>Ga0310696_10003028_pt1 | contig 21393 bp, 18 predicted proteins | sample AusTroGonzalo_MG_4_FD_203885 | JGI IMG/M metagenome (GOLD analysis project Ga0310696, IMG submission 203885) | Bovine rumen microbial communities from tropical cattle in Woodstock, Queensland, Australia - Gonzalo_02 (v2) (version 2) | ecosystem: Host-associated > Mammals > Digestive system >...
GTTGACATTCTTGAGGATGTCGCGTCCGCCGTAGCTTTTCGAGATGTTGTGAAAATCGAGCATGTCGCACCCGGGTGCGGATTGTCTTTCAAAGGCGTAAAATATATCACCATGCGCGGAGTTTCGCAACCTCGCGCGGTATTGAAAAACACATCATCATGTGATATACTATACAACGACTATATGGTTCGATCCCAAATTATGCACATGAGGATGCTTTGATCATGATGACCGCAAACGAGATCCGCAGAAAGTACATCGAATTTTTCCGCCGCCACGGGCACGCGGAGATCAAGAGCGCTTCGCTCATCCCCGACAACGATCCGACCTGCCTCTTCACCACGGCGGGCATGCACCCGCTGGTGCCTTATTTGAGCGGGCAGGCGCACCCCGCCGGGAAAAGGCTCACCGACTACCAGAAGTGCATCCGCACCGGCGACATCGACGAAGTCGGCGATCCGGTGCACCTCACCTTCTTCGAAATGCTGGGCAACTGGTCGCTCGGCGACTACTTCAAGGAAGAGGCGATCGCGATGAGCTTCGAGTTCCTGACGAAGGAGCTGGGCATCCCGCTGTCGCGGCTCGCCTTCACGGTCTTCGCGGGCGACGAAGACGCCCCCTTCGACAACGAGGCTTTCGAGCTGTGGCGCAGCCACGGCGTCGCCGCCGAGCGCATCGCGAAGCTGCCCAAGAAGGACAACTGGTGGGGCCCCGCCGGCACGACCGGTCCCTGCGGTCCCGACACCGAGATGTTCTACTGGACTGGCGACGGCGAAGCCCCCGCGGTCTTCGATCCCGCGGACAAGCGCTGGGTGGAGATCTGGAACGACGTCTTCATGCAGTACAACAAGACGGCGGAGGGCAAGTTCGTGCCGCTCGCGCAGAAGAACGTCGACACCGGCATGGGCCTCGAGCGCGTGACTGCCGTGCTTCAGGGTAAGAAGAGCTGTTACGAGACCGAGATTTTCGCGCCGATCTTCGCGGCGCTCGACGCGGTGCGCGGCGTGGAGAGCGTTCCGGCGGCGGAGCGTTCGTCCAGCGAGCGCATCATCGCGGACCATTTGCGGGCGGCGAGCTTCATCCTCGCCGACGGCATCACTCCGGGTAGAGTCGACCAGCCGTACGTGCTCCGGCGCATCATCCGCCGCGCGATCCGCGAAGGGCGCAAGCTCGGCATCGAAAAGCCCTTCGTGAGTTCGATCGCCAAGGCGGTCATCGACACCTTCAAGGGCGTCTACCCCGAACTCGAAGCCAACGAAAAGGCGATCGTAAGCGAGCTCGACCGCGAAGAGGCGCAGTTCGTTTCCACCCTCGGCAACGGCATCAAGGAGCTCCAGAAGCTCATCGACCGCGTGCCCGCGTTCGTCGAAAGAAAGGTCATCTCGGGCAAGAACGCCTTCAATCTTTACGAGACCTACGGCTTCCCGATCGAGCTCACCGTCGAAATGGCGGGCGAGCAGGGCTTTTCGGTCGACCTGCCCGGATACGAGGAGGCGTACCGCAAGCATCAGGAGCTTTCGCGCGCCGGAGCCGAGCAGAAGTTCAAGGGCGGTCTGGCCGACCACTCCGAAGAGACGGCGAAGCTCCACACGGCGACGCACCTTCTGCAGGCGGCGCTCCGCAAGGTCTTGGGCACTCACGTCGAACAGCGCGGCAGCAACATCACCGCCGAACGGCTGCGCTTCGACTTCTCGCACCCGGACAAGGTCACGCCCGAACAGCTCGCCGCCGCCGAGAAGATCGTCAACGACGCGATCGCGGCCAAGATCCCCGTCAAGTGCGAGGAAATGAGCGTCGACGAGGCGCGCGCCGCCGGAGCGATGGGGCTCTTCGGCAACAAGTACGGCGAGCGCGTCAAGGTCTACACCATCGGCGACGTCAGCAAGGAGATCTGCGGCGGCCCCCATGCGGAAAACACGGGCGACCTCAAGAGCTTCAAGATCCTCAAGGAGGAAAGTTCGAGCCGCGGCGTCCGCCGGATCAAGGCGGTCATCGGCAAGTAGCGGAGAGGGGGGCGGGACCATGCGTGACATCGACCTCCGGATCGCCAGCAGCCGCGACGTGTTTCTGGTGAAGGCGCGCGGCCGGGCCAACTTCGAGTACGCCGTGCCGCTGCGCGAACTCGTGCGCAGTCTGGCTTCCTTCGAGCGCTTCTGCGTCGACCTCGCCGAATGCACCGCGATGGATTCGACCTTCATGGGGGTGCTGACCATGCTGGCGCTCAAGGGCGCGAAGAGCGGGCGCAAGGTGGAGATACTCGGCGCGAACGACGCCTTGAAAAAACTGCTCGACGGCCTCGGCGTCGGCAAGCTCTTCGAGTTCAAGGGCGCGGAGGCCGCGCCGCCGGATCTGTCGAACTCGCTCGAAGCCGCCGCGCCGGACGCGACTCCGCTCCGCGGCGCGGAGACGGTCAAGGAGGCGCACGAGTCGCTGGTTTCCGCCGATTCGGAAAACGCCGAGCGCTTCGGCAGCGTCATCAGATACGCCGCCGAAGACGTGGAACGGCTGAAGAACAAGTGACCTTCCCCCCCCGGCATGGGGCGGGATGTCGTTTTTTGAAGCGATTTACGATTTTGTCATGTGCCAAAACATAGGAGTACCACGAAGATGCGCGAAAAAGACATTACCATGATGTACGAGGCGGCGGTGCGGCGTTACAAGGAACTCGGAGTCGACGTCGAAGCGGCGCTCGCGACTCTCAGGAGCGTTCCCGTGTCGATGCACTGCTGGCAGGGCGACGACGTGGCCGGATTCGAGGCTACGGCGGGGGGGACCTCGGGCGGCATCCTCGCCACCGGCAACTACCCCGGCCGCGCCCGCGACATGGCGGAACTGCGCGCCGACATCGACAAGGCGTGGTCGCTCATCCCGGGCGCGAAGCGGCTCAATCTGCACGCCATCTACGCCGACTACTCCGACGGCGCCGTCGGGCGCGACGAACTGAAGCCCGAGCACTTCGACAGCTGGATCGCCTGGGCGAAGAAGCGCGGCGCCGGACTGGATTTCAACCCGACCTTCTTCGGTCATCCGCTGGCGGCCTCGGGGCTGACCTTGAGCCACCCGGACGCGAAGATCCGCAACTTCTGGATCCGCCACGGGCAGGCGTGCCGCCGCATCGCCGCGCACATGGGCGACAAGCTCAAAAACTGCTGCGTCGTCAACACCTGGGTGCCCGACGGCTACAAGGACATCCCCGCCGACCGCCTCGGCGCCCGCAAGCGCCTGATGGCCTCGCTGGACGCGCTCTTCGCCGAGAAGTTCCCCGCGAAGCAGATGCGCGACGCGGTCGAATCCAAGCTCTTCGGCATCGGCTGCGAAAGCTGCACGGTCGGTTCGTCGGAGTTCTACATGGGCTACGCGGTCAAAAACGGCCTGCTGCTCTGCCTCGACGCGGGGCACTTCCACCCGACCGAGGTGATCAGCGACAAGCTGAGCAGCGTTTCGCTCTTCGTCGACGAGATACTGCTCCACGTCAGCCGTCCGGTGCGCTGGGACAGCGACCATGTGGTGATCTTCGACGACGAGCTCTGCGCCATCGCGCAGGAGCTCGTGCGCGGCAAGCTCCTGAAGCGCACCCACATCGGGCTCGACTACTTCGACGCCACCATCAACCGCGTCGCCGCGTGGGCGATCGGCATGCGCAACATGCAGAAGGCTCTGCTCAAGGCGCTGCTGGAACCCTCCGCCGAGCTCGCCGCCTTCGAGAAGAAGTTCGACTACACCAGCCGCCTCGTCTACATGGAAGAGCTCAAGACCATGCCCTTCGCGGCGGTCTGGGACTACTACTGCATGAGCTCCGGCGTGCCGGTGGGGCTGGAGTATTACAAGGCGATCCGCGAGTACGAGAAGAAGGTCCAGTCGAAGCGCTGACGCCTTACCGGGGAGGTTCGGGAAAAATGAAAAGCTTTCTGGCATTCGACCTCGGCGCGTCGAGCGGCCGGGCGATCCTCGGCGGCATCGAAAACGGCAGACTGGTTCTCCGTGAGGTCCACCGCTTCCCCAATAACGGCCGCATGGTCGGCGACGACCTGCGCTGGGATATCGGCGGACTGCGCGACGAACTCGCGGAGGGGATAAAACGGGCCTTCGCCAACGGCTCCCCCGTCAGCATGGGCATCGACACCTGGGGGGTGGACTACGCGCTCTTCGCCCCCGGCAGTTGCGAACCGGTCGAGGAGCCCTTCACCTACCGCGACAGGCGGACCGAGAAGATCCGCCCCGAGGCCTTCGCCCGCGTCCCCAAGGACGAGCTTTACCGGCACACCGGCATTCAGGACATGGCGTTCAACACCGTCTTCCAGCTGGTCGCGCACCTGAAACGCGATCCGGAAACGCTTAAGAAGACGACCTTTCTGCACATCCCCGACGCGCTCGGGTACATGCTGGGGGGCTCCTTCGACACCGAGTACACCGACGCTTCCACGTCCGGACTGCTCGACGCCGAAAAGCGCGACTGGGATTTCGCCATCATCGACCGGCTCGGGTTGCCGCGGTCGCTTTTCCCGAAGATCGCGATGCCGGGCGCTCCCGGCGGCTCTCTCTCGGAGGAGTGGCGGCGCAAGCTCGGCGTGCCGGAGCTCCCGATCGTCAAGGTGGGTTCGCACGACACCGCGTCGGCGGTGGCGGCGGTGCCGGATACGACCGGTCGGGAATTCGCCTACATGAGCCTCGGCACCTGGGCGCTGCTCGGCGCGGAGCAGAGCTCCCCGTGCCTCACCGAAGCGGCGGCCGCCGCGCACTTCACCAACGAGGGCGGGCTCGACCGGACGATCCGGTTCCTGACCAACATCATGGGCTGCTGGCTCTTTCAGGAGTGCCGCCGCACCTGGCAGGAAGAGGGGCGCGACCTTTCGTTCGCCGAGATGGAAAGACTCGCGGCGAAGTGCGAGGCCCTGCGCTTCCGCATCGATCCCAAGAGCGAGGAGTTCCTCGCCCCGGGGGGCATGCCGGGACGCATCGCCGCCGCGGCGGAAAAGCTCTCCGGCTCGCGTCCCGAAACGCCGGGCGAGATCGTCCGCTGCGTCTACGACTCGCTGGCGCTCTGCGTCCGCGACGAACTGCGCACGCTGGAAACGCTGCGCGGCGTCAGATATCCGGCGCTCCACGTCGTGGGCGGCGGCACGCAGGCGGAGCTGTTGATGCAGCTCATCGCCGACGCGTGCGGCATCCCGGTCTACGCGGGGCCCGTCGAGGCGACCGCGATCGGAAATTTGCTCGCCCAGATGATCGCGGCGGGCGAAGTCGCCGACCTCGCGGCGGGGCGCAGACTCGTCGCGGAGAGCTTCGAACTCAAGGTCTATCAGGTGCGCTCGGAAATGGCAAAGCGCTTCGCGCAATTCTGAAATTCGGGAGTTTTACGGTATGGACATCCTCAAATTGCTCAATTCCTTCGATCCGGCGGCGCGGGCGAAGGCGCTCGGCGAGTGCGCCGCGTGCTTCGATTCGTTCAACATGCACTGCCACAGCTTCTACTCGTACAACGGGTACGGCTACTCGCCGGAAATGATCGCGGCTCTGGCGGCGATGTTCCGCTGGAAGGGCGTGGGGCTCGTCGACTTCGACGTGCTGGACGCGGCCGACGAATTCCTCGCGGCGGCGAAGAAGTTCGAGCTCAACGCCGTCGTCGGCATGGAAACGCGCGTCTTCGTCCCCGAAATGAAGGACGACGTCATCAGTTCGCCCGGCGAACCCGGCATCACCTACCACCTCGGCTTCGGCTTCGCGTCGTCGGAGGTGCCGGACCAGGCCAAACCCTTCGCCGCCGAGCTCCGGCGCAAGGCCAACGAGCGCACCTGCGGCATCATGGAGCGCGTCAATGCCGTGCTGCCGGAAGTCGCGCTGGACTTTGCCGAAGTCGCGCGCGCCTTCACCCCGCGCGGCAATGTCACCGAGCGCCATCTGTGCGCCGCCTACCGCGCGCAGGCGGAAAAGCGCTTCGCCGATCCCGAGGAGCGCGCCGCCTACTGGACGAAGAAGATCGGCAAATTCGAAGCCGATTCCGTCAAGCTCGAAGCGCTGGTCCGCTCCAAGACGATGAAGAAGGGCGGCGCCGGGTACATGGATCCCAAGCCGGAAAACTTCCCGACTCTGCGCGAGATGAACGATTTCACCACCGCCTGCGGCGCGGTGCCGACGCTCGCGTGGCTGAACGGGCTCTCTTCCGGCGAGAGCGATCCGGACCGCCTGCTCGATCTGCATATGAGCTACGGCACGCGCGCCGTGACGATCATCCCCGACCGCAACTGGAGAAGCCCCGATCCGGAGCAGAAGGCGAAGCTCCTCGCGGCGCTCGACGCCTTCATGAAGGCGTGCGCCAGACGCAAGCTCCCGGTGCTCGCCGGGACCGAGCTCAACGCGCCGGGGCAGCTCCTCTGCGACGACTACACGATACCCGAACTCGCCCCCTACCGCGGCCAGCTGCTCGCCGGAGTCGCCGCCGCGGCGGAGTTCACCGGACGCTGAAACCAACCCAAAAACAGGACAGATAAAATGCTTGAGACCATTGCGCGGCTTTCGCGCCAGTACGGCGCCGACTCGAGATTCGTCTTCGCGGGCGGCGGCAACACCTCGTGCAAGGACGGGGAATTTCTCTACGTCAAACCGAGCGGCGTCGCGTTGGCGACCATTCAGGGAAGCGACTTCGTGAAGCTCGAACGCGCTTCGGTCCGCCGCTGCTTCGAGATCGATCCGGCGAAGCTTTCCGCCGACGAGCGCGAGGCGGCGATCAAGCGGCTCTTGGGCGAGGCGGTGCTCAAGGGGGGCCGTCCCTCGGTCGAAACTCCCGTCCACGAAGCGCTGCCCTTCAAGTTCATCGTGCACCTGCATCCGGCGTTCGTCAACGGCCTCACCTGCGCGCAGAACGGCAAGGCGGAGTGCGCCAAGCTCTTCCCGAACGCGCTGTGGCTCGACTACTGCGATCCCGGCTTCACGCTGAGTCTGGCCGTCAAGCGCGCCTGCGACGACTTCGCCGCCAGGACCGGCGGCTGCCCCAAGGTGCTCTTTTTGCAGAACCACGGCGTCTTCGTGGGCGGCGACACCCCGGAGGAGATCGACGCGGCCTACGCCGACATCATGTCCAAGCTCGAAGCCGCCTACCGCGCTTCGGGCATCTCCGCCGATGAGGCGGCGGGCGAGCCGGATATGGACGCCGTGATGGAGTTCGCGCCCGTGCTGACGGGATACCTCGCCCCGGCGGGCGGCAAGGTCACGGTCGTTTCGGCCGGCGACTTCGCGATCCCCTCCGGGCCGCTGACGCCCGATCACCTCGTCTACGGCAAGGCCTTCGGGCTCACGGCCGAAAACCCGGACCGCGCGGCGGTCGCGGAGTTCGAAAAGAAGTACGGCTACCTGCCGCGCATGGTGCGCGTCCCCGGCAAGGCCGTATTCTGCGGCGGCAAGGACAAGAAGGCCGCCGACATCGTCCTCACCAGCGCCCGCAACGGCGCGCTGATCGAGCGCTTGGCCGGGGCCTTCGGCGGCGTGCATTTCCTCGACGACCGCCAGCGGGGCTTCATCGAGAACTGGGAGGTCGAGTCCTACCGGGCGAAGGTCTCCGCCGGAGCGGGCTCCGAACTCGGCGGCCTCGTCGCCGTCGTGACGGGCGGCGCGCAGGGCTTCGGCCTCGGCATCGCGCAGGAGCTCGCCAAGCGCGGCGCCTCCATCGCGGTCGCGGACATCAACGCCGCGGGCGCGGAAGCCGCCGCCGCCACCTTGGGCAACGGCTCGCGCGGCTTCGCGGTGGACGTCTCCAATGAAAATTCGGTCGAGGAGCTGGTGAAAAGCGTCGTCAGGACCTACGGCGGCGTGGACTTGCTGATCTCCAACGCGGGCGTCGTCCGCGCCGGAAAAGTCGTCGACTTGGAGTTCTCCGCGTGGGACTTCGTGACCAAGATCAACTACCACGGCTTCTTCTTCTGCGTCAAGCACTTCGCACGAGTGATGTCGAAGCAGAACGCGGCGACCGGGCGCTGGAGCGACATCGTCCAGATCAACAGCAAGAGCGGCCTCGAAGGCTCCAAGAACAACGCCGCCTACGCCGCCAGCAAGTTCGGCGGCATCGGCATGGTCCAGAGCTTCGCCCTCGAACTCGTCGCCGACAGGATCAAGGTCAACGCCGTCTGCCCCGGCAACTACCTCGACGGCCCCCTGTGGAGCGATCCCGTGCGCGGCCTCTTCGTCCAGTACCTCAACGCGGGCAAGGTCCCCGGCGCCAAGACGGTCGACGACGTCCGCCGCTACTACGAGGCCAAGGTGCCGATGAACCGCGGCTGTCTGCCCGTCGACGTGGCGCGCGCGATCGTCTACATCGTCCAGCAGCAGTACGAGACCGGTCAGGCTTTGCCCGTCACCGGCGGCCAGGTGATGATGAACTAGCTTCTTTTCGCGGGAAAAGAAGCTGGGCAAGAAAAGCGAAATGGTGGCGCGTGCGGCGGCTTTGCCGCCCGCCTGCGCCTCTTTTCTGTTGTAAAATCTCCCGCGCGCAAGTATATTATACAAAACGACCGTATTAATCAACTTCCGGCAAAAAGGGGGAAGCGAAAATGTTTTCCATTTCAGAGATCTCGGGCAGGAAACTCACCGTATCCGTCGGCACCGACCACGGCGGCTTCGCCGTGAAGGGCGAAGTGCAGAAGTTCCTCGAAGCTGCGGGCCACAAGGTCGTCGACTGCGGGCCCTTCGTCAACGATCCCGGCGACGACTACTCCGACTTCGGCGGCGACGCCGCGCGGATGGTCGCGAGGCGTGAGGCGGACGCCGCCGTGCTGATCTGCCGCTCCGGCGTCGGCATGGGCATCATCGCGAACCGCTTCCACGGCGTGCGCGCGGTGGTCGCGCAGGATGCCGCGACGGCGAAGAAGAGCCGCGAACACAACGCCTCCAACGTCCTTGTGCTCCCCGGCGACAAGATCGACTTCGGCGCCATGAAGGAGATCATGACGGCGTGGCTCGCTACCCCGTTCTCGGGCGACGAGCGCCATGCGCGCCGCCTCGCCAAGGTCGAGCGCAACAGCTATGACGACATCGCCGCGCTGCGCGAAGCCGATCCCGAGATCGCCGCCATAATCGACCGCGAGGCCGAGCGCCAGAACTGCGGCATCGAACTCATCGCCAGCGAGAACTTCGCCAGCTGCGCCGTGCGCGCCGCGCAGGGTTCCGTGCTGACCAACAAGTACGCCGAGGGCTACCCCGGCAAGCGTTACTATAACGGCTGCGCCCACATCGACGAGGCCGAAAGCCTCGCCATCGAGAGAGCCAAGAAGCTCTTCGGCGCCGAGGCCGCGAACGTCCAGCCGCACTGCGGTTCGGGCGCCAATCAGGCCGTCTACACCGCGCTCTGCAAGCCCGGCGACACCGTGCTCGCGATGAGCCTCGACCACGGCGGCCACCTCAGCCACGGCCACCCGCTGAACTTCTCGGGCGCGCTCTACCACATCGTGCCCTACGGCGTCAACCGCGAGACGGAACTCATCGACTACGATGAAGTCGAACGCCTCGCCGTCGAGAACAAGCCGCGGATGATCCTCGCCGGCGCGAGCGCCTATCCGCGGATCATCGACTTCGCCCGGATGCGCGAGATCGCCGACAAGGTGGGCGCGATCCTCTTCGTCGACATGGCGCACATCGCCGGACTCGTCGCCGCGGGCGAGCATCCGAGTCCGGTGCCCTACTGCGACGTCGTCACCACCACCACCCACAAGACGCTGCGCGGACCGCGCGGCGGGCTGATCCTCTGCCGCGAGCAGTACCTCAAGCCGATCAACTCGGCGGTCTTCCCCGGCCTGCAGGGCGGCCCGCTGGAGCAGGTGATCGCCGCCAAGGCGGTCTGCTTCGGCGAAGCGCTCAAACCGGAGTTCAAAGCCTATCAGCACCAGGTGCGAGTCAACGCCAAGCTGCTGGCCGAAGAGCTTGCGAAGAGAGGGTTCCGCATCGTTTCGGGCGGCACCGACAACCACCTCATGCTGATCGACCTGCGTCCGAAGCACGCGACCGGCAAGGCCGTCGCCAACGCGCTCGATCTGGCGCGGATCACCGTCAACAAGAACATGATCCCGTTCGATCCCGAAAAGCCCTTCGTCACGAGCGGCATCCGCGTCGGCACCCCGGCGGTGACCACCCGCGGCTTCAAGGAAGCCGAGATCGTCAGGCTCGCCGACTTCATCGAGCGCGGCGTCGAGGCCCGCGAGGACGAGGCGGCGCTCCGCGCCATCGGCGAGGAGGTCCGGGAGTTCATGAAGGCCTATCCGATGCCCCGCTTCTGCTGACGGCACGCAACCGAAAACGGCAAGGAGATACTCGAAATGCTGGATATGAAACTTTTAAGGGAGCACAGCGACCTCATCAAGGCGAACTGCGTCCGCCGCAAGTGCGCCATCAACATCGACAACCTGCTCGAACTCGACGCCGACTACCGCAAGCTCGGTCAGGACGCCGAAGCGATGCGCGCCGAACGCAACCGCCTGAGCAAACTCTGCGGCAGCGATCCCGAGGCGAGGGAAAAGGTCAAGAACATCAAGGTCTTCCTCGGCGAGAAGGAGGCCAAGATGGCCGAGCTCGAAAAGAAGATCATGGGCGCCGTCACCCGCCTGCCCAACCTGCTCGCCCCCGACGTGCCGGACGGCACTGACGACCACGACAACGTCGAGATCCGCAAGGTCGGCACCATCCCGACCTTCGACTTCAAGATCCGCGACCATCAGGAGCTGGGCGAATTGCTCGACATCCTCGACATCGCGCGCGGCGCCAAGGTCGCCGGGACCGGATTCTACTACTGGAAGGGCAAGGGCGCGATACTGGCGCAGTCGCTGTACTTCTACGTTCAGCGCTTCCTCGTCGAGCGCGGCTTCACGATGTTCATGACGCCCTGCGCCGCCAAGGAGCGCACGCTCTTCGGCACCGGCTATCTGCCGTTTTTCGCCGACCAGACCTACAATTTGGTCGGCGAGGACCTCGCCCTCATCGGCACCAGCGAACAGACGCTCGTCGGCTACCACGCCGACGACCTGCTCGACGGGGCGAAGCTGCCGCTCTTCTACACCGCCTTCACGCCGTGCTTCCGCACCGAGGCGGGCAGCTACGGCAAGGCGTCGCGCGGCATCTTCCGCGTCCACCAGTTCCACAAGGTCGAGCAGATCGTCTTCTGCAAACCCGAAGATTCGCCGAAGTACCACGAGTTCTGCCTCAAGAACGAGGAGGATATTTTGCAGTCGCTCGGGCTCCCGTACCATGTCGTCAACGTCTGCGTCGGCGACCTCGGCGCGCCGGGATACAAGAAGTACGACATCGAAGCGTACTTCCCGGCTTTCGGCGGCTACCGCGAAGTCACCAGCAACACCAATCTGACGAGCTTTCAGGCGCGTCGGCTGAACATCCGCTACAAGGACGGCGACAAGCGGGAGTTCGTCCACACCATCAGCGCGACGGCGGTCACCGACCGCGTGATCATCGCGATCATGGAGAATTTCCAGCAGCCCGACGGCACCGTGATCGTGCCGGAAGTGCTGCGCCCGCTCTGCGGCTTCGACAAGATCGAACCCGCGAAGTAAGAAGAGCGCTGTTTTCCGCAACGCGGCGTGTTTCGACACGCCGCGTTTTTTCTGTCGGCCGGCGTCCCGCCGCCGCCCGAGGGGACAGCCGCGAGCGGCTTCCCCATCGGACTCCTCCTTGCCGGGGCCGACGCGAAAGATGGGCGCGGTCGATAGTTAGGTTTGCGGTAATTCCCCAAACCACGCCCGTCCTATATGTCCTATATGTCCTATTGGTCCTATCCGCTTGTTCGCGGACGGTCGCCCGCATACGCGTCAGCGCGATCTCCACGCCTTTTGCGAAGCCATTTGGATGTATGCCGCGTTTTGCGAGGAAAGAGAGCGAAGGAGTGTACTATCGTACTCGACTGAGCGAACGACGAGCAAGGCGCGCAACCAACGTAAGGCTTAAAAACTTGCGTCTTTTTGCGAAGCAGCACGAGCCGATGTCGCGTTTTGCGCAAGGCGGCGCGAGGGAGTGTACTGAGGTACACGACCGAGTAACGCCGCCGAGCAAGGCACGAGATCGGCCGTGATGCGAAGCAAAAAAAGGGGGGAGGGAACCGCGGGTGTCGAAGTCGCAGTACCATCCCCCCCGGGGAATGGGGCTTTTTCTTACAGGTCGAAGACCAACTTCAGCAGCGGCGCATGCTGCTGCGCGCCGTAGACATCGGTTTCGCCGGGGACTCCCGAGGGCATCGGGCGGTCCATGGTGATCTTCACCGCCCACGCCGGATCGAAGTAGATCACGTTGCGGATCGCCTTTTCCGGGATCGAGTACGCCTTGGCGACGACGGACTTGTTGACCGCCTGCGCCGCCTTGACCTTGTCGAAGGAGGCCTTGTCCTTGAAGATGATGTCCATGGTGAGCTCGAAGGGCCCGCTGTTCTTGGAGCGGACGACTTTGGCGATGTCGAGAATCGGTGTCTTCATTTCGTCACCTCGCCGATGTTGCGGATTTCGGTTTTGAAAATGCTCTGGTCGTCGATGCGGAGCAGGTGGTACACTCCGAAGCCGAACGCCTGACCGACGCGGATGTCGGAGGGCGAGAACGGCAGCGCCAGATTTCCCGCCGTGGCGATGCGCCCCTCGTAGCCGTAGTGGAGCATGGTCGAACGGGTGACGCTGCAGATGGAGTCCGCCTGTTCCTGCGTTTCGGCCAGCGCTTCGATGACGACGCAGAGTTCGTGCCCCTGGGCGACGTTGTCGGGTTCGAGGTCGCCCATGACGCCGTTCTTGCCGTAGATGTGGAAGAAGATCTTGCCGTCGACCTTTTCACGGGCGAGGATGGCGCGGACCTGTTTTTCCACCGCGGCGACGATGTCGTCGATCTTGGAGATCATGATGGGATCGCGCACTCCCGCGACGGCGATGGTGCGGAATCCGCAGGGACGCGCGCCTTCGAGCTTAACCCAGTACTTGGGCGTCGGGACGTGCTTGCTGCCGGAGACGCGGACGCGCCCCTCGGGGAGCGCCTCGAACTTGACTTCGCTGAGGTCCAGCGTGCCGCCGGGGCCGGGCAGGTGGTACGGATCGGATTTTTCGTACAGCGAGTGGGCGGCGGTGGACTCCGCGGTGAACTTGCGGATCGGGTTCAGCGCCTGCAGCTCGAAGCAATCTTCGTACAAGGTGCCCAGCACGCAGTCGGCGCCGCTGCCGGGAGTCGCCGCGATGGCGGCGCACTCGACGATCTTGCCGAGGTGGATCGCCAGCGCTTCGTCGTAGCCGAGCGAGATCGGCAGCGCGGCGAAGACGGCGGGATCGTAGGAGCGCCCGGCGAGGATCACCTGACAGCCGCTCTTGAGGGCTTCGATGTAGGGTTCGACGCCGATCTGGGCGACGAGGTTGGTGCTTTCGCGGACCGCCTGCTCGGTGAGCTCCGGCAGACCGAAGCACGAGTCGATGCGGCCTTCGCCGATCGCCTTGACGACGAGATCCTTGTCCACGTCGGACCAGATGACCGCCATCTTGAAGTTGAGTTTTTCTTCGGCGGCGATCTCTTCGATGATCTTGATGCACCATTCGACGTGGGGCTTCGCGCCCGAGCCGCCGGCGGTGCCGACGATCACCGGGATGCGGTTCCGCACGCCGGCCGTGAGCATGAAGCGCAGGTCGCGCTTGACGGCGTTGCGGTCGGTGAAGGACTTGCCGACGCCGAGGTAATACGGACCGGGATCGCTCGAACCCGCGTCGACGGCGATGAGATCGGGGTGCTGCGCCATGCCGCGCTCGAAGGATTCGGCGGGGAACCCGTAGCCGAGGATCGCGGTGGGCGACAGGATCTTGAACGGTTTTTTCATTTTCGTATCTCCCGAGTTGGGGTTATTTTGCGGCCTTGCGGGCGTTCAGAATGGCGATGGTGCGCGCCATTTCGTTGCTGACGATCTCCATGCCTTCGTCGAAGCCCATGCCCGGCTTGGCGAGCATCCGCACCGGACGTCCCGCCATCGCCACGTGGACGCAGGCGCGGGCGGAAATGTCGGTCTCGTTGCAGGTGCCGCCCTGATAAGCTTCCATGCCGTGCTTGTGGCAGTAGAGGACGCTTTCGAGGGTGTTCTGGATGCCGCCGAGGTCCGGGGTCTTGATCTGGACCATGTCGCAGCACTGGGCGTCGGTGAAGTCGCGGATGTCTTCCAAGGTGTTGCACCACTCGTCGGCGACGATCTTGACGGGCGAGCCGATGCGCTTGAGTTCGTTGCGGATCACGCCCAGCGCTTCGATCTGGGGCTGTTTGGCCTCCATGTCGACCGGGCCCTCGAAGTACAGTTCGAACTCGCCCGCCGCCTTCTGCATCCTGGCGAGGAACGCCGCCGCGTCGCGGAGGTCCTTGTGGATGAGTCCGACGGTGCCGTAGAGGTCGATGTGCAGGCTCGGCTTGTACGCGGGATCGGTGCGGAGCGTGCGGATGCGGTTGGCCAGCCAGCCGATGTACTCTTCGAGGGCGTTGAGTTTTTCGATGGTGTTGATGAGCGCGTGCGGCAGCACGTCGACGCGCTTGATGATCATCTTGTCGACGTTGGTGTAGCGGTCGTCGCCGCTCTGCCCGAAGATCGGAACTTTCTTGGCGATCACGGGAAGGTCGTACTCGTCGCAGAGGACTTCGCACATGAGTTTTCCGTCCGCCTCGGCCTTGGCGGCGAGGAGCGCCTGACTCAAGCCGTAGCGCAGTCCGGTGTGGAGCCGCTTGCCGTCGACTTCGGTCTTCTCGATCCGGCCGACGCAGCGGCGGAAGCTGTCGAGCTCCATGCCGACGAGGATGGGGGAAAGGTTCTTTTCGAGGAAGGGGATGTAGTTCTCGGCCAGCATCAGCGGATCGCGCCCGCCGGCTCCCGAATACTGCACCGCCGCGGCGTCGCCCCATGCGAGACGGCCGTTTTCGAGCTCGATGATGATCGAGATCGACTCGCCCGCCTGCCGGATGCGCGAAAATCCCGGAGTGACCGGAGATCCGACGTAGGTGAATCCGTCGTGCTCCGCGCCGCGCTTGATCGCCCGCTGGTCGTCGAAGAAGAATCCCGTCAGACCGGCCGAATAGAATACGTTTTTGATCTTCATTTTTTTTCGCCTTGTTTGAAGGTTTGGTTTTTTAGTCCGTATATCTTACCGGGGACGCCCGGTGAGTTTGCCCTTGCCGATCGCGTAGATGTCGTCGACGACCATCTGGAAGCTCGGCGTGCGGTGCTCGTAGTCGGCGCGCTCCTGCACGAAGTCGCGGTGGATCTTGAGCACTTCGGCGTCGAGCGGCACGCCGCCCGCGTCGAGGACGCGCACCGCGCCGCGGTTGTCGCGCACCGGCATCATCTTGCCCTTGTTGCAGGCGGCCGGGGCGAAGGGGACGTCGATGATCCCGGCTTCGAAGGCGCGCACCGAGGCGGAAACGAAGTCGTCGCCCAGCTCCAAGGTGCGGTCGAGCACGCAGTGGACCTCGCGCTTGATGAGTTCGATCTCGCGGCGCAGTTCCGCGTTGTCGGGCATCTTCTGGTCGGCGAGCATGTTGACCATCTGGCGCGAGCAGCAGATGCCCTGCCGGTTCGCCTCGCGCGTCGGGATGCCCATCGCCTCGTGCGGCGTCTTGACGATGATCTTGGTCGCCTTGGCCAGCGCGCCCGCCGCCGAGCCCCACGCGATCACGCCGAAAGCCTGCGACTCGTCTTCGGGGAAACCGCCCATCCACTGGTGGAAGACGGTCGAGAGTTCGTAGTCCTTGAATCCGTAGCGCGCGAAGTACTCGTGCGCGAGCTCGCGGAGCGAGATCATCGCCGCCACGTCCTGCTCCAGATTGCCGACCTGTCCGTAGCCCAAGGTGAGCGAAGTCACGCCCTGTTCCAGCGCGAGCAGACCTTCGAGGATCGCCACCGAGTGGCTGACGAACGGCGGCACCAGCGTGCCGGAGAGGGGCCCGAAGGGCTCGCGGTTGATCTTGACTCCGCGCTCGCCGTAGTAGCCGACCAGCCGGTCGACGTACTGCCAGCACTTGATCGAGTGCTCGAGCGGCACCTTCTTGGCGTAGGGGATGTTGTAGGATATGCCGCCGCCCTCGAACGAGGTGAAGCCCGCCGCCATCGTGATCTCGGCCAGCAGCCGCGCGTCCGGGGTGCCGTGACGGATCTCGACCGGCTTGTTGAGCGATTCGACCACCTTGCGGCAGGCGGCGAGTCCGTGGTTCACGGCCGGGAATCCGTTCAGGAGCGAGTGCCCCGCCGCGATGGATTTTTCGATGCCGGTCTGCGCCTCGGCGTACTTGTTGAGCCGGGTGTAGGCGTCGATGGTGGTCGGCAGCAGGTCGCAGTCCTCCTGCAGGAACTGCAACAGCGAGATGTGCTCGTCTGTCAGCGCCACGCCGGCGCGCGGCTGCAGCAGCACCTTCTGATCGCGGTCGGCGAGAAACATCTGCGTCGCGAACTGGCGCTTGGCGGGGATGGACTTCTGGTACTCCACCCCGGCGTCGAGGTCGACTTCGCTCCCCGTCGGCCAGGTGGCGAGCACCTCGGGACGCGAGGCGAGAAATTCCTTTTCACTGATTCTCATGATTAGCGGACTCCAATATTAGATCAAGTTTGTCACTCAAAAATCTGCACGCTTTTTCCGGCACGCCGCGCGCGACGTCGCTCGCGAGCACCATCAGCCCCTCGGCGTCGGGATGCCACACGAAATGCTGCGGAACGAGCATTTCGCATTCGGGATCGGCGGGGGATTCCCACCACATGTCCTTCAACTCTTCCGGCGTCATCCGCGACAGGAAGCCGCCCGAACCCACCACCACGTTGACGTGGCGCAGATTGCGCCCCGTCTGCACCGCCACCGGGCCGTTGGTGGTGAATACCTGCCGCCGCCGCCCCGCGTGACGCCGCAGCGCCACCGTGCAGCACCCCGCCGCGAGCGTGAGGTCGAAGTCGCGCTCCTCCGGCGTCTGCGGCAGATAGTCGCACTCGGAACCGACATGGTCGATGTACTTTTCCATCCGGGAAACGAACTCCTCGCCGCGGCGTCTTTCCACTTCGTCGCGGATCTCGTCGAAGGCCGCGCGGGCGCTGACGCGCATCCCGACGTCGCCCTCGACCGTGCGCTTGACGGGCGGTTCGGGGATGCCCCGCACCATCACATTCGGCTCGAACTTGTCCTGACACGCGGAGTAGAAGTCCGTCGTCGCGCCGCCCATGTCGACCACCGCGAAGCCGGTCCTGCGGCCGGTGAACTCGTAGAAACTCTTGAGGAACTCCAGCATCGCCAGCGGCGTCGGCACTGGCTCGCAACCCGTTTCGGCGACGATCTTGTCGAGGCCGCGGCCGGAGACGATCCTTTCCAGAAACAGCTCCCGGATCGCTTCGCGCGCCGGGGCCGCGTTGGGGCGCGACAATTCCGGCAGCACGTTTTCGACCACCTTCAATTCCCGCCCGGCGAGTTTTTCGCGCACCAGATCGCGCAGTCCGCGATTGCCGGCGTAGATCACGGGCAGTTCCGGGGGAAGCTTCGCCAGAAGTTCCAGATTGTGGCGCACGCACTCCTCGTTGCCCCCGTCGGTACCGCCCGTGAGCAGCACGATGTCGGGGGATTTTTTCAGCATCGCCGCCACGTCGTCGGCGCAGAGCTTGTACGCCGTGACCGAGGTGATCTTTCCGCCTGCCGAGCACGCCGCTTCGCGCGCCATCCGCAAAGTCAGCTCCGGCACCACTCCCAAAGCCGCGATCCGCAGTCCCCCCTTGGCGGAGGAGGAGTAGTACAGCTCGCACTCCCGCTTCGGATCGAGGCGATCCCGGCAGGTGTCGAAGCCCCGCTTCAGGTCGTCGACCGTGGTCGGGGTGCGGTAGAGCTTTTCCAGAAGCAGACCTTTTTCCGCATCCGGAACGAATACCGCCCCTTTGGTCCATGTGGAACCGATGTCGATGCCGAGATATTTCTTCATGTCTTCGCGCGCTTTTTTAGTCTGCCCGGCGCCTGAGGATGTCGGCCCTCAGCGCTTCCACCTCTTCCCGGAGGTCGTCGTCCGGGAATACCACCCGGTCGAAGCCCATCGCCAGAAATTTTTTTCTCACCTCTTCGGGATCGGCTTTGCCGACGACCAGCCGGCCGCCGACGTGCATCACGATCCCCGCCAGTCCGCGCTCGGTACAGCGTTCGCGGAACCCCTGGCAGTCGATCTCGCCGTGACCGTAGAGCGACTGCACCACGATCGCCTCGGCGCCGGTCTCGATCGCGGCGTCGATGTATTCGTCCTGACTGACCATCACGCCGAGGTTGACCACCTTGAAACCCTGATCGCCGAAGAAGCGGTCGAGTATCTTATTGCCGACGGCGTGGCAGTCCGCGCCGATCACGCCGAGCACGATGGTCATTTCCCTTTCGCCCATGATGGTCTTTCCGTCACGCTTCTCCGCGGCGCTTGAGGATGTCCGCCTTGAGCGACTCCGCCTCTTCCCGGAGGTCGTCGTCCGGCGTCGCCACGTGGTCGAAGCCCATCGCGATGAACTTCTTCTTCACCTCTTCGGGATCGGCCTTGCCGACGACGAGGTTGCCGCCGACGTAGAGCACGATCCCTTCCAGCCCGCGCTCGGTGCAGCGTTCGCGGAAGCCCTGACAGTCGATCTCGCCGTGGCCGTAGAGCGACGACACGAGGATCGCCTCGGCGCCGGTCTCGATCGCGGCGTCGATGTACTCGTCCTGACTGACCATCACGCCGAGGTTGACCACCTTGAAGCCGCTGTCCCGGAAAAAGCGTTCGAGTATCTTGTTGCCGACGGCGTGGCAGTCCGCGCCGATCACACCCATCACGATCGTCATCTCTTTTTCCATGACAAGCGGTCTCCCAAGTGGTTTACAGCAGACCGGCGACGTCCGCCTGACGCGCCATCTGCTCGGATATGTTTTTCTCTATGTAGACGAGCGCCCCGCGCTCGATCTGGTACTCGAAAGGTATGATGCGCCCGCCGCGCGCGTTGAATTCGCGCCACGCCGCCCCCTCCGCGCCGCTTTCGCACCGGACGAAGTTCGGCGGCACGATGACGACCGACTTGTCCTTGAGGAACTCCGCCAGCTCGCCGCGGTTCTTGACGTAGAGGCAGTTCGTGCGCGGGACCTCGAAGAAGAAGTCCTTGAGCTTGGAGCGGATGATGTTCTGGAAGTTGCGGCTCTCGGTCAGCACCCCGACCGCTTCGTTGTGCGACAAGTTGGCGAGGTCGATGATCGTCTGCTGGCTCGGGCTCAGCACCACCTGAAGCAGCCGCCGCGCGATCGCGGGCGCCGCGCCGCAGAGTTCGCTGTAATGCGTCGCGGTGGTGAGCACGATGTCGTAGGCTTCGAGCTTCGCCGCCGCCTCGGAGTCGTTCTGAAAGATGTCGAGCGGGTATTTGTGGATCTGCAGGTTCGAGATGTGCCGCAGCTGCTGTTCGAAGGTCGCCAGCGATTCGGGGTTGCAGTCGACCGCCGCGACCTTGAAGCTCTCGTGACGGCGGCGGCTGTCCTCCAGCACCACGTGGAAGAGCGAGCGGATCTCGTCGTAGCTGAAATTGAGGTGCGTGAGGCTGGCGACGGCTTTGCGCAGGACTTCGACCGCGCGCTCCTTGCGGCTCGCCGGCACGACGTCCTGCTGCGTCGAAACGAAGGTCCCGCGGCCGTGGCCGATGTCGAGAATGTGGTTCTCGGCCAGTTTTTCGTACGCGCGCTTGACCGTCCCGCGGGCGACGTCGAGCGCCGCGGCGAGTTCCCGTTCCGGCGGCATCTTGTCGCCCGGCTTCAGCTCGCCGGACATCACCCGACGGGTGATCTCCTCGACCAGCTGCCGGTAGACCGGAGTGTCGTTCTGCTTGTTGACCGAAAATTCCGTCATCAGGATTCCCCTTTCCCCAGACTTTGACGCCGCGCCGATTCCCCAATCGGCGCCCTCGTGGACCAATCCATTTTGAAATTGGTCTATACCTTTAATATATCCCGGCAAAGTTTTTTGTCAAGTGGTCTATACCTTGTTTTCGAAAAATGATGAAAGATGAGAGACGAAAGATGAAATGGCGCTGACGCGTGCGCGGGCGACCGACAGAAGCACCGGCGGATAGGACCAATAGGACATATAGGACATATAGGACGGGCGGGATTTGGGGAATTGCCGCACACCTCCGCCGCCCGATTAATGCGAGGCGGTCGCCGTCGTGGGGTTTTACGGCGGGGTGCGATTTGGAGCCAAATCGCATGAACCCCGCCGACCTTGGACAAAACGCGTGAGGGGTTTTCGGGGGGCGGCGCAAAATGCCCCCGCGTGCCGCGCGCCGATGCGCCCGGTGGTAATTTTTGTCACACCGCCCGGGACAAAATGTCCCAAAATGCACGGTTCCAAGGCTTTGGCACGGGGAGAAAACGACTTTGGCACGGGCTCTGCTCTATGGTGGGCGAAAGCGGCCGAGGAGCCGGAAGAGGAGAGAACCAAAAAACAGGAGGATCGAAAATGAATATGCTGACGAGAAACGGAAATCTGTGGGGAATGAACTTCGGAGTGCCTTCCATGGAGCGGCTGATGCGCCGGATGTTCGATCTGGCGGGCGCGGACGGTTCCGCGGCGGGGAGCAGCATGGAGCTCGAAGTGCGCGACGCCGACGTGCTGATCAAGATGCCGGCCGCGGGGTGCACCCCCGAGAACTTCGACATCGAGGTCGTCAACGACTTCGTGACGGTGCGCGTCAAACGCGAATGCGACTGCGCCGACAACCCGGCGGGCGAGAAGCACTACATCCTGCGCGAACGCTCGTTCGAGGAGTTCGAAGAGAGCATGAAGCTGCCGGTGAGCGTCCAGGGGCACAAGGCGAGCGCCAAGTACGTCGACGGCGTGCTGGAGCTGACGATCCCCCGCGAGGACGCCAAGAAGAACGCGAGCCACGTGATCAAGGTCAAGTAGTCCGGCCCTCCCGGATACGACGGAAAGTTTGCAAATCATGAAAAAGGAGAAGATGATCATGAAGAACGATACCAAGAATACGGCAGCGGAAGAAACGAAAGCTCCGGAAGTCGAAGTTCAGGAAGCGCGTCCGGCGGTGGACATCATCGAAAGCGAAGAGGGCGTGACGCTCTTCTTCGAAGTCCCCGGCGCCAACGCCAAGACGGTGGACGTCGAAGTCAACGACGGCGTGCTGTACGTCAACGCCAAAAGCTCGCTCAGCCGCAACGGCCGGCAGATCGTCTACAAGCGGGCGTTTCAGATCTCCGACGCGGTCGACGTCGAGAAGATCTCCGCCAAGACGGTGGACGGCGTGCTGAAGCTGGTGCTGCCGAAGTCCGAAAAGGCCAAGGTCCACAAGATCAAGGTCGGCTGCTGAAAAACTCGGGATGCCGACCGTCGGGGCCGGAAGTTGCGGAAACTTCCGGCCCCGGCGTTTTTTTGCCTTCTCTT
>Ga0310696_10003029_pt1 | contig 21392 bp, 10 predicted proteins | sample AusTroGonzalo_MG_4_FD_203885 | JGI IMG/M metagenome (GOLD analysis project Ga0310696, IMG submission 203885) | Bovine rumen microbial communities from tropical cattle in Woodstock, Queensland, Australia - Gonzalo_02 (v2) (version 2) | ecosystem: Host-associated > Mammals > Digestive system >...
AAGGAGTCTCGGCATCAAATATTACGCGTTTAACTGTATAGGCGAGTTTGAAAAGTACGTTGTCGGGCCTTTTGTGGAGAGTTACATTGGCGGCTTCACACCGAATCCGTGCGTTATCTGTAACAGCAAAATCAAATGGGAGCAGCTCATCTACCACGCCGACGTTTTGAAAGCCGACTTTATTGCGACAGGCCACTACGCTTCTGTAATAAGGCTCGAAAACGGCAGATATACGGTCAAAAAGGCGCTCCACGCGGAAAAAGACCAGACTTACATGCTCTACCGCCTGACTCAGCGGCAGCTTGAAAGGACGCTCATGCCTCTCGGTAACTATTCCAAGGCCGAGGTGCGTGAAATCGCCAAGGCAGCAGGATTAGGTGTTGCCGGCAAGAAGGACTCGCAGGAAATCTGTTTTGTGACCGGGGGAACGTATGCGGATTTTATCGAAAAGAACGCGCAGGGAAGGCTCTTGGGAGAAGGATATTTCCTTGACGAAAACGCCAATATACTCGGCAGACACAAAGGAATAATCCATTATACGGTCGGCCAGCGTAAGGGTCTCGGCATACCTTTTGATAAACCAATGTTTGTTAAAAGGATAAACGCAGAAACAAACGAGATTGTTCTTGCGCCTTATGAAGATACAGGCACAGATGTATTGATCTGTAAGGAGCTGAATTTTTTAAGTATAAACACGCCAAAGCCGGGAGACCGTTTCAAATGCATTGTAAAAATCAGGTCGCGGCATCAGGGAAGTGCGGCAGAAGCGTCAGTGCTTGATAACGGATGCCTGAAAGTTATATTTGACGAATGCGTCAGGTCCGCCGCCCCGGGCCAGTCCGCAGTTTTTTATGACGGCGGCGGCTGCGTCATAGGCGGCGGCGTCATAGCTGAAACGTACAAACGGTAAACCTGCCGCCGCGTACAATGCGTATAAATCAAACACCGGCGACTGTCTTTTCGGTACATCGACAGGCGCCGGCATTTGATTGTTGACGATTATTTGGAAATCAGAAATATGCTTTTTTGCGTTTTTGGTGCTGCATGATTCCTTATCCGGAGGCTGCAGCGGGATGAAATTTATCAGCCTGAAAAACCCTAAGGTTATAATGAAATCACCCGAAATTTCATTTAACGCTGCCACATTAAAACCCGATTCGTGAAAGCGCCAGGCTGATAAGTTTCATCGAAACTTTCGATTTCAAGGGTATTATAACACCCGTTAGGTAACAAAACGGATACAATTTTTGCTTTTTTTAACTATTTTTTGAGTTTTTTTCAAAAAAAATCACGATTTTCTGAAATTTATATGTTATAATTGCGCTGAAATTCGAGAATCGGATTGGAGATTCATTTCTATGAACGTTTTACGATATTTTCATTTCACGTATGAAATCTGGGGAGCGCTTTTCTGCCTCGTCGCGTGTGTCGTGGTCTTCATGACCCGCAAGTTTGACAAAAAGGGCGCTTTCAGGCTTATGAGCCTCATGTTCTGTTCGGCGCTTTTAATGGTGAGCGACGCGCTTGCATGGTGGTTCAGAGGCGATCCGTCTGACGTTGGCGGTGTGGTTGTAAAAATTGCCGTCTTCTGTGCATTCATGTTCGGATTCCTCGTAATGCCTCTTACGGCCGAATACGTTTCACACATTGTTTCCGTCAGGTCCGGAATAAAAGGGCTTATCTGGAAGTACATTGAGTGGGCGCTTTTCGGAATCGGCGTGATTATGCTTACCGTGAACGTTTTCTACAGGTATATGTATTCGTTCGACGCTTCGAACACGTACTTCAGACTCGACTTCGGTTTTGTACCCGGACTGCTTGCTTTGATAGGCATCGCGATTACCCTTGGCGTTGTGTTTGAGTACATAAAATCGCTCAACAAATACGAGCGTGTGGCGGTCATCCTTTTCCTTGTGCTTCCGATCATCGGAACGCTTCTGCAGACTCTCTACTACGGACTTTCGCTCTCGTATCTGTCGCTTGTGATCTCCGCGTTCGTCATGTTCTTCTCGTACATCAGGAACTACATTGATTTCAATACGCAGAAGGAGAAGCTGCTCACCGAGGAGCGCATCAGGCTTTTCAACCATCAGATTCAGCCGCACTTCATTTTCAACAGCCTTTCGGTCATCAGACATCTTATCGGCAAGTCCCAGGACGAGGCCATCGACGCTCTCAACGAGTTCTCCGGCTACCTCAGGGGCTGCACGGATTTCCTTAAAGAGGTCGACACGATACCCGTTAACCGCGAGATAGATCTCGTAAAGCACTACCTCTATATGGAGAAGAAACGCTTTGGCGAGAGCGTCAACGTTAAATTTGACATTGAAGACACTCTCTTTGAGGTGCCTCCGTTTGCGATTCTCACTTTCGTTGAGAACTCGCTCACGCACGGCCTCAGAGCTTCGAGAGTCGTAAACGGCACGATTGTAATTTCCACGAAGTTAACTGGCGGAAACCACGTTATTACTGTTGCCGACAACGGAATCGGCTTTGACTCGGAATCGCTTGAGTATTCCTCCGAGGAGCACGTCGGTATCAAAAACACCGAGCAGAGACTTCAGCTCATGTGCGACGGTTCGGTTTACATTGACAGCAAGGAGGGCGTAGGCACTTCCGTAACCATCTACATTCCCGCCGGGAAAAAAGCGAAAGGAAAATGATTTGAACATTTTAATTGTTGATGATGAGAAAATACTGTGGGAAGACATGCACGATGCCCTTGAACGCGTAACGGGCGGGGGCAACACCTATAACTATGCCTATGACTATTATTCGGCAATGGAACTTGTCAACAAGCACCCCTACGACGTCGCTTTCCTTGACGTCCAGATGCCAGGCAAGAACGGCATAGCCCTTGCGGAGAGTATCAAAAAGATCAGGCCTTCCGTCAACATCGTCATGGTCACTGCGTACGACAACTACGCGCTTGACGCGCTGAAGCTCTACGTGAGCGGCTACCTGCTCAAGCCCGTAATGGACAAGGATGTCGCCAATGCGCTCGAGCACCTAAGAAACCCGGTCTCCGGCAGCGAGAAGCTGCTTGAAATTCAGTGTTTTGGCAATTTCGAAGTGTTTGCCGACAATAAACCTCTCCCGTTCAAGCGCAAGAAGGAAAAAGAGCTTCTTGCCTATCTCGTCTGCCTGAAAGGCGCCTCTGCCTCAAGAGCTGAGATTTGCGTCAACATATTTGACGACGAAGACGACGAGGAAAAGTGCAACGCCTACTTCAAGACCATCTATTCGGCTCTCAAAGCAGATCTCTACAGGTTCGGATTCGAGAACGTTCTGATACACGCCAATAACGCCTACTCGATCGACGTCAGGCGCATCAAGTGCGACTACTACGACTATCTGAAAGGTGTTGCCGAGAGCGACAGAACCTTCAGGGGCAAGTTCCTCGAGCAGTACGTATGGTCCGAGAGATACATCTACGATTTAGAGCGCTATTAACCCATTAAGTGCGGCCCGGAAGAGGCCGAAAGGGCATAAAGTGTTCTGTAACCAAATTGACCCAAATATAACAGCGGCTGCCTGAATTGTAACTGCAGCCGCTGTTTTTTACGTCGTTTTAATCCATAAAAATGGTTGCCGGCCTCCTGATAGGTATAGTAGCGTATGATACGGGCAACAAAAAGGTTACAGCGAAAAGTATAAGTTTCGTTCATACCCTAACGAGTGTTATATAATTTTCAGGGCCGTTTTACACGTCAAAACAGCCCTGAAAAACTTCGTTTTATGATGATTTTTATCTGTTTTCAAATCACGGATTTGCTGTAATTCATCATGTCGCCGAACTTGCTTTTCTGAGACGCGAGGCAAGAAATGTAGTATTCAACCTTGGCGTCTTCATCCTCAAGAGGAACAGCTATTCTGTTCGAATCGACGCCGAGAAGTTTTACAGACCGGTCTGAAATAAAGTACGTGCACCTGTTCATAATGTACAGGATCTCAATCGACAGGTCTGTCGGCTTTTGAAATATAATTTTCTCTTTCGGAAGGTGGCTCTCGAGAATGCGCGACCACATGCCGATGTTATCGGGAATAAGAATTTCCGTCTCCCGCAGTTCTTCAAAAGATACTTTATCCCTGCCGGCAAGAGGGTGATCTTTCGGCAGAGAAACGAGCAGGCTTTCTTTTAAATATCTTAAAGTAATAATAGACCTATCTTCAGGCATTTTCTGAGTTATTATTATTTGATATTTCTTTTCTTTTAAACCGTCAACGAGATCACATCCGTCCGTTATCACCGAATCTACGGTCCACTCCGGGTATTGTTTCTGTATATCGCCAATGAGCTTTCTTAGCGGTAAGGGCGCACAAGAACCTATGCTGACCGTTCTGTTTTTTCTGTCGTTTAAGACCACTTCTTCAGTCATTTCTCTGTTTAGCGAGAGAATCTTTTTGGCGTATTCGAGAGCCAGTTCACCGTTTTTGTTCAGCGTCAGTTTGCTCCTGTTTCTGTCAAAGAGCAGAACCCCGAATTCGTCCTCAAGTTTTTTCATGGAACGCGAGAGCGCAGGCTGCGAAAGATGCAGCTCGAGGGATGCTTTCAGAAGACTTCCTTTCTCCGCAAAAGCCACAAACTGTTCAAGCAGATAGATTTCTATCATAAAACCTCCTTTGTATAACTGAGAGTAATACTACTATAATAAAAAAACAATAGAAAGTCAACAAGCTTATTTGTTAGAATAAATCGAAGTTTAGAAACGAATGCTATATAAACCCGATGTGTAGCTTTAAATAGAACACTCCGTTTGAGGAAAAGAGGAGAAATCATATGGAGAAGAACTATAAAGTGAACGCTTTTTGTCGGTAATTCTATCGTTCTGCATTTTGGCGGAACCGTTTATGCTTACAGCGGCGGCGGACCGGGGCGGTACTGATAACGGCGGCTCCGGTGTCGAGAACACGGAACCTGTATATCTTAACGAAAGCACCGCATCAAATCATCTTCACGATGTCGACTATACGGCTTGGACTTCTTCCTCTTCGTTGCCTTCATCCCAGGGCAGTTATTATCTCACGTCCGATGTAAGCATTTCCTCCACATGGAATGTTCCGTCTGGTACCACTAACCTCTGTCTTAACGGTCACAGCATAACTTATACGGGAAGCAAAGGCTCAGTCATCACTTTAAACAGCGGCGCAAATCTTAATCTTTACGAGTGTGACAAGACCGTCCACTATTATTACATCAACAGCGATTACCTTGGCGTTGTCGTGGGTTCAGAGAGCGAAGCAATCGCAGGAAATCCTTCACGTCACGGCTCCTTCAAAGGCGGATACATCACCGGCGGAAGGGGTGCGTGGACTGACAATGACTATCGGGGCGGCGGTATATTTGTAACCGGCGGAACGCTGAGTCTTTACGGCGGAACTCTTATCGGCTGCAAACCCAATGCCAATGCAGGAGGTATCTACGGCAGAATCGGAAATATAAATATACATGCCGGTTCATATATTATCGGTAACACGGCTGTTGGCGAAGGCGGCGCAGTGCTGACTCAGACAAGCTGTAATATTGTTATGGACGGCGGAGTTGTGGCTGACAATACAGTCGTAAACGGAAATGGCGGCGGCCTTTGTATTCAAAACGGTAACGGCTTAGTCAACGGAGGTCTGATTACGGGAAACTATTCCGTAAACGGAGACGCCGGAGGAGTTTATGCCGGAACATCCCCGGAAAAACTTGTTGTAACGGGCGATGTTATTATCGTGGGAAACAGTGCTGACAACTACGGTGGCGGAATAGCCATCTGCAACCAGGGTTGGCGGGCAGGTTCTTTGTCTATCTCAGGCAAACCGTATCTCAAGGACAATAAAGCGAAACGCGGAGGATCATCTTTCGTTGATGACAATATCTCTGTTTTTTCAAACGGCAACAGCTACTACTCCCAGGAAACTGAATTCCTTCTTGCCGACAAACTGGAAAAAGGCAATCCGATTGGTCTTTCCTTCGATCTCGGAAAAGGCACTGTTCTTTACGGCTGGTCTTCCGTTATGGGAGAAGCGGATCCGTCCGACTATTTTGTAAGCGATAATCCGGCATACGTTGTCAGTCTTTCCGAGGGCAACGTGGTACTTATTGACAAACCTCTCTTTGAAGGAAAAGGCACGGAAGAAAGACCTTACCTGATTCAGACATCGGAGGACTGGGACGCTTTGGCGAGCAGTATCAACAGCGGTGAAGCTGTTTACAACGACAAGTACTACAAACTCACCAACGACATCACGGTCAAAACTCCCATCGGATGCCGTCCCAGCAGCGGAGAAGCCTATGACAGACCTTTTTCAGGTACGTTTGACGGAGACTACCATGTCCTGAATCTTGATATTGACGGCAAGGATCCTTTCTCTGCTCCTTTTGCTCTGGTACATAACTTTACTGTTAAAAATCTCACCGTTACGGGAACTGTTAAAGCAACACAGTTCCACGCCAGCGGACTTATCGGAGCTTCAAAAGGAACACCTATATCCGTACCTTCCACTTTAACAATTCAAAATGTCAAAGTAAGTGCGGATGTTATCGGAAACGGGTACGTTGCCGGTATCGTGGGCCACTGCCACAAGAACACCATTGTGATGGAGAACGTTGTTTTCGACGGCAGTATTGACGGTGCATCCATGCAGGGCGGCTTCATAGGATGGGGCGGAACCAACACCGAAAAGTACAGCCTGACCCTGAAAAACTGCGCATTCCTGGGCAGATACAGATCCGGCGCAAATTTCCACCCGGTGGCATATGCTTCCGGACAGGGAAATGTTGTTCTGCTGACAGATTTTTACACCACATACACGGGAAGCGGCGGGAGTCCAGCTGCTATAAGCGGCAGCGGTCAGATTAAACTTGTTTCCGCGGCTGTTGAAAAGAACGGCTCAACAGTATATTTTCAAAACTTCAATGACGCAGTTTCTCCGGAAAACTGGACGGAGGGAACCACTCTCAAGCTTTTTAAAGACGTTCAGATTAACTCTACTATTACTGTTACTACTGCTAAAACCCTTGACCTCAACGGATGGGGTATTATCTCCAACGGTTCGAGGGCATTCAGAATAGATGAAAACAGCTGCCTCACTTTAACAGACAGCAAGCCTTACGTTTCCCGTTCGGTTTATCTTTCCAACTGGATCGGCACGTCTGCAGGCTTTTCTTCAGGCACAACATCCCTCTCAAACGGTACCGGCTACGTGTATCTTAATGGCGGTTTTGTCACCGGATCCAACGCCGAATGGGGTTCTGCGGTTCAGAATGAGGGCACCTTCATTATGAGCGGCGGCACTTTTGTTGGCAATAATGCAGAGTACGGGAACGTAATCCGCACACACAGAAACCGCACATTTGTAATGACAGGCGGACAGATTATATACAACAGAGGCGATAGAGGCGCCGTAGGTAAAGAAGATGCAGGTTATGTTAAGATATCCGGCAGTCCTGTCATAAAATACAATGTTGATTTTTCCGGAAATCAGAGGAACTATAATGTTCAGGACGATGACCCGGCAAGCACCCCGGTTAACATGATAGAAATCACCGGAAAGCTGGAAGCATCAGCTGATATCGGCATATCATTCTACGGAAGTCTCGCGCCGTTCACAACAGGCTGGGCCGAGTATATGGGCGATGCGAAACCCGCTGAGTATTTCAGCTCTGACAGCAGTTTGTACGGAGTAAAAAATACAGGCGATGAGCTTGAACTCGTAGAGCCCGGAATGATTCTCTTCAGCGGCAAAGGAACTGCCGAAGATCCGTTCCTTATAACCTCTGCTGAGGACTGGAACATTCTTGCAAGTTCTGTTAACGGAACTAACGAAATATTTAACAGCAGTTATGAGGGAAAATACTTCCTGCTAACTGATGATATAACCGTTACGACGGCAATCGGCACAGGCTTTACTGTTACCGGAATGACGAATCCATTCTCAGGCACATTTGACGGCGGCGGTCATACCATAACCGAAAATATCAGCATAGGCAATTACAGTGCTCTGTTTGCTGTTGCTCTCAATGCTACTGTTAAAAACGTAAACATTAAAGGTTATGTGAAGGGTGGAAATAACAGCAGCTCTGTCTTCGGTATTGTAAGCGGGACCATAGTCCTTGAAAACGTCAATGCCTCCTCGAACATCAGCGGGGCCGCATACCTTGGCGGTTTTATAGGACACGGCTTGAATACAACTATTACCATGACTTCCTGCTCATTTTCGGGAAGCATCAGTTCAACAACGTACGGCGGCGGTTTTGTGGGCTGGTCAGGTCCTTACGAAGTTTACCAGGGCGGATGCAGCCTGACTCTCATCGACTGTGTCTTTGCGGGAGAGTTTAAAGGATCAGGCAGTTTCCATCCTATCGGGTTTAATGACACTGCGCATGCGGTTGTTCCGGGCAAGGTCACTGCTTCGTCAACAGTTGTTTACTCAACAATTGCGGCCAATAACACCAGCTCAAATCAGATTCAGAATGCCGGCTATGTTCTTATGGAAGCTTCCGTCTCTCAAAGCGGCGGTTCAAAAGAATATTACACTACTTTTAATCAAGCATTATCAGCCTGGAACAGTGCAGGGGACGGAGCCGAGCTGACGCTCTGGACAGATGTTACCGTTTCGAGTGCTATTACTGCAAACGGGAATAAGGCAATTGACCTTAACGGTTTCGGTATCAAGAAAACCGGAAGCGGAAGCGGAGTCAACGCAAGTGTTATTTATGTTCCTGTAGGCAAAACTCTCACCGTAAATGACAGCAAGTCAAGAAACATTGACAAGTATTACTATATAGACAATTCCGGCCTTGCGGTTCTTACATCAACCGAAGCTGAAGCTAAAACCGCCAATTCGGACAAATACGGCATGTTCTCCGGAGGATATATCACCGGCGCTTACAATAATGACGGCGGCGGAAACAGCGGAGGCGGTATCACTGTTTACGGCAACCTTACCATGAACGGCGGAACCGTCATCGGAAACTACATCGCAGGCGCAGGCGCAGGAATTCTGATTGCATCCAAAGGAAATGCAGTTTTAAACGATGTTAGTGTTATAGGCAACCATACGGGAAACTGCTCCGGCGGTATAGATGTAAACGGCGACAACGCCAATCTTAACATGACTAATGTTCTTATTAAGCACAATCATGCAAATCAGAACATTGGCGGATTTGGCGCAAGAAAAGGCTCCGTTTATATGAAGGATTGCGATGTTATCGAGAACACTGCGGGGGCCGGAACTTATGTGGCGGGCATGGCTGTTCAGAACTGCGATGTTATTATGGACGGCGGCCGTATCATCGGAAACAACACCACGCGTCTCAGCGATGATTCCGTCTTCAGCCCCGGACTGTCCCTTCGCAACAATAACTATACCAGACTGACATTCGTTATCAAGGGCAATGTAACCATTTCCGATAACCGCTACGGTGATGTTGTTGATGACTCTATCGGTATCAATACCGGAAAGACAATAAAGATTGGAGGCGAGCTTGTAAGCGGCAACGGAAAGCCTTTTGCCGTTAAACTTCAGGGCTCCGGAAACCGTGTTTTCTCTTCAAGCGACGATATAAGCTTTAACAATCCGGATCTTTTTGCAAGCTACAGCAGCGACTATTACGTGGGCAAAAACCCCGCAGGTCAGCTTGTGATTACAAAACCGGCTTCAGTTTCATTTGATGTTGACGGCCACGGAACTGCGCCGAAAAACATTGAAGTTATTCCGGGCAGGCTTATCGATGAAATGCCTGTTGTCTCCGATGTCGGAATATTTAAGTTCGCGGGCTGGTATAAGGAGAAAGAGTGCGTCAATGCTTTCGACGTCAGTTCGGATGTCATTTATGCAGACACAACGGTTTACTCGAAGTGGATCCTGGTCAGTGACGGCATCGATTTCACCCCCTGGTTTGACGGCTCAAAGCTTCCTTCGGAAGAGGGCAGCTACTACCTTAAAACAAACGTTTCATGCAGCGGCAGCTGGACCGTTCCCGCCGGCACCGTTAATCTGGAACTTTACGGCTACGGTATAACGTTTACAAACACAGTCAGCTCGTCCGGAGTTATCATCGGAAGCGGCTCTGTGCTCAATGTTTTTGACCATGGCACCAATACAAATTACTACATAATAGGCTCCGATCACCGGGGAACCATAGTCGGCGAGGCTGCATATAACAATTCGAATGAAACAAAAGGTTCATTCACAGGCGGCTATATCACCTCTGACGGCAGGGGATTTAAGGTTTCTGAATCAGGTGTTCTTAATATCTATGGCGGAACCGTTATAGGTTGCTTTGGCACATCAGGCTCTGCAATCAACTCTGCCGGTACAGTAAATATCTCCGGCGGTTCTGTCATAGGAAACGTCTCCGGCTCCGAAGGCGGCCTCAGCGGCACGATCTACAACGCCGGAATCCTTACGGTAAGCGGCGGACTTATTAAGAATAACTATTCTTACAACGGCGGCGGTATATTCCATGAGATCCAAAGCGGCTCGTCCCTAACGATTTCAGGCGGTCAGATCACCGGGAACCGCGCGGAGAATGAGGGCGCAGGTATTTACCTCAACGACCGTGAATCTGCATCTGCCGCAATCACCGTCAGCGGAAACACCTTTATATCCGGAAACGCCAATGAAAACGGCGACAGCAACCTTTATATTCCGGGAGAATACGTTGTTAACATTGGCGGCAAGCTTTCCGAAAGTGCCCTTATCGGTATCACTCTCGCAAATCCCGAGCGCAAATTCACTGCAGGACTTGACGGTAAAGGATCTGTTTCAAATTTCAATGCGGATATTTCGACTTACGAGATTCGCCTGATCGCCAAGGAAGCTCTCCTGGGCATCCCTCACGTTCACAGCTGGGTCTACAGCGCTGACGGCAACGTCATCACCGCCACCTGTATGGGCGTGGAGGCAGGCGTCTGCGAGATTGAGTCTCAGACCGTCACGATTACCGCCAATGGCAAGACCTACGACGGACAGCCTGTAACCGCGACACTGTCTAAGAGCACCGGCTGGACATCCGCAAACGGACTCCCTGAAACTATCAGTATCAGCTACTCCGGCAACACCGAGGCAGGAACTTATACTGCGAGCATTACCATTGGCGATTTCACCGCAAGCGATTCGTTTACAATCGGCAAGGCTCAGATGACCGTTACGTCAACGGGCTACACAGGAAACTACGACGGCTCTTCCTACGGAATCTCCGTAAACGCACCTGACAATTCGACAGTCACGTTCGGCCTTAAAGAGGGCGAGTACAACCTCGACAAGTGTCCCGTTTTTGCCGACGCAGGAACATATACGGTTTACTACCAGGTCACTCATAATAACTATATAACAGTAACAGGCTCGGCAACCGTCAAGATCAATCCGATTGACGTCACGGTTGTAATTGTCGGCAGCACAGGCTCTTTCGACTACATCGGCAGCTCCTACGAGATAACAGGCTTTACCGCTGCGTGCGAAAACAGCCTTTACGACGTAACTTCCGACTTTACATTCAGCGGCGTTGACAAAGCTTCGAGAACGGATGCCGGAACGACTAACATGAACCTTACCGCGAGCATGTTCACGAACACCAACCCGAACTTTGCTACGGTCACGTTCGTTATAACTGACGGCTATGTCACGGTTAAACCCATCGACGTCACCGTTGTAATCACGGGAAACACAGGCTCGTTTGACTATGACGGAACGGCTCACGAGGTGACGGGTTATACCGCATCCTGCGAAAACAGCCTCTACAACGTTAACGCGGACTTCACGTTCAGCGGAAATGCGAGCGCTTCAAGAACCGATAACGGAACAACCTTCATGGGACTTGCCGCAAGTCAGTTTACCAATACAAACGCCAACTTTGCCACGGTAACGTTCATCGTAACTGACGGAAGTGTTGAGATTAAGAAAATCAATGCGACTGTTGAAATCGTCGGCAGCTCCGAAGTGCTTGACTATGACGGAAATGCTCACGAAGTCAACGGATTCACCGCAACGGCAAGCACAAGCCTCTACGACGTCGAAAATGACTTCACGTTCTCTGGCACAGACCACGCAGAGAGAACCGACGCCGGCAAGGCTTTCATGGGGCTCCTTGACAATCAGTTTGAAAACACCAACTCAAACTTTGAGACTGTAACGTTCATTGTTACGGACGGTTTCATTGAGATCAACCAGATAACCGCGACTGTAACGATTACGGGAAACAACGGAACGTTTGACTACTCAGGCGAGGCGCACGCCGTAACCGGTTATGAAGCGGCAGTTGACACTGATCTTTATGACCTTGGCAGTGACTATATCTTCAGCGGCACGGATTACGTTGAGCTTACCGACGCAGGAACTGCCGCGATGGGTCTTACGGCCGATATGTTTGCAAACACGAACCCGAACTTCATCACGGTAACGTTTGTGATAGTTGACGGTTACGTTGAAATTAAGCCCATTGCCGCCAAGGTAACGATCACCGGTAACACAGGCACGTTCGACTACACAGGAGAACCGCTCAGCGTCACCGGCTACACGGCCGAGGCTGACACAAGTCTCTACAACGTGGAAAAAGACTTTGTATTCAGCGGTGCCGGCAAGGTTGATCTCACTGATGCAGGAAGCCTTGACATGGGTCTTAAGGCAGAAGACTTTGAAAACGTCAACCCGAACTTCATCACTGTCACGTTCGTGATTACAGACGGTTCAATAACCGTTGAGCCTGTTGACGCTGTCATAGTTGAAAGCCCTGTTTCGACAGAGCCCAAATACAGCGGCAGCGCGATCTCTCTTGTCACGGCAGGATCTGTGGAAGGCGGCGTGATTCACTTTGCCGTTGGCTATGACCTTGGCGTTGAGCCTTCTCCCGAAAGCTATTCGGCAGCTGTTCCCACTGCAGCGGAACTTGGCAACTACTACGTCTGGTACAAGGTCGTCAGCGACGCCAACCACAACGATCTCGATCCCGTATGTGTTAAAGTTGTTCTTTCCGATGCCGACTGGTTTAAGATCAGCGGTATCCTCTACGACAGCGACGGAACAACTCCTATCGCAAACGCGGTTGTAACCCTTGTTAAAGGTACCGACTCGGTTGATTACGTGATAACAGGCGAGGACGGCTCTTACGAGTTCATCGTTAAAAAGGACGCTTATAACATCGTCGCGGAGTTCGACGGCGTTAAGGACACAGCTTTTGTGAAGCTCTTTGACAACACGGTCTGCGACATCGTCACTGCAGAGGGCATCACCGAATCAGTCATCAACGTTTCATCGGGCGATGAGGGTTCGTCCCTCGGTATCGCGGTTGGCGGCCTTGACAAAGAAGCCAAGGACATCAGAACCTCTGACGGCATTTCTAAAGCCTCAACCGTCTCGGTCATTATGAACGTCGAATCGAAGAACAGTTCCGATGCACTCAACTCAGCCTCAATCATTGCAGCCGCAAAGAACAAGCACCTCACGTTCTTTGAAATCACAATCACCAAGACGATTGACTCCGAGTCCTCAGCTCTTGAATCAACCTCGAACGTTCTTGAGATTGCGATACCTTACGAAAAGATTGAAAGACACGGAATCGTTGTATACAGATACCACGGCTCGGCTGTTCAGATATTCGAGGAAAATGATTCAAAGAAAGACGGAACGTTCTTCATCGACAAAGAAAACAAAATCATCTATATCTACGCAAATCAGTTCTCGACGTTTGCGGTTGGCTACACGCCTTTCTACAACGTCAATACGACAATGAGCCTCGGCTCGTACAAAGGCCCCGTTACCGTCACGCTGAAGAGCCTTGACGATACCGCCAATGTATTCACGATGAGCAACGTCTCGATGGAAAAAGTCAGCTTTGCGGACGTTCCTATGGGCCGGTACGAGATGACAGTTACATGGACTGACGGTGCTGAAAATACGCTCACCGCCAACATCACTGTCGCTCGCAGTGCGGAAGAAACCGCGGAAGGTCAGGGCGACGTGCTCAGGGCCGATTCGTTCAAGACTTCCGAGCTATTCATTAAACCTTACCTTTCCGATGCAGGCATCCCTGAACCCGTTCACCCGGATGACGATGATGCAGACAGCGAAAAGAAGAAAAAACATTAAAAAATCATATTAACCGCATTGGCGGTATGATTAAAGGAGGAATTTTTTATGGGAAACGAACATGCTAAGATTGATAAGAAAGACATCGAGCGGCTTCGCAACGAAAGCAAATCCGCCAAAAAGAACAAAGAAGTTCAAAAAGCCAGCACCGGAACTATAATTTTCCGCATTTGCTGCGCCGTGATTGCGGTTGCCTATTTTGTTCTTCTTATCTTCGGAAAGTTTTTCTTCAAGGGAAACGAGAGGCTTGTCGAGAGCTTCAATCCGTTCTCCAAAGTTGCAGATCCGATCACCTGGGTGAGAGTAATCAGTATCTGCATATTCACTTTGACCTGCAGTTTTGTGATCCGTTACATACTCGGTAAACTGACAAAGGTCAAAACCGTCACAAAGAAAATCGGCATAGCGCTGCTTGAACTTCTCAGCAGCTTCATCAAATATGCGGCCTTCCTGGTGATTATATTCATGGTGCTGGTGGCTCTTGGCGTCAATGCAGGCGAGATACTTGCCGGATTGGGAATCCTGGCTTTGATCATAGGTCTTGGCGTTACATCCCTTATCGAGGATATCGTTGCCGGTATATTCATCATCGTAGAGCGTCTCTTTGACGTCAACGACATCATCGTTGTGGATGGCTTCCGCGGCACGGTTATTTCAATCGGCATCAGATCAACGAAGCTTCTTGACGTTGGCGGCGATATTATGACAATGAGAAACTCTTCCATCGGTTCTCTTGTGAACCTGACTGACCGTCTCTCCAGCGCCGCTATCACAATACCGATTGCTCCTACGGAATCTATCGAGCATGTGGACGAAGTGGTCAAACAGGCAAACGTAGATCAGCTGCGCGACAAATATTCCAACATCGAAAGCGGACCCTATTACCTTGGCCTTTATGACATCAACAGCAAAGGTGTTCAGATGGTCATGGTTGTTGCCGGATGTAAAGAAGACAGCAGGTATGAAGTTGAGCGTATTCTCTTCAAGGAGTTCAAGCTTCTCTTTGAGAACAGCGGCGTAAAACTCGGTTTGCCCGAACTGACTGAAGAAGAATAATATTTTAGTTTGGAGACGACGCCATGAAAGTTAAAGGTTTTGGTGCATGGCTCTCGCAGAATGTACCGAAAGGCGGTCGGCGCGCCGCCGGAGACGAATATAACCTTGCATACAAGAAGGTCAGGTACAAGGGCCCTCCTGAATATCCTCAGCAAGGCAGTGAATACAATCACTACAATGAGATAAAGGATATCAGCAAGAAGGAAAAGAATGAGGACAAAAAGTCCAACTCGAGCTCTAATTCGGGCAGTTCCAAAGACCGTTCCCGCTCATCCTCAAGAATGAGGGCGAATTTCGTGGGAAGAGTTGCCGCCATGTCTTTGGGCACCGTAGTGCTTGTAAATACCAACCCGGTTCTTGCCGAGAGGCTTCCGTTCCTCAAAGTTGAAAACCTTGGCTTGTCGGTATTCTCAAGCTCAAAGAGCGATCCGGAAGAGGATATTATCATAGAAAACTGGAGGTGGAGCGAGGATTACACTACTGCAACCCTCGAACTCACCAACGGTAAGGGCAAGCTTATAGGCGAATATCCTGCGACGGTCACCGAAGTGACTGTGGCTGCCACCTGTACCAAGGAAGGTTCCAAATCATATACTGCTTCTGTCGAAACTGAAGATGAAGACAAGACTTATTCCGATTCACGCTCGGAGACCTTGCCTCCTTTAGGTCATACCTGGGATGAGGGAAAAGTGGTCATTGTCGAAGACGGCAAGTACGAAGTCGTATATGAGTGTACAGAGTGCCATGAGCATTTTACAATTACTGCCTCTGTAGAAGAGGAACAGTGAATCTATCCATAACGAGGTGAGAAAGATGAAACAAAAACCCGCATTTCTAATGCCTGTAAAACTCAGCGGAAGTGAAAGAGAACTCCGTATGTTCAGGGAAGCTGTTGATTCTATTAAACGCCAAACAGATCCGGACTGGATTTTGATTATGGTTGATGATTTTTCAGACGTACAAAGTGTTTATGATGTTATTGATGAGATGAAGGCGGATTTGAAGGACAAGCTTCACGTCCTTTACTCCGAGAAGAACAACGGCGCAGGTGCAACGAGAAACAAGGGCGTTGAATATGCGCACAAGATCGGCTGCCCATTCATCATTTTCAACGATTCTGACGACCTGTCTGACCCGAGGCGTCTCGAGCTTGTCAGAAAGGCCTTTGAGTCGGACGACAGCGTAAACGTTGTCTACACAAGCTTTGACGTCATTGACGAAAACGGCAACGTTGTTCCCCGCGATAAGATCAACAAGTCCGTCAGTGAGATCACAGACGGTCACAAGGTTGATATAGTTGAGGGCGAGAACGCGTGGCTCACGATTGTCACCAAGAAGAAATACACCAATCTCACCTCGTGCACGGCAGTTAAGACGTCATTGGCGTATGAGGAGCCTTTCCCGATCGCATCGGTATCAGAAGACTCCCATACGTGGGTAAGATATGGTGCGCACCCCGGAAAGTTTGTGTTCCTTCGTGACATCAAGGGCGGCTACAGAATCTGTTCCGACACTCAGAGCCGTTCGAGAAGCGCCAACAAGAATTTCTACGAGCTGATGTACAAGGTTGACTCTGCCGGCTTTGAGGAGGGCGTTAAAGTCGCCAAGAAGTACGGTACGATGGGCGGCTGGGACGAGAATGACTTAAGGTGTGCATTCCACGTAAGACTTGCCCTGAGCCTTTTGCACGGCGGCTCGGAAGAGTGGTGCAGAGAGTCACTTTCGATATCTTGCGGCATCTCAAAAGAGAAGACCCTTGGCTATATCGAAAAGCTCTACTGCGAGCCTGAGTTCAGGGCGCGCATGAAAGAAATTGCAGCTGAGCTCTGATTTGGACCAGGTCCATGTCGTAAGAAAAGTGATTTACTGAAAGCAGACTTAGACCGGAACCGTCAAGTATCATATCGGCGGTTCCGGTCTTGATTTTACGTATTCAGGATTTATTTCAGACGTTTTCGAATATTTCTTTATGCTTAAGAAGCACCTCAACAAGGCTCGGGTCGAAATGCGTTCCTGATTCAATCTCAATCTCGTAGAATGCGTCTTCGGGGCTCATTGCCTCCTTGTAGCATCTTTTTGAAACCAGGGCGTCGTAAACGTCGGCTATTGCCATGAACCTTGCAGAGAGCGGAATCTCTTCTTTCATAAGACCTTTGGGGTAGCCGCTTCCGTCCCAGCGCTCGTGGTGGTAGGTCGCGATGTCTGCCGCAAACGAGACGTAGTCTTCGTCCGTGATGCCGTTTAAGACTTCTCTTACGATTCTGCCGCCTGCTTCGGCATGCTTTTTCATCTCTTCATATTCTTCTTTTGTCAGTCGTCCCGGCTTTCTCAGTATTGTGTCGGAGACGATTATTTTTCCGACGTCGTGCATTGGCGATAATGCGTAAAGTCTTGAAATGAACTTGTCGTCGATCACGTCCCTGTAGACGTTTTCGTCCCTCGCGCACTCGGCAAGCCTTTTAACGTACGTGCTTGTCCTTGTGATGTGCTCTCCCGTCTCCATGTCGCGGTTTTCAATAATGTTGGAAAGTCCGAGGATTGTGTGCTCCTGGATTCTTGTAACGTTCTCTTTTTCCTTGACGAGGTCGCACGTGATGTCCTGCTGCACAAGGTCGTTGTAGTAGATGTAGCAGAGGGCGGAGCACATTGCGATGGAAAGGTAAGTTATGTGAATTTCTGCAACTGTCATCGGGATGATGCCGGCAACGATTATCACAGGTATCATAATGATCGTGACAACGTCGCGGTGCTTGAAGTTCCTGCCGACAATGCAAAGGCTTATGATCAGATAGACAAGGCTCAGTATGTAAAGCACCTCGTATGCGGCAAAGAGGATGCCTCTGTGGTAACCCTTGTCGTCAAAGTAGAAAATTGAGCCGAAGGGGGCTGACGAGGTTTCGATGATCAGGTTGAAGCCGAGAACGAGGATGGCCGCGAGTGCCTGATGGTTAAGACCGAGGGCGCCTGCGAAAAGCACGCTCAGGAGCGGGGCAATGGAGAACTGTATGACGGTAAGGATCGTGAGAGCCGTTGACCATTTCGGATCGTAATATCCGCAGTGGACCGCATACTCTGCCGCAGCGCAGAACATGATCGCGGCAAAGGTAAGAAGATACCACGTTTTCTGCCCCTTGGTGAATCCGGTATAGTTGACAACGTGCAGGATAAGTCCGAGCAGTATCAACTCTGTGAGTATTAAAACCCCGAGATAAATCGTCATTCTTTTTACTTTCCTCTTAAATCGTTTCTTTGCGCTGCACGAAGCTGCGCATTATCGTAAGTGTTGTATATATTGTCAGGCCGCCTGCTAAAGCGTCTCTGCCGTGTGATCTTTATGTCTTCTTCTGTCGTGCTCAGAGCGGCTGTAGAAGCTGTTTTTGTTGTCGTACATGTTCTTATCCGCGTCACTCACCATCGAATCAATGTCCTCATGGTCCTCAGTGGAAGCAACACCGTGCGATATCGAGAAGCCTTCAATGTCCGGCTCGCGCCACTCGGCTGTCAGTCTGTCAAGCTCTCTCAGACATTCCTCGACTTTTTGCTTTTTCTCTCTCACAATGACGCAGAACTCGTCACCGCCAATGCGATAAAGCGTCTCAACACCGGGAAAAGCTCTTCTCAGGCACTCTGCGGAGGCTTTTATAAGCCTGTCACCCGTCTTGTGACCGTAGGTGTCGTTTGTGTGCTTCAGGCCGTTTATGTCAAGTATAACGAGGCAGAGATTTTTGGGAAGACCGTCGGCGAGCCTGTCGATTTCCTCGCTGTAGGCCCTGCGGTTTAAAAGTCCAGTGAGCTGGCTGCGGTGGGCGACCTTGATCTCCTCCTCGGCAAGCTCCTTCATCTTTTCTGCCTGTCTGTCCTTGCGGCTCGTGCGTATAAGCATATAGATGAGGAAGACAACTATCGCGAGCGAAAGTATTACCGTTACGTAGAGGGGGTTGTTCAGGGCTTTGAGCTGGCTTGACGCATTGGTGACAGAGACGCACACCCAGTTCTCGCCGACAGTTGTATTGAATACGAAATATTCGTTGCCGGAATAGATTAACGTAAACATTCCGCGGGATTCGTCAATCTCCCTGATTTTTCTTACAATCTGAGAGTTGAGGGAATAACCGCTTGTGCTGTATTCTTTTCCGATTTCGCCCGTGTCGGTGTGCGAGACTACGAAGTTTGAACTGTTGATGATGAATTTGACAACGTGACCCGCGCCGGTATTGGAGGCATCCTCTGTTTTGTTCTGAACGAGCTGTGGCTTTATGTCAAATGCAACAACGCCGTTGCCGCCGCTGAGCGCCTTGGCGAATGTGATCATGATGTCGTTTGTGTGAACGTCAAGGTAGGGGTCGACAACTACGACTTTGTCGGGTTTTGACATTGCAATCTTGTACCAGGGCCGCTCGGTGGATTCAAAGCCTTCCGGCGGAACCCAGCCCGAACCGTCAAGAAACTCGCCCTTTATGTAACCGTAGACACCCTCTGACTGAACGTTGAGAACCGCCTCGGTCGAATACGAAAAATCGACAAGCGCCTTCAAAATTTCCTCGCGGGTGCCTCCCGAACTGATAATACTGTCAATGGTGCTGCCGGCAAGGTCTATCGAAGCCATACAGGCGCTCATAAGTTCGTTAATCTCGACTGAAGAGTTGATGGCGTCAAGCTGACAGTCCTTGATTATCATGGTTCTTTTTGTGGAGTAGTACTGCCTGTAGTAGAAAACGATGACGCCAATGAAAATGCATATGACAATTAACGTCAAGATAACGCTCAGCAAGGTTTTTTTGTTTGAAACTTTGCGGTTGGTATTTTCCATCTGATTCCTTCTTTACATGCAAAAAAGTAATTTGACCGCTTGTTCGAAGCGAAAAAGCAGTCCGTTATCTTCCGTGAAGTCAGTGATATGTGGTTTTCAACTCGGATTATACCTTATTTTACATTATATTACAAACCGATTATGTTTTCAGTCAATTTTTGGCGCGGATCGATATGATGTTACAAACGTTATATTTCTAACAATTGTTTTTAATTCCGCCGAGTGATAAAATGAAACTGTGAATACATCAACCTGAATAATAATTTCGGGCTGAAGGCCGGTTCATTTCTTTTTCAGCTTAAGGATTTGAACCGTTTTAAGAAAGGATTTTTATCATGAAAAAAATTACGGCTGCTGTTATAGCTTTGACATTGGCGGTTTTGTCAGTGTTCATGCTTTCTGCATGCGGAAAAAGCAACAATGCAATTAAGACCGACGACAAGACTATTAAGACCGACGACAAGAATACTAAGACCGACGACAAGGCTTCTGAACTCGACGCGGAAGCGCTGGAGTCCTGCCTGAGCGAAGGCTTAGCCAATGTTTTCAATTATTCCAATTATCATATTACGACGAAAACAGAAACATCAGTGAGCTCCGATGAACCGGACTATATCGGCGCCGGCATGGATAAGCAAACCGCAGACGCCATCTTTAAAAACTGGAAAACGGATGATTATGTAATACGGATTATCCTTTCCTACGATATGCCGGATGTCACGGATTCTATTGCCGTCATTGATACCGTCAAGAACGTTCAGCTTATCTTCACCAAAGACGGTTATTATATAGGGCAGGAACCTTATGATAAGTTCGGCTTCACTGAGCTTTCAGAAGGAAGCAGTATAGCGATGACGGAAATTATGTCAACAGACCCCAGCTTTGTTTATGAAAATGAGATTAAAAATGGTTTGCTCGAATACGCCAAGGTCACAGAGCACGAAGACGGCTCAAAAACAATAGAATGCAGACTTGGAAAAGATGAGGTCATGAAAGTCTGCAAGTCGGGCGTTGATCAGACTTTGGACTATCTCGATTTAACAGACGGTGAAGTCGCTGAAACTTCAGCCTTATATGTTTTTGATCTTACAAAGGACGGCACAATCAGCCGTATTGAATGTAAAACGTCTCTGAAGGTTCTGTATAGTGTTGACGGCAATACGTACCATTGCGAATACAATGACTCTTTTCTGTTTACCGCGACTGAGATTGGCGCAGATTTCAATATTGATATCCCTGATGAGAGCAAGACTCTTCCGATTGACGAGTACTGGCAGGCTATTGAAGGCACCGCAAGCGACTACTGATACGCTGCAAAACGCTGAAAAATAATAAAACGAAAACTCCGTCCTTGGTTTTGAAACTGAGGGCGGAGTTTTTTAACCGTATGTTTTTATGATCTCTTCTGCGACCTGGTGTTTGCCGATGCACCTGTCCATGGCCTGCTTTT
>Ga0310696_10003031_pt1 | contig 21382 bp, 16 predicted proteins | sample AusTroGonzalo_MG_4_FD_203885 | JGI IMG/M metagenome (GOLD analysis project Ga0310696, IMG submission 203885) | Bovine rumen microbial communities from tropical cattle in Woodstock, Queensland, Australia - Gonzalo_02 (v2) (version 2) | ecosystem: Host-associated > Mammals > Digestive system >...
TTGCCGCACGTAGAATGCGGCGATACCGCTGGAAAAACGGAGGAATGAGCGATGCCTTCCAATGAATGGCTCCTGATAACCGTCGGAGCAATACTGGTCAACAACGTGGTGCTGTCCCGGATCCTGGGGATCTGTCCGTTTCTGGGCGTCTCGAAAAAACTGGAAACGGCCCTGGGGATGTCGGGCGCGGTGACGTTTGTCCTGACCATCTCTTCCTTTGTGACGGCACTGCTGTACAAGCTGCTGCTGTCCGCCGAGATCACGATCTGCGGGACCACGGTGAATCTCTCGTTCACGAAATTTCTGGTGTTCATCGTGGTTATTGCTTCTCTGGTGCAGATCATCGAGATCCTGCTCCGGAAATTCTCCCCGTCCCTGTACCGGGCGCTGGGGATCTATCTGCCCCTGATCACCACGAACTGCGCGGTGCTGGGCGCGGCAGAGCTCAACGCGGGAGCCAACAACGGACTGGGCCGCGGGATCCTGGAATCGACGGTGTTCGGGTTTGCCACAGGACTCGGGTTCGGTCTGGCGCTTCTGCTTTTCGCCTGTCTCCGGGAACGGCTGGAACTTTCCATGATACCCCGGCCCTTCCGCGGGACCGCCATTGCACTGGTGACCGCGGGGATTCTGGCCATGGCGTTCATGGGATTCGGGCTTCTGGTCAAATAAGCCGAAAGAAGGAGAAGAGAAAAGAATGTCTACGACGTTTCTGGCCGCGGTCTGCGTGGTGGGGATCATCGGACTGATCCTCGGCTGCCTGATCGCATTCACGGCGAAAAAATTCGATGTGGAGGCCGATCCCAAAGTGGAAAAAGTCCGGGAACTCCTGCCCGGCGCCAACTGCGGAGGATGCGGCTTTGCCGGCTGCGCGGATCTGGCGGATGCCATCGTGAACCGCGGGATCAACCCGTCGCGCTGCACGGCCATAAGCGCCGAGGCGCTGAAAGATCTTTCCGCATTCCTGGGTGTGGCGGCGGAGGAAAAAGAGAAGATGACGGCGGTGGTCTTCTGCGGCGGATCCCTTTCCCGGGCCGCGCGGAAGGCACAATACAACGGGATCATGGACTGCCGGTCCGCCAATGTGGCCGGGGGCGGAGGAAAGGCCTGCGCCTACGGATGCATCGGCTACGGCTGCTGCGCCCGGGCATGTCCTTTCGGCGCCATTGAAATGCGGGACGGACTGGCCGTGGTGCATCCGGAAGTCTGCCGCGGCTGCGGGAAATGCGTAACGGTCTGTCCCCGGAACCTGATCCGGCTGGTCCCCGCGTCGGTGAAGATCCATGTATACTGCAGTTCGGCCGACAAGCCGGCAGCCCGCCGCAAGGTCTGTTCCGCGGCCTGTATCTCCTGCGGAAAATGCATCCGCGCGGACGGTCAGGGCCGGGTGGAAAAACAGGAAAACGGAACCGTGCGGATCAACTGTGAGAATCCGCCCGATATCTCATTGGCGGAAACGGCAGGATGTCCCACCGGCGCCCTCCAGACAGAGGAAGCCCATCGCGCGATCCGGCCCATATCCCCGAAGGAGACGCAAAAATGAGTCTGCCCCCGCATGTCGCCCGCTTCACCGGCGGGATCCATCCCATGGACGGCAAAGGTCTGTCCAACGGAATCCCGGCCCGGACCGCCCCGCTTCTGGAAAAATATCTGGTCCCGCTTCATCAGAATATCGGTGCGCCGCCGAAACTGACGGTCACCAAAGGCGAACTTGTCAAAAAAGGCCAGCGCATCGCGGAACCCGGCGGATTCGTCTCCGTTCCGCTTCACGCGCCGACCAGCGGGACCGTGGGAAATCTGACGGAAGTGCCCGGCGTGGCCGGCAACACGCTTCAGGCCGTGGAGATACTCTCCGACGGCAAGGACGAGTGGGGAAGCGGACTGGACCCCATCGTTCCGTGGCAGGAGGCGGACCGGAAGGTTTTGAAGCAGCGTGTGGCGGACGGAGGAATCATCGGGATGGGCGGAGCCGCGTTCCCGGCTCATGTCAAACTTTCGCCGCCGCCGGAAAAAACAATCGACACGCTGATCGTCAACGGCGCCGAGTGCGAACCGTATCTCACCGCTGACCATAGACTTATGCTTGAACGGACGGAAGCCGTTCTGGAAGGAGCGGCCATCGCAGCCCGGATCCTGGACGTCGACCGCATTTTCGTCGGGATCGAAGAAAACAAGCCGGATGCCGTGGAGGCCATGAAAAAGGCGGCGGGCGCGTTCGGGATCCAGATCGTTCCCCTGCCCGTCCGGTATCCGCAGGGCGCCGAAAAGCAGCTGATCTTCGCCATTACAGGCCGTGCCGTGGCGACCGGCGGTCTTCCCATGGACGTAGGCTGCGTGGTGCAGAATGCGGGGACCTGCGCGGCGATCCGTGACGCCGTCGTGGAAGGACATCCGCTGATCGAACGCTATACCACGGTCACGGGGACCCCGGTGGTCCATCCCGGCACCTGGATCTTCCGGGTCGGCACGCCGGTGAAAGAAGCGCTGAAACTGGCGGGCGGCGTCCGGGAACAGCCTGCGAAACTGATTCTGGGCGGTCCCATGATGGGGTTTGCCCAGTCCTCGATGGATGTGACCGTGACGAAGAACACCTCCGGGATCCTTCTGCTGGCCGGCGGGGAAACCGGACGCTATCTTTCCTCGCCCTGCATCCGGTGCGGGCGCTGCGTAAGCGTCTGCCCCATGCGGCTTCTGCCGGGTCCGATCAGTGTCATGGTCGAATGTGAAAACTATGCGCTGGCCGAACACAATTTCGTTATGGACTGCATGGAATGCGGGGCCTGTACGTTCGTCTGTCCGGCGAAGCGCCCCCTGGTCCAGCATTTCCGCCGGGCGAAGGCCGAGATCAACGCCATCCGCCGCGCCCGGAAAAAACATTAAGCCACCAGTCCGGAAGGAAATCCAACCATGTCCGAATCCCCCATACCTGAAAAAACCCCGCAGCCCGATATCATGCTGCCGGATCCGAAGAAACTCATTCTGAGCGCCTCGCCGCACATCCAGTGCGCCGATACGGTCCCCGGCATCATGCGCACGGTGCTGCTCTGCCTGATCCCGCCCGCGGCCGCCTCCATTTACTTTTTCGGATTCCATGCGGTCCGGATCCTCCTTCTGACGACGTTGTTCTGCATGGCGTTCGAATGGATCTGCTGCAAGCTGGCCGGGAAGACCAGCACGCTGGGAGATTATTCCGCCGCCCTGACCGGTGTTCTGCTGGCCATGAATCTGCCTCCGGGCGTACCCTGGTGGATCTGCCTGATCGGCTCATTCATCGCCATCGTGGTGGCCAAGGCCATATACGGCGGACTCGGACAGAATCCGTTCAATCCCGCCGCGGTGGCCCGCGTGGCCCTGCTGGTGGGCTTCGCGGGTCCCATGACCGCCTGGGTCACGCCCTGTCAGGGATTTTTCCCGGACGAAGGGAAGGCGCCGGCAGCGATCCAGGTCCACGAAACCGAGCGGAAGCCCGACTTCACGACGGGCGCCACGCCGTTGAGTCTTGCAAAAATGGCGAAGACCCCGGAAGAGATCCAGGCGCTGCAGACGCCAGATCTTCTGAAGCAGTGCTTTTTCGGGCGGACCCAGGGATCGCTGGGCGAAACGTCGGCCCTGGCGGTGCTGATCGGCGGAATCGCGCTGATCCTTCTGAAAATCATCTCCTGGCACATCCCGGCAGCCATGCTGGGAACCACGCTGATCTTCACCTGGATCGTCAGCAAGGCCGATCCTTCCCTTACGCCCGGCCCCGTCTTCCATCTGTGTTCCGGCGGCATGATGCTGGCAGCCTTCTTCATGGCCACGGATATGGTGACCAGTCCGACTACCCGGCGCGGAAAGCTGATTTTCGGATCGTCGATCGGCATCATCGCCTGCGTCATCCGGATCTGGGGCGGGTATCCGGAAGGTGTCAGTTTCGCCATCCTCATCATGAATGCTTTGGTTCCTCTTATTGACCGGATCTGCTACAAGCGGCCGTTCGGATGGCATCCGTCCAGCGCGGCGGCGTACACCATGCGGCGGGGAGAAGTGAAATGACGGACTTGAGAAAAAAATCCGGGATCCTTTATCTTTCCTTCGCCCTGTTCCTCATCTGTGCGGCGGCGGCCGCGGTCATGGCGTTTACCGCGCTTCTGACCGAGAAGCCCATCCGCCAGCGGCAAAAATCCCTGGTGGAGGAAAACCTGAAACTGGTCCTGCCCGATTTCGATGCCGTCACGGAACGGAAGATCTCCGGCAGCGATGGAACGGACTCCGTTCTTTTCCTTGCCGAAAAAGACGGCAAACCTGCGGGAAAAGCCGTTCAGACATCCACGATGAACGGATACGGCGGACGGATCGAGGCGCTGGTGAGTTTCGATCCGGCAAACCGGGTACGGCGGATCGTCGTCATATCTCACAATGAAACGCCCGGGATCGGAACCCGGGTGGTGGAACGGAAAGCGGTCCGGCGTCTGTGGGACGTGCTGAAGGGCCGGAAGGCGGAAGAAGGACTTCCCGCCAACGAAGCGCTGGACTCGTACGAAGGCCGGACAGGTGACGAGCTTTCCTCCGGCACCGTCCACTTCGTTTCGGGAGCGACCATAAGCTCCAACGCCATGCTGGATCTGGTCCGGCGTGCGGCGGATATTCTGAAAGAAGAGGAGAGCCACTGACATGACATCCTTTGCCAAAGAGTTCACGAAAGGGATCTGGAAGGAAAACCCGGTGCTGGTTCTGGCGCTGGGCATGTGCCCGACTCTGGCGACCAGTTCCAATGCCTCCAATGCGCTGGCCATGGGGCTGGCCACCACCTTCGTGCTGGTGTGCAGCAATCTGGTCATCTCCCTGATCCGGGGGATCGTTCCCGATAAAATCCGCATTCCCTGCTACATCGTGGTGATCTCCACCTTTGTAACGGTGACGGACCTTTTCATGAAGGCGTATGCGCCCCCGGCGATCTACAAGGCGCTGGGGATCTTCCTGCCCCTCATCACGGTCAACTGCATCGTTCTGGGCCGGGCGGAAGCGTTCGCATCCAAAAACGGACTATTCCTCTCGCTTCTGGACGGGGCCGGCATGGGATTCGGCTTCACGCTGGCACTGACGGTCGTCGGCGTGATCCGGGAATTCCTTTCCGCCGGGACGATCTTCAATCTGCACATGCAGTGCTGGGAAACCGGGTTCGCCGTACTGGGTCAGGCGCCCGGAGGATTCATCGTGTTGGGCTTTGTTCTGGCCGGGATGAATTGTCTGAATATCCGGAAGGCCCGGAAAAACGGAGCCCGTTACGAGCCGCCGCCGGAATTCGACTGCCACAACTGCGCGCTCTGCGACTTCGGACAGACGGACGAAAAGTAAGAAGACTTCTCCGGCGCGGACCGCTTACTCTCTGCGGGCTTTGCGCGTCATCAGCTCGGTGATGATCTCACGGGGAGAACGATCCCGGAACAGCACGTCGTATACGCCGTTGATCAGCGGCGTTTCCACACCCGCGGATTCCGCCAGCGCCTTCGCCGCCTCACAGGTGCGGACGCCTTCCGCCACCACCATGTTCATGGACCGTATGATCTCATCCAGCTTCCGTCCCTTGCCCAGCTCTTCGCCCACATACCGGTTCCGGCTGTGACGGCTCATGCAGGTCACGATCAGATCGCCGATCCCGCTGAGTCCGCTGAAGGTGGCACGCCGGCCGCCCAGCTTGACGCCCAGTCGGGCCAATTCGGCGATCCCGCGGGTCATCAGTGCGGCTTTGGCATTGTCGCCCATGCCGATCCCGTCCAGAATTCCGGCGGCTACGGCGAACACGTTTTTCAGCGCTCCGCCCAGTTCCACGCCGATGAGATCCGAGCTCCGGTATACACGGAACCGGGGATTCATGAACACCTGCTGGACCAGCCGGGCCGTCCGGGGATCCCGGGAGGCCACGGTCACGAGGGTGGGGATCCCCCGGGAGACTTCCTCGGCATGACTGGGTCCGGAGAGAGCCGCGTAGTGTTTGCGCGGGCCTAGGACTTCTTCACACAGCTGACTCATCCGCAGCAGGGAGCCGGCTTCGATCCCTTTTGCGATATTCACCAGGACCTGATCCGGCGAAAGCGATTTTTTCAGGAGCTGAAGCGTTCCCCGCAGATACTGGGACGGCGAGGCCAAAATCAGCATATCGCGACCGGATACCGCCTTGCCCATATCCGGGATCAGCTCCAGATCGTCCGGAAGGGGAACGCCGGGCAGAAATCGCCGGTTTTCGCGGTCCCGCCGCATGGCTTCGATATTTTCCGGGAACGCGCCCCAGACAGCGGTACGATATCCGTTGGAATGCAGGTTCAAAGCAAGAGCCGTTCCCCAGGCGCCGTCGCCGAGGACCGCAATGCTGTATTGTTTTTCCATCATTTTCCGTCTTTTTCAGGGTCTGTTTTCTTCACGAACCGGTTTTCCGTTCCCTGGACCAGGCGCCGGATATTGGAGGTATGCTTGACGATCGTCAGCAAAGCAAGCAGTGCGAACAGAGCGATTTCCGGCACCGTCGAACGGGTCAGCCCCAAAGCACGGAACAGGATCGCCCAGAGAGGCATGGACGCCGCCGCCAGCAGACTGGCCAGCGAAACATAACGGGACGCAAAAAACACCGCGGCCCAGACCGCGCCCGCCGAAAGCAGAGCCGGCGGATTCAGGGCAAAGACCGCGCCCGCCGCCGTCGATACGCCTTTTCCGCCGCGGAACCCCAGCCAGCAGGGCCAGATATGCCCCGCCACGGCGGCAAATGCCGCGACGGAGGGAAAAATGCCCCACGGATCCGGCAGAATGACGGCTCCGGAAAACCAGGAATCCGGCAAAAATGCCAGAACAGCCCCGGGCGTCAAAATGGAAACGAGAACCACAGGCACAAAACCTTTGAAAAAATCCAGGAAAAAGCAGAGTTTTCCCCAGCGGCTCCCGATCACGCGGGTCACATTCGTGGCTCCGATGTTTCCGCTGCCTTGCGTGCGGATATCGATCCCGTGCATGCGTCCGATCAGATAGCCGACGGGAACGGATCCGCACAAATAGGAAACGAGAGCGATCGACACGGCGGCAAGAACGATTCCACAGGAAGAAAGACTTTCCATATTGCTTTTCTCCGGTTCACACGGAAAGCCGGGAACGCGTCACCAGGCTTCCGTGGTGTATTGGACGATCAGGCGCGAGAGGTCGTATGCGGCCTGACGCATTCCATAGTATTTTCCGACATTTGGATCCGCGTTGTACTGATAGTTCACGGATCTGGAAACAGACCGCAGCGGGATCAGAGGTTCGCTCTTGCCGGGGATCTTCACCATAAACTCCGCATTGATCGTGATCTGAAATTCCGAAGGCCGATATGTCCGGTCGGCGTCCGTACTGCTTTCGCGGATCGACCGGGTATCCACGGAAACGATCCGGCAGTACAGAATGCAGTCCGCCTCATCTTTTTCCTTCAGAGAGAGAGAATTGTCGAATTGAAAGGCCGCGGCCAGCTGATTCCGCATAACGGGCGTCAGAAGAGGTTCCCGGGTATCGTTCCGGATGTCGCTGATGGCAATGGTCTTGATCTGCGGATGCATCATGGAGCCCATGTGATATCCGCAGCCGGAAAGAACCAGACAGAGAAGCAGAGAAAAGCAAAGGACAACGACGGATCGTTCAGAATTCATTCAAATCAACCTTTCCGGGAGGGACAGCCTCCCTGGAGTCCGTGTGGATATCAGGAGCCAGATCCCGAATGGGCAGCAGCCACTTTCCGTCGCTGTTCTCCGGAACCACCATGATGGGATTGCGCTCCATCGGGATCGTGTGCCGTTCGAACTCGTACGCGTAAGGTGCCTCCCGGGGTGCGTCCTCCGGAGGCGCATCATACGTTTTATCGATCTCCGAAAGAAGCCGCTCGGACGGAACGGACTGCTCGCTGGCGCCGTGTGTCCGGATAACGCGGATCAGATATCTTCTGGCCAGGTCATCCCGACCCATGCGGTGATAGTAGCGTCCGATGGCGTAGATCCGGGCTGCATCCAGCGCATTGACTTCATCCAGAGCCTTCCGGGCCCAGGGAGCCTCGGGGTCCTTGGGATACTTCTCCAGAAAGTCCTTGAGCGCAGTCATAGCCATGTGCGTCCAGGAACCGTCCCCGTCCCCGCGGCGCGCCAGCACGAGATAGAGATTGGCCAGTTCCAGCGACGCATAGCGGGCGGCCGTGGTATCCGGGTGAAGGGAAAGGATCTGGCGGTACACGGTCATAGCCTTCTGATATTCGTCCCGGGAAACGTAGATCTCGCCCAGCCGGAGTCTGGCCTCGGGAGAAAGCTCCGTGCAGGAGGCATTCCGCAAGGCGGCCTCGTAGATCTCGACCGTCCGGTCGGCATCCTTAATAAACGGAAGCCACGAATAAACCACATCCCGGTGCCCGTTGTAGAAATCGTTCGCGATTTCATATTCCCGCATGACGGCCCGTTCGAAATCCACAAAGGGAATGTATTTCTTGAGAAGGGTCTCCAGACAGTCGAACTCCTTCCCGTACAGTCCGGCGTTCCGGTAGCAGAGAGAGGCGTTCTGGATCGCATTGGCCTGAAGGACCGGGGAGACCGCGAACTTGGCAGCGGCCTGATATTTCTCGGCGGCGGAAGAGAAAGAGCCGTTTTTCTTCAACTCATCCGCCTCGCGTATGAACGCGTTCGCCTCATCGTCCGTGCCCCGCAGCGGGAGACAGACAACAACGCCGAAAAGCAGGACAAGCGTCAGAAAGCGGTACATATTCGATTCCTCAGGATTCCAATTCAGACGGCACGGACAAAAGGCCCGCCGGACATTTTGCCGACACCGTCATTTGCCTTAATTTAGCATATTTTTGCAAACTTGCCACATTTTCCATTTGTTTTTTTCAAAAAAAAGCGTTATGGTATTCCTCATCATGAAAATCCTTCTCGCCATTACGGAACTCGGGGCCGGCGGAGCCGAAAAAATCGTCGCCGTCCTCGCTGAAGAATATATCCGCCTGGGACACTCGGTCACCGTGCTCTGCCTTCAGGGCCCGCCGTCCGAACCCGCGATCCCGGAGATGATCCGGTCGGCCGGCGCGGAGATCCGGTATCTGGACTTGCGGAAGACGCAGCTCGACATGCTGAAAAGGATCCGGGAAGCGGTGCTGTCGGAAGCGCCCGATGTTGTTCACGCCCATCTGATCCATGCCAACCTGCTTCTGCGTATGGCGCTGCGGAAAAGCGGCATCCCTCTGGTCAACACCGTCCATATCTCCGAGCGGAGAAGGGGGAAAAAACATTTCTTCCTGCTGGACAGATGGACCTTCTCCATGGCGGATGCCGTCACCGCCGTTTCCGATGCCTCCGCCCGGTTTCACGAACGGGCCTGCGGCCTCCCTTCGGGCTCCATCCGGACCATCCGCAACGGATCCGATCCCGTCATTCCCGCGTCGGAGGAGGAGCTCCGGGCTTTCCGCGCGGAATGGGATCTCGATTCCTTCGATGCGGTGCTGGGATCCATCGGACGCCTGGACTTCCAGAAAGGATACGATCTTCTTCTCGACCGGTGCGGCGCTCTGGCCGGACGCATTCCCGCAGGACGGAAATGGATCCTGCTGATTCTGGGAGACGGTCCGGAACGGGAAAGACTCCTCGCCCGGGCGAAAAGCCTGCAGTGCCCCGGACTCCGGATCTGTTTCGCCGGATTCCGGAAAAACGCGGCCTCCCTGATGACATGCTTTCACGTCTTCCTCATGCCGTCCCGTTACGAAGGATACGGACTGGCTCTGGCGGAAGCCATGAGTCTGGGGCTCCCCGTTGTCTGTTCCGATGCCGACTCCCTGCCCGAACTCTGTGCTCAATACAAAGGGTTTTCAAGAGAGATCCACATGGAGTCCGATCCCGACGGAGTCCGCCTGGCGGAAGCTGTTTCGGAAGCGCTCCGTGCGCCCCGGGCACCCGGGCAGACTCTGGTGACGAACCGCGAGATGGCGCAGAACTACCTGGCTCTTTACGGGGAACTTCTGGAGAAACGCCGTCACTGACGTGTGGAAGAATAGGTCTGATACGCCGTATCCAGCATCTGGTGCTCCGTATCGTCTTCCACGAAGGAGAGAAGGGCATTGAATGCGCGCAGGACCTGATCCCGGGGGAATTTTCTCAGAATGAGGGCGCCCGTTTTCCGGACCCGGGACAGATAGATGTTCTTCACGCCCTTCGTCTGATTGCGGGGATTGAACGAGGGCATGTTTGTCCTGAACATAGTCAGTTCCAGTGCGGTCAGGATCCCGATATCCTTTTCCGGCGCGTTTACGAGAATATCCACATACGGCTGGATCCGTTCCTCGTCCTGCTTGGCCAGACGCTGCTCGCGGGAAAATTCCGATTCGTTGATATCCGTGAAATTCAGGGTATCCGGCAGCTCGCCTCCGCGCATGAGCAGAAGTTTGATCTGTTCCGCGGCGGACGCGTGAGGCGTCTTCTTGTCCGGATTCCGGATCGCGAACAGGGTCCGGACCCCAATGGAATACTCCTCGAAGCTGCGCGGTCGGGTCACATAAGCCTGGAGAAGCGGAACGATTTCTTTTTCCAGTCCGACCTTCTGAACGGCCTGAATTCCCAGCATCGGCGCGATCCGGCTGGCGATCATCCGGAAAAACACCTTTTTCTGGGAAGGACGGATCCCCACGTAATCTTCGAAAGCCTGAAAGAGACCGAGCAGCAGCGTTTCGTCTGCGGAATCCGCATAGATGCTCATCATGCTGTCCGCTTCCGGCGTATTGATCATCTTCATGCAGAGGAACTGGGTGCAGGGGGGAACGTCCAGCTCCAGCGAGGCCCGAATGGAGTTTTCCAGTTCCGGAATGGCCGCATTCTTGTACTTTGCCAGCTCGGCGATGGCAAACCGACTGGTGAATTCTTCCGTATCCTTCACATTCAAGGCGTTGCCCAGCAGCTTCAGGGTGGATTCCCCTCCGGACAGCCGGAAGGCCCGGCGGAACCAGAGGAGGACCGAAAGATTGGCCTGCCCGAAATAGTAATTTTCCGCATCTTCTCCCAGATACAGCGTGTAGACATGGAAGGGCGTCTTGACGTTTTTCCAGAGAATCCCGTACTTGCGGAACGCGATCTTTGCCTGTTCCGGAGGAACGTTCCGGGAATCTTCCGCGGTGAACCGAAGCGCATTCGCCGCCTGGAACGAAGATTCCTTCGGCACCGCGACGAAATCCGCAAACTCCCGGACCTCGTCCGGAACATAGGTGACCTCGTCCGGCAGTCCGGCCACCTTGTTGGGCGTACGGATCTCCTTCCGGTAGTTGTGGATCCGGATGAAGATAAGATGGCAGATCACCAGGGGCTTCTTCGCGATCACGGGATCATCCAGAGTCTCCAGCTGGATATCCATGCTGCGGAACGGTGCGATGCCTTTTTCCAGACGCTCCACCAGACTGCCCGTCCCGGCGGCGGGCGCCGCCTTCCGATCCTCTTCGCCGGATACAACGCAGATGCCGACGGTCAGGGCGAACAGAAACAGCAGCAGGATTTTTATTCTTCTTCTCATTCGGATGAACCATCCTTTCTTTTTCCGGACCAGGCATACCGCGGCCGCGGGACCGGCACATCGGCACTGGGTTTGATGTTGTAGCAGCCCTGCCCCAGGATCGATTCCAGTCCTTCGATGAAGGACGGCGTCACATGCACGCAGAACTCGGAAGCCGTATTGATGAAGACGGCCTTGCCGGACTTGGTCATCACGCAAAGGACCAGAGGAACCTTTCCCGGATGCTTCCGGACATAATCCGCCAGACGGGTCAGGGTATCGGCCTTCATCTCCTGCTCATACACATGCACATGGAACTCTTCGCTGTTGTGCTCGGCCGTCGTTTCCAGCGGAATGATCTTGTCCACCATCAGAGCGGGCGGAGACAGCTCGTCCGAACGCTTCGTGATCCCGCTGACGAACACCATGGCGCCGTCCTGCAGAATCTGGGAACATTCCTTGTAGACTCTCGAGTAGCAGACGCACTCGATGCTGCCGGTCAGATCCTCCATTTGGAACAGGGCAAACGGCTGATTGTCTGCCTTCGTAAACTTTTTGACGACGGAGCCCAGCATGCCGCCCAGCTTCACGCCGATGTCCGCGGGCATATTCATGATATCGGAAACGGTGGCCGTGGAGAAGGTGGAAATCAGGTTGCGGAACCGGGAAAGCGGATGCCCCGACACATAGAAGCCGAGAAGCGCTTTCTCGTCGGCCAGCTTCTCCGCGTCGTCGAATTCGGGGATATCGGGAACCGGCACGTCGGCAAAACTTTCCGAAAACTCCGGCATCAGATCGAACAGACTTCCCTGACCCGACGCCTTGTCGCGTTTCCTCACGTTACCGGCCTGGATCGATTCATCGATGATCGCCACCAGCTGGGACCTCTTCAGGCCCGTGGAATCCAGCGCGCCGCAGCGCACCAGCGCCTCCATGCCTTTCGCATTGATCCCTTCCGTCCGTTCCACCAGATCCGCCATGCTCTTGAACGGACCGTCCTTCCGCGCCGCAATGATGGAGGCAGACGCCCCCTGACCGAAGCCCTTGATGGCGCCCAGTCCGAACCGGATGGAATCCCCGTCCACCGTAAAGTTCACGTCGCTGGAATTCACGTCCGGCGGCAGAATGGGAATTCCCGACGTCCGGCATTCGTTGATCAGGAATGCCAGTTTTTCCGCATTGGAAAGTTCGCTTGTAAGGACTGCAGCCATGAACTCGGCACGGTAATTCGCCTTCAGCCAGGCGGTACGGTAGGACATGATCGCGTAGGCTGCGCTGTGAGATTTATTGAATCCGTACTCGGCGAATTTCTTGATGTTTTCCCAGATCTTTTCCGCCTGTGCCGCGGGGATCCCGTTGGTCTTTTCGCAGCCGGCCACAAACTTGTCGTGCTGCGCCTCCATGTCCTTGATCTTCTTTTTCCCGATGGCGCGCCGGAGAATATCCGCCTGGCCCAGGGAGAAACCGGCCAGCGCCTGGACCACCTGCATGATCTGCTCCTGGTAGATCATGATCCCGTAGGTTTCCTTCAGGTACTTCTCCATGAGCGGATGGTCGTACTCCAGGGGGATCGTCCCCTTCTTGCGGCCCACAAAAAGGTCGATGAACTGCATCGGGCCGGGCCGGTAGATCGCCACCAGGGCGATGATGTGCTTGATATTTTCCACGCCGAACTTCCGACAGAGATCCTGCATGCCGCCGGATTCCAGCTGGAACACGGCCACCGTGTCGCCGCTGTTCAGCAGAGCGTAGGTCTTCGGATCGTCCAGCGGGATCGCATCCATATCCAGCCGGATCCCGCGATTGCGGAACACATTGTCGCAGGCGTCCTGGATCACCGTCAGAGTCCGGAGTCCCAGAAAGTCCATTTTCAGGAGCCCGACGCTTTCGCAGAGGGGCGCCACATACTGGGTGATGATCTCCTCGTGAGCGCCGCGTCCCAGCGGGACCAGGGAGGCCAGAGGCTGATTGCAGATAATGACGCCGCAGGCATGAATCCCCATCTGGCGATTCAGCTGTTCCATGGGCCGGGAGATGTCGAAGATGGGCTTCACCCAGTCCTCCGTCTCCAGCAGCTGCCGGAGCTCGGGCGACTCCTTCAGGGCCTTGTCCAGCGTCATTTTCGGATCGTTGGGAACCAGCTTCGTGATCCGGTTGCCGTCTTCCGGCTTCCGTCCGAGGGCACGCGCCACGTCCTTCAGAACGGCTTTCGCCTTCAGCGTTCCGTAGGTGCCGATCTGGGACACGCAGTCCTCTCCGTATTTGCCGATCACGTAATCGATGACCTCCTGCCGTCTCCGTTCGCAGAAGTCCGTATCGAAGTCGGGCGGGGAAATGCGGTCCGGGTTCAGGAACCGCTCGAACAGAAGGTCGTATTTCATCGGGTCGATATTCGTGATGCCTGAAAGATAGGCCACGATGGAACCCGCGCCCGATCCGCGTCCGGGTCCCACGGGAATGCCATGCTCCTTCGCCCAGTTGATGAAGTCCCACACGCAGAGAAAGTAACTGGGATACTTCGTCTTTTCGATCACGGAGAGTTCGAAATCCATACGTTCCAGGTTCCGGGCCGCATCCTCCTTCTTGTCCGGCGGCGGATCATACGGATCGTATCCGTACTTCACCTTGTAGCCGCAGACGGAGTTCTCGCCCGTTCCGTACAGACACACGTTCCGGAGGTACGCGGCCGCCTTCTTCATGACCACGCGGGCCTCGATCCGGTGATTTCTCGCCTCGTCCGACGGCGCCGGACGGTCCGGATCCTTCTCGTGCTCCTTCGCCAGCTCGGAATCGATCTCCTTGACGGAGGCAGCCCGGATCGCGCCCATATCCAAATGGGAATCGAACGACTTCGGCGTATGGAATTCCGGATAATGATTCTCGTATCCGATCGTCACATCGCAGCGTTCCGCCACTTCCAGCGTATTGGTCACCGCCTCGGGCATCTCCGTGCCCCAGACGGCCATCATCTCCTCGCCGCTCTTGAAGTAGAATTCCGGACGGTCCATGCTCATCCGTCTCGGGTCGTCCATCGTGGTCCTCGTCCCGATGCAGAGCATCACCTCGTGAGGATAATGGTCTTCCTTCCGCAGATAATGTACGTCGTTGGTGGCGACCACGGGGACATTGCACTCGCGGGAAAGGGCGATCAGTTCCCGGTTCACCTTCTTCTGATCGTCGATGCCGTGATACATCAGCTCCAGATAGAAGTTTTCCTTCCCGAAGATATCCAGATACTCGCCCAGCACCTTCTTCGCGGCGTCGTGTCCCGAATGCAGCGCCGCCACGTCGATCTCGCCCTGCAGGCAGGCGCTCAACCCGATCAATCCTTCCGAATGACGGGCCAGAAGCTCTTTGTCGATCCTGGGCTTGTAGTAGAAACCCGTCACATGCGCTTCGGAGATCAGGCTGCAGAGATTGTGGTAGCCCACGGCGTTTTTCGCCAGAAGGATCAGATGGAAACCGCGGATGTTCGGGACATCCACCGCCTTTTCCAAACGGCTGTGCGGCGCCATGTACGTCTCACAGCCGATGATGGGCTTCAGACCCTCCTTCTTCAGCGCATTGTGAAACTCCAGACAGCCGCCCATTACGCCGTGGTCCGTGATGGCCACCGCCTTCATCCCGTACTGATGCGCCAGCTTCACGATGTCGAACTTGTTCTCCTGCTCCTCCTTTTTCAGTTTGGACCAGGAAATCGCGCACGCTCCGTCCAGCAGACTGTAGTCGGTATGAACGTGGAGATGAACAAAATCAACAGCCATCGTACCCGTCCCCGTTCAGTTTTTTCCCGTCGTCCCGGTCCCGGCCGGAGCCGCCGCGCCGGATGCGTCGTCCTCCTGACTTTCCAGCTCCGCTTTCAGGCGGGCCGCAAGGTCGGGGAAATTCTCCATGATATTCAGCGTGATGCTTCTCTTCATTTCGGAGAAGGACGGCAGTTTCAGCCGGTCCTCCGTAAAATTCGCGCTGTAGTTGTCATAGGCACGTTTGGCCAGCGCCAGATGGGCGGCGGACGCTTCCCGGTCGCCGTAGGCCAGAAGTTCGCAGGCCCGCGTGATCAGAGCCGTGATCTGCTGATTTCCCTGCTTATAGCCGCCGTCCCGAAGGTCCTCTTCCCATTCCGCCAGAACGAACGGAAGGAACTCCGCTTCCGTGGGCTTCTTCTTGCTGTACTCCTTGCAGTATTCCTCGTAATACTCGTAGGCCTCCTTCTGACGCCCGTAACTGAACAGGATCACAATGGCGTCCTTCAGGAAGTTGCCGTATCCGTCGCGGAAGGATTTCGTATTGTAGCTGCTCTTGAAGACCGACTGGATCTTCTTTTTCAGGCTGGGAGCCACTGCCGGGTTCGGAACCAGAATGAAATTCATGCTTGCCTGATTGTTGGGCAGAAGGATCCGGCCGTTGGTGAAGGAAACCGTCAGCGATTGAACGATCATGCGGTCGCAATCCACGTTTTCCTCTTTCGGGCTGTGCTTGATTCCCAGATATGCCCAGTACAGAGCCATGGTCTCCGGAATCAGCCAGTCCAGATCACCGAACTCCTTGTTGATCTCCACGATCTCCTTCGGATCCAGAATATACCGTTCACGCATCCATTTCGCCCGAAGGAAGGCGTCCAGCGCCGCCGCGTCCTTTTCGGGAAGGTTCTTGCGGAGATCTTCGGGAAGCTGTCCCTTCAGACGGAACGTCTGGGAGACCGAAAGCAGATCTTCATAGCCGGCCTTCCGGAGCGTTTCCCAGAACTTGCTTTCGGGCGTGGCGGGATACATTTCCAGAAAACCCGCTTCCGTCACGGGCGCATCGGCCAGCGCCTGCCAGTCCGGATACCTCGTCCCGTACAGGAAAAGCAGTTCGCGGGCCATTTCGTACTTGTAGTACCGCTGGGCATCGTCCATGACATTGCCCATTTTGTGCTGATAGATCCAGCCCAGTTCCTTGTAAAGCTCCGGATCATTGGGACTCATGGCGATGGCGGACCTCAAGGTCTCGATCCCTCTGTGGATCCACCGCCAGCGGTCCTCCGGACGCTTGCACGTCACGGAAATGTTATATGCCATATTCCAGCCCAGGTAGGCCGAAACGCCGGCGAACTTGGGCTGCAGCTTCTGCACCCAGTCGGCCAGCTGAACCATCTCGAAGTATTTCCCTTCGTCCTGCAGCGCGATCAGACGGAGCCAGAGGAGGTCCGCGATCAGTCCGCGGAATCCGCCCAGCGCCACCGTCGTGAACGAGACCAGCGGAGGCGTGCCGCCCTTGTCGAGGAATTCGGCATCCACCAGCTTGTCTTCCTTGATGATGGTGTTCATGCGTTCACGGACGAACCAGTTTGCAAACAGGAGGAGGACCGTCACTGTCAGCGCCAGGAAAAACAGATTGATGCGTTTCATCTCGTTCCGGCTCCTTCCTCAGCGTTTCACGGCCAGCGCCAGTTCGCGGCGGCTGTACAGCAGCATGCCCGCCAGGAACAGGGGCAGACCGCGCAGCACAAGATTGTAGAATATCAAGTGTCCGATCCGGGCAAAATCGATCAGCTGACCGGTGGCCAGCTCCGTAGTCAGGAAGAAGTCCCGCACCGGGATCAGCAGGAAAAATACACCCTCGCTGAGGGCCTTCGCCATCCGGTCGCCCATGGAAAGATCATCGCCCATATCGGCCATGGACCCCAGAAGGTACACGGCGAAAACGCAGAGCAGACCGTACGACGCCGCCAGAAAGACCGAGGTCGGCAGCGTGAAATAGGCCGCGAGGGCGGAGGATACCAGCGCCACCGCCGCGATGCCCAGGAAAAGAACGAACACGGCCCGGAGATAGTTGTTGAGGAAACTGGTCTCGCGCACCATGAGGAACGGACCGTCCGCCTCCTGAAGAATGATCTTCTTGCCTTCCCGGTCGTAATTCTGGAACCCGATCACGAAAGTGCCTTCCCGGATCAGCTGATCCGTCAGATTCTTCATCAGTTCCGGCGGAATGTTCCGCCGAAGCTCGTCGGGCGCTCCGCCTACGCGCAGGATCGTATCCTGGATCCCGAACTCATCGCGGGTCCGGGTCATGATCTCTTCCGGCGGTAGAGAAACGATATTGTCCGTATATTCCGGCTCCGCACCCTCTTCGCCGCGGTCCGTGCGGGACACGAAGCGGAGGAGCCACGCGCCGTAGGTGGTCTCCTGATTCTTGGACGTATCAGTGCCAGCGTACAGTTTATACCGGAGAAACAGGGGATCCGGATTCTCTTCCGAGATGCCCGAGTATTTCCAGAAAAGCACTCCGCCCGGCTCCACTTCCCCGTTCCGGCGCCGGAGTTCCCGTTCGATTCCGGCCAGAACGGTCCGCTTCTGATCGCCGGCCAGTTTCTGCTCGATCGCCTGACGTTCATCGATCCGGGCCGTTTCCAGACGGTGTTTCAGCTCTTCTTCCGCCATTTTGGCGAAGTCGGGTTTGTCGGGCGCAATCAGTCTCCGGCCCGTCAGCACTTCGCTTTCCACGCGCTGCCGTTCCTCCGTCGGGAAGTCCTGCCTCATGAACTGATACATGACGAATCCATAGACGGCGGCGGACGCAATGAGAAGAAGCACGGCATGGATCACCAGGACTCCGGTGAACTTGCCGAGCAGGACAACGGCCCTGGGAACGGGTTTGACCACGATCATGTGGATCTGACCGCTCTCCACGTCCGAAGCGATCTCGGAACAGCATACCCAGGCCACGGAGATGGCCAGGATCGCGCCCGAGAAACCGAGACTGTACTCCAGAATCAGCTGGATGAACCCGGTCGCCGTCCCGTCGCCTTTGATCGTATTCGGAATCAGGATCACGCTGAGCGCCAGCAGAAACAGAAGAGTCCGGAATACGTTGGACCGTATTGCCGAACGGCAGGTAAGTCGAACGATGGCAAAAAAAGGCAACATGGCGATTTACTCCCCGTCTTTTTTCCCGCGAGAGCCAAGCAGATCTTTCAGTTTGTCGTTGGCATCCGAAAGTTTCGCACGGGCCGCCTGCAGTTCCTCCTGCGCCTTCCGGGCGGATTCCTCCGCTTCCCGGTCCTTGCTCAAAGACTGAAGGATCTTTTTCTCCTCGGCCTTTTCCTTCTCCTTCGCCGCATCGACCTTTTCGGGCTCGGGTGCGGCCGGTTCCGGCACACGGCCTGCCAGACGGTCCAGCAGAGCGCCGTCGGCGTTCTTTTCTTCGCTGCCGGCGGAAAGATACTCGGCGATATGTCCCGAACTGCGGGCGCCGAAGGTCTCCACATGCTCTACGCGGGCCTTGTTGACCACGTCCAGGAAAAATTCCTCCAGAGACATGCGGGGATGATCGACCCGGAACTCATCGTCCTTCAGATTTTCGCGGAGGACGGACAGGACCTTCTTCATGACGTCCGGCGGAAGAGCCGGCGTAGTGATCCGTTCCTTCTTTTCGATGCTCAGCAGATCGTTCAGGGCGCCCTGGGCGCGGATCTTTCCGCCGTACAGAATGATCACCCGGTCGCAGACGTCTTCCACATCGCTGAGAAGATGACTGGTCACGATCACCGTTTTACCGCGCTTTTTCAGCATCTGGATCAGGTCTTTCACCTCGCGGCAGCCGAGCGGATCCAGTCCGGATGTCGGTTCGTCCAGGATCAGGAGAGCCGGGTCGTTGATCATGGCCTGAGCCAGACCGATCCGGCGTGCCATGCCCTTGGAGAATTCGCCCACGGGGCGATTCCGGGCGTGGGCCAGGCCCACCATATCCAGAAGCTGTTCGCAGCGTTTGGTGCGGTCCGCCTTGGACAGATTGAAAAGCGAGGCGAAGAAATCCAGCGTCTCGAAAGCCGTAAGATACTTGTAGAGATACGTCTCCTCGGGAAGATAGCCGATGCGTTTCTTGATCGAAACATCCCGGGGCGACTTGCCGAACACCGTAAGCCGTCCGCCCGTGGGATACAGAAGTCCCAGCAGCATTTTCACCGTGGTGGATTTGCCGGACCCGTTGGGACCGAGCAGACCCAGCACTTCTCCTTCGCGGACTTCGAAATCAATGTCGTTGACCGCCTTCGCTTTCGGCCGGTTCCAGAAATCACGGAAGATTTTCAGCAGACCGACCGCACTGACGACCGGCGGACGGACATCGTCTGCCACAGCATTCGCCGTTGTCTCCATCAGGAATCACTCCTCCCTTCCAGAACGGGGACACCGTCGGATCCGGTGTATTCCTCCCCGGTGCGCACCAGACGCGCGCTGTTGAAGATGACGATGAGCGTGCTGACCGTGTGAAGCACGGCCGCGAGAACGGGATCCATCCTTCCGAAGACGGAAAGGACGATACCGCAGATGACGAAGAGCAGACCGAAAGCCAGATTCTGGTTCATGATCGAACCGGTTTTCCGGGAAAGCGTGACCAGAAGCGGGATCCGCCGCAGATCGTTGGTCATCAGCGCAATACTGGCACTGCTGATGGCGATGTCGCTGCCGATGGCGCCCATGGCGATACCCAGGTCTCCGGCGGCCAGAGCGGGAGCATCGTTCACGCCGTCGCCCACCACCGCCACCACGCTGGTCTTCTTCACTTCTTCCACGTATTCCACCTTGCCCTGAGGCAGGCAGTCGCTCTTCACGTCGTCGATGTTCAGCTGTGCCGCGATCGCCGTCGCCACGCTGGCACGGTCGCCCGTCACCATAGCGCAGCGCACAATGCCCAGCTCTTTCAGGCCGCGGATGGCCGAAACGGCTTCCGGCCGGATGCTGTCCTTGAATCCGATCCAGCCGATCACCCGGCCGCCGGCCGCCACAAAGACCACACTCATGCCTTCGCTTTCCGACGTGTTATAGCCTTCCAGACGGATGCCCTCGGACTCGATCCAGGCGGGACGGCCCACCAGGATATCACGTCCGGCAATGCGGGCCGCAACACCTTTTCCGGCGGTTTCCTTGAAGTTCTCCATGGGCAGAGCGGAGATCCCCACCTCCCCGGCCAGACGCTGGATCGCCATGGCCGTGGGATGGTTGCTGTTCCGTTCCAGCGTGAACGCGGTCTGCAGAAGCTCCGCGGGCTCCACGCCTTCGGCGGGACTCAGCCGGGCCACGGAAAGCTGCCCTTCCGTCAGGGTCCCGGTCTTGTCGAACACCACGGTACGGATCTTCGACGCCAGTTCCAGGTGGCTCACGTTCTTGATGAGGATGCCCAGACGGGCCGCCGCCGCCACCGCCGCCACGATGGTCGTAGGCGTGGCCAGAACGACCGCGCAGGGACAGGCGATGACCAGCAGGGCGATGACCCGGTTCATATTTCCGTCCGTCAGCCACCAGGTGATGGTGGCGAGCATGAGGATCGTCGGCGTATAGTATCCGGCGTAGCGGTCGATGATCCGGACCACGGGGGTCTTGTTCCGTTCGGCGGAAAGGATCATCTCCTTCACCTTGCCCAGAGTCGTATCGCCGCCCAGACGGGTGACCTTCACATCGATGCTTCCGGAAAGGTTCATCGTGCCGGCATACACATCATCGTCCACATCCTTGTCCACAGGCATGGATTCGCCCGTGATGGACGCCTGATTCACCGCGCTTTCGCCGCGGACGATTACGCCGTCCACCGGGAAGTTTTCGCCGGGCCGGACGTTGATCAGATCCCCGAGTTTCAGCTCGGAAACATCGGCTTCCGCGTACGTGCCGTCCGGCAGGATCCGGTGCGCCGTATGAGGCGTCAGGCGGATCAGCTCCTCGATGGAACGCTGCGCGCCGCTGGCCGTATGGGTCTCGATGATGATGGTGATCAGCAGGAAGAATGCAATGATCCCCGCCGTCTGGAAATTGCCGCTGGTGAAGGCAGCCAGGATCGCCAGCGCCACCAGCTCGTTCATGTAGACCCGGCCTTCCACCAGGTCTTTAATGGCCGTCAG
>Ga0310696_10003032_pt1 | contig 21381 bp, 15 predicted proteins | sample AusTroGonzalo_MG_4_FD_203885 | JGI IMG/M metagenome (GOLD analysis project Ga0310696, IMG submission 203885) | Bovine rumen microbial communities from tropical cattle in Woodstock, Queensland, Australia - Gonzalo_02 (v2) (version 2) | ecosystem: Host-associated > Mammals > Digestive system >...
ACAAGCTCTGGGGGACGGGCGTTAATGGGGAGGGCGTCGTCTTCAATAACCAGGATGTTTCCATTACGGATTCCCTGGGCCATTCCGGTAGTGCGACGGGTGGCTTCATCATGCGGAACAACAAGCATACTATTGGCGGGCCGCTTTCGTTTGGAGGGAAGTTCACCAACGATACGGGTGACGACGAAATCCTGACCGGACCGAGCCATTTTGGCGAAGGCATTACTATAGGTGGGAATGCCTTTAACAACAACAACGTCATTTGGCGCGGGCATGTCTGCAGCGACCAGGGTTATAACTCTTTTAACCGTGCGGCAGACCGCGGCGGTGCAACCCAGGACTGTAACCTGTCCGACATCCCGGCGATAGACGTCACGCTCGATGTACCGCAGGTGGATTGGAGTTATGGCGGTTTCGACAAGATTATCGAAGGCGACTGGGTCTTTGACAATACTACGAACGAGGCCGGCCGCGATGTTTCCATTATCGACATACCGAACGACGCGAACGACTTCTACGATATTCTTGTAAAGGGGAATCTGGACATACAGGACGGATGCGACACCCTCTATATTAATAATCCCTACAACCGCTATGTCCGCATTTTTATCAAGGGATCCCTGCTGATTATGGGAGCGATGCACAATATCGTGATGCTGGAGCAGGGCGGCAAGACGGTTTCCAACTCCAACTACGCGGGAAACCTTCTGATTTATACTTCGAACGCGATCAGCTTCCCAGCGCAGGAATGCGTGTATCAGGGAACGTACATCTCGGGCGGTACCATCCAGTTCATGCAGCATTACCATTTTGCCGGACAGTTGCTGGCGAAAAAGATTAGCATTGACGCGCATTTCCGTGCAGGCGATTTCCGCTACGTGCCGTTTAGCCCTCCGGTGATCAACATGGCGGTGGGTTCCATGGCCTACGAAGACAACGAGGTGCGCGGCGATACCGTGAAGCTAGTGCTTTCGAAGGAGCCTCCGACCCGCGTGACGTTCGATTACTGCTTTGCCCTGCAAGATGCAAGTTCCTGCAACGGCTACATTGACGACCCGGCTTGCGAGTACGCCAACGTGAACGACGTTTTGGCATCTACCTTGAACAGCATTCCGCTTTGTGGCAGGGACACCGCCCATGCGGCATTCCCGCAGTTCTCGACGGAACTGGAGACACCCATTATTTTCCATGCGGCGGATGACCTGTATGAGGAAGCCGACGAAAACGTTGTCGTGAAGATTTTCAATATTTCCGCGGCAATTTCGCCGGACGGCAACCGCAATCCCGATTCCAGCTACTCAATGAATTACCCCATCGTGGATAACGACAAGCGGCCTGTTTCGAAAGATACGTCCGTTACCGTGATGATGAACGAGACGTTGCCGATAACCGCCTTCCCGGCTTACGAGAACGACGGCGTGACCGTGCTTGACAAGTACGGCGTGATTATCAAGACGCTCCCCGCTTCCGGCAAGCTCGAATACAACGGTGCGGCTGTGGCTGTCGGTGATTTCATCAAGTTCCCCGGTCGCCTGGACTACACTCCGGCAACGGACGAGTACGGCTCGCCTTATACCACGTTTGATTTTGTGGTGGCCAACGTCAACGCTCCCGATATTTGCGATTCCGTGAGGACGATGACCATCAATGTCGTGAGGTTCCAGTACACCGTCAATGAAAACGCCTCGGTCGATACGCTGGTCGGAATTCTTGACGAGTTGAGAATTGCGAATGTGGTGAGCTGCTCCATTGTGTCGGGAGATACGGGAACCACCTTCAAGTTCGATACCACGAGCATTATCCTCAACGATTCGCTTGACTTTGAAACGAAGTCCTCTTACGTGTTCTTTGTGAAGTGCACGGACGGTACGAACTACGATTCGACCGCGGTGGAAATCCTTATTGTCGACGAGAACGATCCGCCTTCCGTGACGGATACGACGATGCAGGTTTCGGAAAACATGCCCGTGGGAACGACCGTCGGCACGATGCTCTACTATGACCAGGACGGCACGAACTCCGGGTTCTGCGAGAACAGCTTTAGCCTGGTCGGCGGCGACTCCGACCTCTTCCAGATCGATGCTACGACGGGTGTCATAACGACGCGCGCGGTGTTTGACTACGAGGCTCTCCCCGATAGCCAGAAGTACTATACGGTGAAGGTGCAGATTGCCGATACCGACGGCAACAAGAGCGTGGCCGACGTGAAGATCAATATCGTGAACGTGGTCGAGACTTCCGTGATTACGGTAACCCACGCGGAGTCGGGTAACGGCGATTATAACGAGTCGTACCCGAAGGAGCCTATCAAGATAAACGACAAGACGCTTACGCTTTCGTGGATGGGCGATAGCATTGCTCAGCCGGATACGACCCTCAAGGATTTGCACGAGGGCTACAACGTGGTGACGCTTACGTATTTCGACAAGACGAAGGATACGCCCGCCGTCAAGGATGTGACGATATTCGTTTGTACGAAAACTCCCGAGGTGCAGGTTTCCACGGCGGTCGAGAACCTGCCCGATGCGAACATCTTTACCATCGCGGAAGAACCCGTTGAGGGCGATACCTCGTTCTATGTGAACAAGAAGCAGAACGATATCTTTGTGAAGGTGAAGGAACCGGTTCTCGATTCCACCTACACGGATTCTACGTGCACGTACAAGCAACGCGAAATCAGTATTTCGGCGGTGTTGCTCGACACGATGACCGTTCCGCAGTCTACGTTCAAGACGGTAGAGAAGATTATGTCGGAAAAGCTCCCCCTGAACGACATGCCGTCGGGCAATGTGAAGCATATTCCCTATAACGACAGCCTTGTTCTCGTGAGCTACAAGGAAGTTATCGGGAACGATACCGTGACGGTTTCCTACACGACAAACGCTAAGGGCGATGTGGTGGGCGACCAGATCAAGGTGTCGTACATGACGAAGATCGACGGCAAGGAAGTCGAAATCTCGTATGTGGCGGATGCCTTCACCGGCGAACCTGTAGAATCGAAATCCGGTGCAATCTATACGGTGGGTTACCGCTTTACCGACAGGAACGGCGAAGTGGTCACCGTGGGCTATACGCTTAATTCGGACGGGAAGGTTGTCAAGGACAGCGACGGCAACGTAGGCTACGAAATCACCTACACCTACGCGAACGATTTCGGCAATATCTCCAGCCAGTCCATCTATATTGTTGTGGATGTCATTCCCCCGAAGGTGGAAATCCTTTCGCCGAAAGAAAACGAGATTTTCTACACGAACTACGTGGACGTGGAATGGACCGTAGACAGGAACGACGGCAAGGGCCCTGTGGTAATGGATACGCTTACGGAGCAGGGGCTCGTGAAGGGCGGCAACGTGATTGTGCGCTTCTACCGCGACAAGGCGGGTAACGTTGCCAGCGATACGGTGATGGTAATCATGAAGAACTCGAAGGACCTGGATATTTCTGTGGTGACTCCGGTGACTATCGTGACTCGTGAAAAGACAGAGGAATACTATGCTGCGAACGAACCGAAGGAAGGCCAGACCTTCGCGGTGACTATATACAATTCCAAGACGGACAAGGAAATCGAGACGCTTCGCGGCGGGGAATTCGAGACGGAAGAAGGCAGCGGTGACGAACCGTATCCGGGCCTTGAAGGGCATTTGGGACCGACGCTTGCCATTGACACCAAGCTGAACACCTATCGCCCCACAATGGGCCTTGCAACACTCGATGACCTCGTGGGCAAGGATGGTCTTGTGAATTACGAAGGGATCGATTCCGAAAACGGAGAGAAGCACACTGTAGAAGAATACGTGCGCGAACACTGCACGGAAGAATTCCAGTCCAAGATGGGCAGCGACATTTCGAGGATGAGCCTGTACCACACGACGATGAAGGTGAAAATCTGGGTGTACACGACGCTTGGAAACTTTGTAGACTACTTCTCGTTTGAACAGGAACTGGACAAACCCGAGTACACGAACGATGCGGGCGTGATGACGCTGTACTTCGAACAGAAACCGGACAAGGACGGTTATGTGAGAACCGCGAACGGCCGCCAGTATGCGACCGGGGCGTACCTCTACAAGACCGACGTGAGCATCCGCTCGGAACTTCAGTGCGATATGCCCCCTGTGGAGAGGGACCAGGAATCGAACACGAAGGGTTATGTGCGCAAGGTTCGTGACGACCTGCTGAAACCGTTCGGTTACAAGAGGCCCAACCGCAAGTAATTTTGGAAACGGGATTTCTGGAATTTAGGCTTGGCCGACGATGACCTTGTAGAATTCCAGGAACTGCGCGGGGGAAAGTTCCTCGGCGCGTACCGTAGTGGGGTAGTCCAGGAGCTCGATAGCTTCCTGGATTTTCTTTTTGTCGTACGCCTTCCCGAAAGAATTGGCGAGTGTCTTGCGCTTTTGCGTGAAGGCGGCGCGCACGAAGTCGAAATAGCCCTCGGGAGCAATAAGCGGACATTCCTTGGGCGTGAGGAGCATCGTGGCGCTGTCTACGTTCGGGCGAGGCGTAAAATGCTCGGGCCCGATCTTGCGGAGGATCTGCGTGTCGGCGAATGCGGACACGAGAACGGAAAGGCTTCCGTAATTGCTGCTGCAGGGTGCGGCGCAAATGCGTTCGGCGACTTCCAGCTGGACCATGCCCATGAAGCCTTTCGTGAGGTGGAGGCGCGGCATGAGCCCGGCAATAATCGCGGTCGACACGTTGTAGGGGAGGTTTCCTGTTACCCACGGCTTTTCGTGCGCATCGAGGAATGCCTGCAGGTCGAACTTGAGGAAGTCACAATTTACTATATGGAAGTTCTCGCGGCCCCGGAATTTTTCTTGCAAAAATTCCACGCACTGCTCGTCGATCTCGACGGCAGTGAGTTCCACGGCGCGATTCAGCAGGTGTTCCGTGAGTGCGCCGTGGCCGGGGCCGATTTCCAGGACGTGCTCGCCCGCTTCTGCAGGTAAGTCTCCCGCGATCATCTGCGCGGTAGGGACATCCAGAAAGTTCTGGCCGAATTTGCGGCGGCGTGCTCTATCCATGGCGGGAAAGATAGTTATTTGCGGCCATATGCAGTGCGCGCTTGATGTTATATTTGCAATTACTCGTTATGGCCAGGAACACCAAGAAAAATTCCCGTACCCTCGTGACGCATGAATTCCCTGCGTTCTTCGACAGCAATTCGCGTGTGCTTTTGCTGGGCTCCATTCCCTCGCCCAAGTCCCGCGAGCAGGGGTTTTACTACGGGCATCCGCAGAACCGCTTCTGGAAGGTGATGGCGCAGGTGCTGGGCGAAAATGTTCCCGAGACCATCCCGCAGAAGAAGGCCATGCTCAAGAAGCACCATGTTGCCCTTTGGGACGTGCTGGAAAGTTGTACCATCGTGGGCGCCTCCGACACGAGCATCGAGGACGTGGTTCCTAACAAGATAAGCGACCTCGTGAAGAAGTCAAGGGTGACCCGCATATTCTGTACGGGCGCCACTGCGCACAAACTATACCAGAAGTACTGTGCCGCCGACGTGGGGCTGGACGCCGTGAAACTCCCCTCTACGTCGCCCGCGAACTGCGCCGTGTCCCTCGATAAACTGGTCGAGGCCTACCGCTCGATTCTCTGAAACCCGATTTTACATAGATATGACGAACTTTTTTATAAAAAAATCTATATTAGTTTTGTATGTCGGCAAAAGTTACCAGCAGCGATAAGATTGAAAGCCTGTTCCCGGAAACCCCGGTGCGCAAGATAATTACGCCCGTGGAACGCCTGATGAAGGTGGAGACGACGGGCGGCATAGTGCTCATCATTATGACGGTTGCAGCCCTCCTGTGGGCGAACCTGAGTCCGGAATCGTACCATCATTTTTGGCACATGCCCTTCGCGCTCACGATTGGCAGCTGGGTGGGCAGTGCCGACCTGCACTGGCTCATCAACGATGCGATGATGACGGTGTTCTTCTTCAATATCGGGCTTGAGGTCAAGGGCGAGATGACCTACGGCGAACTCAGGAACCCGAAGGCGGCGAGCCTCCCGGTAATTGCTGCAGCTGGCGGTATGCTTTTCCCGGCGCTTATTTACCTGTTGCTCTGCCCGCACGGCGAAAATACCGCGGCACATGGTTGGGGCGTGCCCACGGCGACCGATATCGCGTTTGTGGTGGGTTGTATGGCCATTCTCGGCAAGAAGGTGCCGCATGCGCTCCGCGTGATGATCTTGACATTGGCGATTGCAGACGATATCGGTGCCATTCTCGTGATTGCGATTGGTTACCCGAGCGGTGACGGAATCAACTTTATTGCGCTCGGCACTGGATTCGCTCTGCTCGTGCTTATCAACGTGTTCTTCCGCATTGGCGTGCGCAACCTGCTGCTGCACGGCGTGATTGGCATTGCCGTGTGGGCGTTCTTTGTGAAGAGCGGCGTGCACCCGACCATTGCGGGCGTGCTGCTCGGGCTCTCCGTGCCGGCAAAACCCGTGCTCGCGAAGGGCAAGCTCGCGCACTTTGCGGGTAGCGTGGGCGGTACGCTCTCGGGCGAGGCGAAGGACAGGAACGAGCAGTACGAGGTGTTCACGCTGTTGAAGCGCGGTGCGCGCGAAAGCATCTCGATGCAGGAACGTTTCTTCAAGCCGCTGGTCCCGTGGGTGAACTTCTTCATTATGCCGCTGTTCGCGCTCAGCAACGCGGGCGTGGAAATCAAGCTCGGCGGTGTGGAAGTCCCGGTGATGGGCGCGGTCGCACTTGCACTTATTCTGGGTAAGCCTATCGGCATATTCCTTTTCAGCCTGCTTGCCGTGAAGGTGGGCGTGTCGGTGAAGCCGAGCTATAGCTGGAAGGTGCTGTGGGGTGGCGGCATGCTCGCGGGTATCGGGTTTACGATGGCTCTGTTTGTCGCGAACCTCGCCTTCGATGTGGGTGACCGCCAGGATTCCGCAAAACTCGGTATTCTGCTCGGGAGCTTCTGCGCGGCAATACTGGGCACGATCTACATGAACATCGTGTCGAAGCCGAAACAGGAAGACCCCGCCCCGTAAGCCGTGGCACATTTCGTTTACATGTTGCGCTGTGCGGGTAACCGCATATACACGGGTTACGCCGTGGATGTAGAGGCGCGTTTTGAACAGCACAAATCCGGGAAGGGAGCGAAGTTCACGAAGGCGTTCCCGCCCGAGTGCATTTTGCGCAAGTTTGAACTGCCTTCGCACGAACAGGCATTACGGCTGGAAGCGCGCATCAAGATGCTTGACCGCGAACAGAAAGAAAGGCTTGCGGGTGGCGACAAGGAACTGGAGTCGACACTGCTTTCTAGCCTCGGGGAGACGCTGGAAGAGAGCCGCGCCCGCGAACGGCGCGAGAAACGTTCTACGAAATAACCAGGTCCACGACCAGATAAATAGCCATCGCGATGCTACATGCACTCACGAAGTGCTGTATGAACTTGTTGCCCTTCTTGCGCTGCAAGAAACTGCCGCAGTAACCGCCGAGCCATGCGCCCGCGGCCATCACGATGGCGATGGGCCAGTCGATTTTACCCGCGATGCCGAGCGCCGTGGTACTCACGAGCAGGAACACGTTGGTGAGCGCGTTCTTGAGGGCGTTTACGCGGATGGGCTCGAGCCCGGTGTAGCGCGTGAGTGCAAAGATCTGCACGAACCCCACACCCACCTGCACTATGCAGCCATAGATGGAAATGAAAGCGAACCCGACGGCGCCTTTCCACGTGAGCTTTTCGGGCGGGGTTGCAGGCGGCTTGCCGAGGATGTCCTTGCGCAGGTTGCTCATCACTACCACGAGGCAGATGACGCAGGCGAGAATTGCCTGGAAGGCGCGGTCGCCGATATGGACGAGGAAGCATATGCCGATGCATGTTCCGACAATGGTGGGGATAAGCAACTGCAGGAAAATTTTCTTGTTGAGATAGCCGTGCTTCATCAGGTTGAAGGCACTGCTACAGTTCCCGATGATGAGCCCTATGCGGTTGGTGCCGTTCGCGACAGTCGCGGGCATGCCGAGGAAAATCATGATGGGGAGGCTCAAAGTGGAGCCGCCGCCCGCGATGCTGTTGATGAGGCTTACGACCGCCCCGAGGATAAAGAATGCGGGATACTGCGCGTAGTCCCACCAGGGCGCATTGATCATCTTGCCAGTTCCTTCTCGAGGAACTGCTTGTTGTCGATTACCTTCTGCTTCTGGCTATTTTCGGGGTATTCGGTCAGGCACTTGTCAAGCGGCTCGATGGCGTCTTGCAGCAGTTTCTTTTTCTTTGCGGCATCCTTCTGCTTCTGCGCCTTCGCAAAAATCTGCGAGGTTGTTTTGCGCTGGGCGTTGCAGAATGTGTTTGCGAGTTCCTGGTATTTCGCGTTCGCTTCCTTGCGCAACTTGCTGGATTTTAGTTTATTCAGAATATCCTTTGCTTCGGCGTATTTGGAGGCCTTGATGAGTTCGTCGGCCTTTGCGAGCGCCTCGGCGGGGTCGTGTGATTCCCAGTACTTTACTGCCTCTTCGTCGTTTGTGGCGATGAGGCTTGCAATGTAGTCGACAAGCGCCTGAATCGAAAGTTCCTTTTCAAAGTCGCGGTAACGCATCTGCAGTTCGTTAGCCTTCTGCGCCGCCTCCTTGAACTGGGCGTGGTCATCGGCGAGCGACTTGATGTTTGCGTATTCCTTCTTCGCCTTGGCGAGCGTGTTCTTGTACGCAATCTGCATCTGGTTTTTAGCCCAGTTCACGAGCGAATCGCCCGGTGCGAGCGTGATGAGGCTGTCTGCAGTCTCTTTCACCATGCTGTAGGCGGCCTGCACGCGGTTCATGTTCTGGATGGTAAGCACGTAGGGTTCGAACGCCTTCGCCTTTTCGGCGCGCGTCTTGCCGAATTCATTCAGCATGGAATCTGCCTGCGTTTCCCATGTGGTCCAAAGCGGCTTGATAATGCGGAAGCGCTGCAGGTAGGTGCTTGCGGAATCGGTCAGGCCCTGCGCGTAGAGTGAATCGGCATACGCGAATACACGGGTGACCAGCGCGGGGAATGCGGTATAGGGGTCAGGTGCACCGCTCGTTTCGGGAATGGGCGAGTTGCGGACAATGTTGTCTGCACTACTTCCCTTGTGAGGAGTAGTTGCCGGTATGGAATCCGGCGAGGCGAGCCTGTAGCTATCCAGCGTGTTCGACACGAATACGGGCGATTGCTCGGAGGGCGATTCGCTGGTCGGCTTGGCGACCGAGGCGGCGCTCTTTTCGCCTGCGGGCGTGTTGCCCTGCGGTGTGGCCTGCGTGTCGGCGGAAACTTCGCCCGCATTTGCCTGCGGCACCGTGTCGGTCGCGGGGCAGGGCGTGTTCCCCGCACAGGCGGCAAGCATGAATGTCGCCGCCGCCATCAGGAAGGTCTTGCTGAAAAATTTCGTGCTCATTTCGCACTCCTCATTTCACATTTTTTATTCCGCTTCTATGGGCACGAATGCGTTGCCGTCCATGCCGGCGGGCAGATCCCAGTCGTCGTCCTTGGGCATTGCCGCTGCCTTCGGTTCTGCCGGAGCGGCCGCGTTGTTCACCGGTGCGGCTGCGGGCGCTTCGGCGGGCGCGCTATTTGTTGTGGCGCCGTTTACCGGGGCGTTGTTTACTGCAGCGCTGTTTGCCGTGGGCACGTTTTCAGCCGGAACAGCGTTTGCCGCCGGAGCTGTTGCCTGCGGTACGCTTGCCTGTTCTGCGGCGGGCACGTTCTGGACCGGGGCGGTCGCAGTTTCGTTCTGCGCGTTCTGCACGGCGCCTGCGTCCGGCCCTGCTTCTGCAGGTGCGGCACTTGCCCCGCTATTGTCCAGGGTGCCATGCATCATGTCGGGCATCGGCATGCTTGTCATAATCCCGGTGGTAGCGATGGTCTCTGCCGCCTTCTCCTGGATTTGCGGCGGTATGTAGCCCGGTACCTCTATGTAGGGGAGCGGCCTTCCCTGCGATGCGTCGGCGATGTAGAACCCGGTCACGGGATCCACGGAAATCTGCCCGCGTTCGTTTGCGAGGTGGAGCGGTACTTCGCCTGTTGCAAGCATGGAGATGTCGAAGAAGTCAATCAGGTTCGGAGTCCCGAGGATTTCGATTTCTTCCTTCGCGAAGGCGGCCCATTGCGGCAGGCCGCCCGAGGCGCCGGCGATGCGGGTCTTGCCCGACTTGAGCGGCTTGTTGTTGTCGAAGCCCACGTAGCTTCCGATAGCCACCACGGAATCGAGCGCCACGCCTTCTTTTTCGGTGACGTATACCGGGAGGGCGCCCATGAACGCCACGTTCCTGTAGTCGTTCGTGGTACCCGTCTTGCCGAGGGCGGGGTAGCGCAGGCTTGTGGTGCCGTCGGGACTTGATACCGTGAGGGTGCCGACCTGGCTACGCGCGGTTCCGTTCGTGAACACGGAGCGCAGCATGGCGCCCATCTGCGATGTCACGAGCGAATCGAGGATGACCTTCGATTCCACGCCGTTCCTGAAAATGGTCTGTCCGTCTTTCTTGATTTCCTTGATGAAGCACGGTTCGTTCCAGTCGCCGTCCTTGCACTTGAACACCTTGCCCGTGAGTATGGACTGGTACGCGGTGCTTATTTCGGCAAGCGTAATCTCGTTCACGCCGAGCGGCATGCTGAACACTTTCTGCAGTTTCTGGTTGATGCCGATTTCCTTTGCGAAGCGCGCGTATTCCGCCATCGAGAGCGAGCGGCGGAAATCCGGCCAGTAGCGCAGGTGGGCTTCGTCGAGGTAATCCACCTCGGAGTTCACGGGCTGCATGTTCACCGTGATGCGCTTCAGGTCGCCCAGGGTGAAGTTCCTGAACAGCTTTATGGAATCGAGCGGCTGGAGCGTTTCGGAGAGGTCCGGGTCGAGTTCCTGCGCCTCGCGCTTGCGGAGTATCTCGGAGTAGTCCTTGAAGTTGTGCGCGATGAAAGCCTTGATCTTGTCGTCTTTCTTGGCCTGCTTGAGGGCCACGTCGTTGTAGGTGCCGTAGCGCAGGTCGAGCACGTCGAGGGCGCGGTCGAACTTTTCTTCGGATTCGTACTGTGCGGCGAGCGCGTACTGTGCGCGGGTAAATTCTATTTCGCGCTTCACGTCTTCCTTGAGGGTGAGACCGAACTTGTCGCGGAGCCTTGCGAAGTAAGCCTTGGTGTCTTCGTCGGAAAGGCGTGCGTAGCCGTTTTCCTGTGCCACCGAGTTGAACTCGTCTTGCGAGAGCTTGTCGAGCAGGTGGTCCAAAAGCCAGATGCTTGCGATGTTCTCAGAACGGGTGGCGGACCACGCGATAGTCACGATGTCGCCCTTGTTCTTGTGGTCGGGACGCGGGTAGTAGAACTGGTTCACGTACTGGAACACGTTGTAGTCGTTCTCGAGCATGCTCAGGTAGTTCCAGTTGTGCTTGAGCGCGAGCGCGTAGAGTATTGGTTTCCAGCTACTGCCGAGCTGGCGGAGCGCCTTGAAACTGCGGTCGAAGTCCGTGTTGTGGAAACCGCCCTGGCTTGCGAGCACCTTGCCGTTCTTGATGGCGATAAGGCCGCCCTGCAATACGGGTTCCGTTTCGATCTTGCAGGGGAAGAACCCGTTTACCTTCGTCTCGTCGACAATGCTCACGAGCAGGATTGCGCCCTTCTTGGTCTGGTTCCCGAGCACTGCGGCCGGGTCCTTGCCGACCTGCTTCCCGAATTCCTTGATGGCGTCTGCGCCTACTTCGCCCTTGAGCTGGCCGAAACTTAAACGCAGTGCCTTTATGCCGCCCTTGTCGTCGTACAGCACCGTGTCGACGGCGCCGTACAGGTAGTCGCCCTTGCGTGCGCTCACGGCCTTGTTCGCGTATTGCGCCTTGGGGAGCATGAACCCGCCCAGCTGCATCTGCAGGTTGCTGATGTTGGTCTGGAGTGCGCGCTTCGCGGCGTCCTGGCTCTTCGCGTCGAGGGTGGATACTATTTCGAGCTGTGCCTTGCGCCAGTCGCCGATACCCTTTTCTTCGAAGAGCTTCTGGTAGAATTCGCTCGAGAGCTTTTCGTCGATGCGTTCGAGGGTGGTGGAGACGCTGAAGCGGAAGTTCCCGTGCTTAAAGCGCAGCGGCTGTGCGAGCGCCTCGTCCATCTGTTCCTTGTCGATGTACTTCTCTTCGACCATGCGGCCTAGCACGTAGCGCAGGCGGTCTTCGCCACGCTTGATGGCCTTCTCGCGGCGTTCCTCGGTGCGCTGGATAAACGGGTCGTAGTTGAACGGGCCCTTCACGGAGCCCGCGATAAACGCGCATTCCGCAAGCGAGAGGTCCTTGAGTTCCTTGTCGAAGAAGTACTGTGCCGCGATGGCCACGCCCTTGCCTGTACCCGACACGTGGAACTGGTTCAGGTAGAATTCGAGGATGTCTTCCTTGCTGAAGTGCGTCTCGAGCCTGAGCGCGTTGATGAGTTCCTTCCACTTGGCCTTGATGCTCCTTTCCTCGCGCCCGAGCACGTTCTTTGCCGTCTGCTGCGTGAGGGTGGAGCCGCCCTGGCGCATGTGGCCGCTCTTGATGTTTGCCACCATCGCACGGACAAAGCCCTGCAGGCTGAACCCGTTGTGGTTCCAGTAGCCGGCATCTTCGGCGGCGATAAGCGCGTTCACGATGTCTTTGGGAATGTCGCCGTAGGGTACGTAAATGCGGTGGTTCGCGTCGAAGAAGGCTCCGAGCAGGTTCTCGCCGTCGTTGTAGTACACGCGGGTCTCGCCCGAAAGCACCTGCAGTATGGAATCACGGTTGAACTGGTTGTCGGGGTCCCTCTCGGGGAGAATCCTGAAAACGAAAATGTACGCCGGAATGCAGCAAATGAGCCCGACCAGCGCGAATGCAGCGGTAATCTTGAACAGCTTTCCTATCATGGAACCCGATTTCCTAGTTTTCCTTTTTCTTTTCGCCATAAAATCGCCAAAAAGACCCTGCGTGGTAGCGCAGCGCCTATTATAATGGGGAATTTAGCATTTTTTGTGCACTACCCCTTGAAAATCTGCCCGAAATTAAGTAAAATTAGTGTCCCCAAGATGGGAAGATGGCCGAGTTGGCCGAAGGCGCGTCCCTGCTAAGGACGTATAGGACTTAATCCTATCGCGAGTTCGAATCTCGCTCTTCCCGCTGCAAAGGTCCCCCGGAGAAATCCGGGGGATTTTTGTGTTATACGGGAAAATTTTCGTTTTGGGTGGTTGACTTTTTTGAAATTTTTATAGATTTCAAGCATAAACAGATCCAAGGAGTTTTTATGAAGACTAGCAGTTTCCTTACGGGCCTTGCCCTCGGTGTGGCAGCAGCATTTGCACTCAACAAGAAGTTCCCTGGCAAGTTCTGCTCTTGCTGCGGTGGTGACGATTCCGACAATTCCGCCGTGAAGGATGCCGAGGAAACCGCCGAAAAGCTCCGCAGCTCCACCGACAGCCTGCTTGCCCAGCTGAGCAAGAGCAACGACGAAAAGCACGAGTCCGAGGCGAAGGTGAAGGATCTCGAGGACAAGCTTTCGGACAAGGAAACCGAAATCGAGAACTTGAAGAACATCATCGACGCGAACAACGCCCAGACGAAAAAGCTCGAGGAAGAACTCGAGCAGGTGAAGGCCGGCAAGTAATGCCTGCCGCGCCTATTGCGCGGGACTTGAACTGAGTGGAGATACTTCCCAGTTGGCATTGGTTTTTTCAAGCCATGCCTTCTCCCTAGCAGCGCTTACGCGTTTCTTGGCGTCTTGGTCGATTGTCACGACCGCCTGTGCTCCACGGAAGATACCCTCAGGACATTTCTTCTCTTTTTCGTCGTCATCGTCGTCCCGGAACATCAGGTCGATGAAGTTTGGTTCATCCCAATAGCCGTATTTCTCCGTACCCAGGATGACATTGTCCCGTGCCGCTTCGATGGTCATCTTGCAACGCGAATACGTGCTGCGGTAGAAGTCGCACTCGTTCGTGTTTTCGCATTCAAGCTTGCCGTTCACATAGAAATCGTAAGTGTCATCATCATCGGCCACGATGGTGACCCGCTGCATTTTGAAAGTCGAAAGTACGACGGATGCACAGCCGGTGAGGTTGAACACGGCTATAAAAAGGACAAACGCAACAAACGATTTCGTAATAAGCTGTTTCATAATAAATTCTCGCTTCTTTGTTCTTGTAATATAAGTTTCTGTGGGGCAAGATGAACGCCGTCAATCGGCCAATAAAGTAATCTGTCGGGGAAAATTGTGTATATAATAAAAAATTATATATATTATTTTCAATAACCTTGATAGGAGGAAGCATGCTCAAAAAATTGATGCTGTTAGGTGCAATTGCGCTATCGCTTTACGCCTGCGGCGATGACGGCAGTGATTTCGCCCAAAGGCCCCAGGATGACGAAGAGGAGTCCTCTTCCAGCGTAGACAAGTCCAAAAGTTCTTCGAGTTCCCGCGAAGATGAGTCTAGCAGTTCTGCCAAGTCGAGCAGTTCCGCCCAATCAAGTAGCTCTGTCAAGTCCAGCAGCAGCGTGGCTCCGGCTGGCGGGCAGTGCCCCGAACTTGTTGCAGGCTCCGACAGTTCTGCCCCGAGAGATACGAACTGGGTCCCGGAAAACGTGGACGCGGGTTCCGTTTACGATTCCGTGGCGCATACCCTCAAGGACCTACGCGATGGCCAGGTTTACAGGACCGTAACCATGGGGCGCCAGGTGTGGATGGCAGAAAACCTCAACTACGCTTACCTGAGGCCTACCGCCAAAATGGATTCGACAAGCATCTGCCCGTGCAACATCCCCGATTCTTGCGCTAGGTACGGGCGTTACTATACCATGCGGGCGACCACGGACATGTATTCTGTATTCGGCAAAAGAAAAACCGGTTACGACTACTTTGATTACGACACCAGATTCCCCACAGGATTTGTACGCGGGACATGCCCCAAGGGGTGGCATGTTCCCACAATAGGCGAGTTTGGCCGCTTGGCCGACTTTGTCGGGCAAGAAGCGGGGAGACTGTTGTCCAAGGAAACTCTGAATGCCACCGACGATTTCGGATTTACTTTGCACACCTCGGGGAGAATTACAAAGCCCCGAAAACCCATTATAGAGGACGACTACACCGTATATTCCTGGCTTGCGTATGATTATGGTTATGCATGGTCAATTCAAGATGGGAATGTCGGAAAGGCGCTCATCAGCAAGGGCATGAACTCTTATGACGCAGAACAATTCTTTACGCTGCGGTGCCTGATGGACCCCGTTGTCGCGGATACGATTGAACCTGTGGATGCATCGACGGTCGTGAAGGATTCCATGACGGACTCGCGAGACGGGCAGGTGTACCCTACCGTAAAAATCGGGACGCTGAACTGGATGGCAAAAAACTTGAACTACGCTTATGGGGCAGATGCCGATAGCCTGAGTTTTTGCTATGAGAACGATGCGGATTATTGTGAAAAATACGGACGCCTGTACATGTGGGCTGCAGCGATGGATTCTGCCGCTTTGTTTGGCGACGAAGGCAAGGGTTGTGGCAATGGGGTCGTATGCGAGGCGGACGGAAGCAAGAAGGTGCGGGGTATTTGCCCCGAAGGGTGGCATCTTCCCTCTATAGAAGAATGGAGGACATTTGATTTTGCTTTAGGGCACGACCTTGCCGCAACTAAGGACACGTCATGGAAGGATAGTTACAGTAATGACAAAGACGGCACCGACGCCTATAGTTTTTCTGCACTTCCCGCCGGACAAAAGAGTGGTACATCTTTCTCTGGGGAAAAGAGCTATTCTTTGTGGTGGACTGCGGAAGAAGATGGAATCTATTCAGCCAATGCCTGGTATATCGAAAGTCATCATTTGAAACTGACGACAACAGTTAAGTCCAAAAGGGCATATTCCGTGCGCTGTATCGAGGACTGATGCGGTAAACAGAAGCGTCTCTTTTCTATATTTGCATACGTTTAAGGCGCTTGCCTTAAGAACCATTTGAAACAAGAAAAAGGAACGCTATGCCAGCTTTTGATCCGAATGCGAAGAAGATGCTGATTTCGGGAAACGAGGCCATCTCGCTTTCCATGCGTCACTGCAACGTGCAGTTTGCCGCGGGTTACCCGGGTACCCCCTCCACCGAAATCCTCGAAGACTATTCCGAACTCGGCGGTTATGCCCAGTGGGCCCCGAACGAGAAGGTTGCCGCCGAAGTGGCACTGGGTGCCGCTTTTGGCCATGCCCGTAGCGTGGTCACCATGAAGATGGTCGGCCTCAACGTGGCAAGCGACGTGCTCTACACCGCGACCTACACGGGCGTGGATGGCGGCATGGTCTGGATTGTCGCCGACGACCCGGGTCAGGGCAGTTCCCAGAACGAACAGGATACCCGCAACCATGCGAAGGCATCTGTGTGCCCGATGTTCGAACCGTCCAACTCCCAGGAAGCCTACGACTTCTTCCGCATCGCCATGCAGACGAGCGAAAAGTTCAAGATTCCCGTAATACTGCGCATGACGACCCGCGTGGACCACTCCAAGTCCATCGTTGTCCCGAAGGAAGAGCTCCCGGCCATGGTGCCGAACTTCGAACGCAATATCGCCCAGCACGTGATGGTGCCGGGCTTCAGTAAGCCGGCTGGCCGCAAGCTCCGCGCCAAGATGGACGAGATGGAAGCCTGGAACGTCGCCGAAGGCCCGAACAAGGTGGAAATGCGCAGCGCCGACATGGGTATCATCACGAGCGGCATCAGCTACCACCATGTGCGTGAAGCCGCTCCCGAAGCGAGCATCCTCAAGCTCGGCATGACCTACCCGCTGCCGATGCAGCTCATCAAGGATTTCGCGAAGAAGTTCGAAGGCAAGCGCCTCCTGGTCATCGAAGAAAACGACCCGTGGCTCGCCGAGAACATCAAGGCCGCAGGCATCCAGTGCGAAAGCAAGTTCGACCCGATTTTCCGCTTTGGCGAACTCGACGTGAACCGCGTGCGCCGCATTATCGCCGGCGACAGGAATCCGGATCCGGTTCCGGTCAAGGGCAAGCCGCCTATGCTTTGCCCGGGCTGCCCGCACCGCAGCTCCTTTGCCGTGCTCAAGGAACTCGACTGCATCGTCTCTGGCGACATCGGCTGCTACACGCTCGCCGCCCTCCCGCCCATCAGCGCCATGGACTACATGATTGACATGGGTGCCGCTATCGGCATGGGCATCGGGCTGCGCAACGTGCTCCCGCGCGAACAGGCCAAGAAGGTTGTCTCCGTGATTGGCGACTCCACCTTCGTGCACAGCGGCATCACCGGCCTCGTGGAAGCGGGCTACAACCGCCCCGACACCGGCCACGTGGTCATTATCCTCGACAACAGCATCACCGCCATGACGGGCCAGCAGGAACACCCGGGTACGGGCCGTCACCTCGACCATAGCCCGGCCTACAAGCTCGACTACGGTGCTATTGCGAAGACTGCCGGTTTCGACAACGTCTACGAAGTCAACCAGGTCAAGGAACCCGAGGAATTCAAGCGTCTCGTGAAGGAAGCCCTCGAGAAGGACGAGCTCACGCTCATCGTGGCGAAGAGCCCCTGCATCCTCGCTCTCAAGAGCATCCTCGCCTGGGACAAGGCCAACAAGGAAAAGGCGGAAAAGGCTCTCGCCGAGTCCGAAGCCGCCGCAAAGAAGAACGGCAACTTTTAACGGAGATTAATTTGTATGAGCGTAGTTAACGTGAAATTTGCCGGCCTCGGTGGCACTGGCGTTATCAAGGCGAGCGACGTGATGGCGGAACTCGTGTTCGAACAGGGTTACGATGTGAAGAAAGCCGAAGTCCACGGCATGAGCCAGCGCGGCGGTTCTATCGCCAGTGACGTGCGCTTTGCCAAGGGCGAAGAAGTGCAGTCCCCGATGATCCCGACGGGCGAGGCCGACTACCTGGTGGTATTCGACGAGACGCAGGTCGTGGTGAACGAGGCGTTCCTCAAGCAGGGCGGCGTGCTCCTCACTCCGGCCGACATCGACGTCACCAAACTCGAAAATGTGAAGGCCCTGAACGTCGCGATGCTCGGCAAGTTGAGCAAGCACTTCGACTTCACCGTCGAGCAGTGGGAAGTCGCGCTGAACAAGCTCTTCGCCGAAAAGTTCCACGAAGGGAACAAGAAGGCGTTCATGCTTGGCCGCGAAGGCTAGATTGCTTACAAAGTCACCCCGGCCACCACGCCGGGGTTGCCTTTTTTAAACGTGAAAATACGTTAAAGGCCCGATTAACGGGTCTTTTTATTTGTAATTTGTAGTTATGGCACGGTTTTTGCAGGATATGCTGCGCGTACTGAAAAGTGCGCTCTACCGCGGTTCTCGGTGTATGCCCAGACCGCGTTTTGCCGTCGTGCCTGTGGCGCTGTGCGTTGCCCTGCTCATGGGCTGCGAGGAAATCGAGGAAGAAAAGCCCTGGATCCACGTGGAGCGCCCGCAGATGCTGTTTACCGACACTACTCTCCTGGACTGCTACGACAAGGACGTGCTTTCGTGGAAGCTCAAGACCGCGTATCTGGAACGCTGGTCCGACAAGGAAGTCGTGTTCATGCGTCCGGTGCTGGTGGATATCTACGATTCCGTGGGCGAGCGCGTCGCGTTCCTGCGTGCGGACTCGGGCCGCATGGACATGCAGTTCACTTATGTGTATGCCTACGGGCATGTGTACGCGCTGACCCCGAAGGGGGCGTCGGTCCGTGCGGATTCGCTCATGTGGAACAAGCGCGACGACAAGGTGCATACCGACAGCTACGTGCGCGTTGTTTCCGAAGACGGCGACGTGCTGCAGGGCAAGGGATTCGAGAGCGATGCGCGCATGGACAACTGGCGCATTCTCTCGAACGTGACGGGTATTTTCCAGGATGCGGCGAAGCGCATGAAGGAAGAGGACAAGAAGCAGGCGGAAGAACTCGAGAAGAAGCCCGATACCACGGCGGCGCCTGCGGTGGCTCACCCGGCCCCGACGCCTCCGCCCGCTCAAACTGCGCCGCCTGTAAAGAACGCGCCTCCTGCGAAGACTGCCCCGGCCGCGCCTCCAAAAAATGTACAGCCCGCTGCAAGACCCGCGCCGCCTAAAGATGCCGCTAGGGACGAGCCCGCAGGGGATGCTCCCGCCAAGGAGGGCGTCTCCGGCAAGAAGGCGCCTTCGCTCAAGTCGATGGTCCGCCATAGCGTCATCAGGAAGGCGTTTAACGGGGAGGAAGATGCCCCGGAAGGAACGCAGCCTGACAAGTCGCCCGAAGATTCACGCCAGCGGGCAAAGAGGCGCGAATGATGCACGGGTATAGACAACGTTGTTTAAAACGTCGCGGTCGCGCCCGCCTGAATTTGCTCGCGATCCTGCTGGCACTTGCATTCTTGCTCCCGGCAGAAACGTTCGCGCAGTCGTCCCCGCTCATAATGAAGCACGCGGACAGCCTCGCTGTCGCCCGCAAGCGGGGCACCCTGCTGTTGCAGGGCCGCGTGTTCTTTGTGCACGATAGCATCCAGTTCCGCACGCAGCGCGCCACCTGGAACAAGGATGCCGAACTCGTGAACTGCGACGGCGGCTTTTTGTTCACGCACCCCTCGGGATTCATCCAGGCGAAGAGCGGCATGTACCGCAAAAAGCAGAGCATCGCCACCGCGACAGGCGATGTGGTTGCTGGCGATTCCGCGAACTCGTACCGCTTTACGGGCGATTACCTGGAATACGACCGCGAGAACGAAATCCTCACGATGCCTCAGAAGCCCAAACTCTACCAATACGAGAAGCGCAGGGATGGCGGCATAGACACGCTCACCATCGAGGCACAGCGCATCATCTACAACAAGAAGGTGTCCTTTGCCGAGGCGTACAAGGATGTGAAGGTTACGCAGAACGACATGATGGTCACTTGTGACACGGGCTATTTTGACCGCGGCAACAGTTGGCTTGCGCTGAAGGGCCACCCGACATTCGACATGAAGAACTACCACCTCACGGGCGATTCCATATACCTCACGATTGACGAAGCCAAAAAGACCCTCACCTCGGCGCTCGTAATCCGGAACGCGCACGGCATCTCGAAGGAAGACCCGAAGAAGAACGCCCCCGGCAACGTGACGGAAGCCTTTGGCGATACGCTCTTTTGCGAGTTCAAGGACAGCAAGATTGAGCGCCTGTACGTGAACCTGAACGCGAAGGGATTCTTCTACGAGACGGACCTGCCCGATTACAGGAACTTGATGGACGGCGAACGGCTCGACCTCTTTTTCAAGAGGGGGAAGATGGACCACGCTATTGTTTCGGGCAAGGCGCAGAGCACGTATTTTTACGTGAAGAAGGACCGCACCGTGTCGGGCAAGAACGAGGCCGCAGGCGATACCATCAACATCATATTCGACCCGCTCAAGAATGCGGTAAAGACATTGCGATTGCTGGGCCGCAGCACCATCGCGAGCGGGCGCTACGTGGACCTGGAAAAGGAACAGCGCAACAAGGCCGCCAAGGAAAAGGCCCGCAGGGATTCCCTTGCGGCGGCAGGCATTCCCGACACGACCGGCTTGACAAAACTGCAGGGTGCTGGCGATAATATTGCGAGCGATTCTACGGCAAAGCCTTCCCCGATACGTAAGTCGGGGGAACCGCGCCTCAAGCCCATGAAGAACGTGTTGAAGCGCGCGAAGGAAACCAAGAAAAAGGAGGAATCTCCATGAAGAGTCTGGTAAGCACGATTCGTACAGATAAGTTACGCAAGGTGTATGGCGGTCGCCAGGTGGTGAGCGACGTGTCCATCAGCGTGTCGCAGGGCGAAATCGTCGGGCTCCTCGGGCCCAATGGCGCCGGCAAGACAACCTCCTTCTACATGATTGTGGGCATGGTGCGCCCCGATGCGGGCCACATTTTCCTCGACGATATCGAGATGACGGACAAGCCCATGTACAAGCGCGCCCGCCTCGGTGTGGGCTACCTCCCGCAGGAGGCATCCATATTCCGCAAGCTCTCCGTTGAAGACAACATAATGGCTATCCTCGAAACGCAGGGGCTCAAGCGCCGCGAGCGCAAGATGCGCTTGGAGCAGTTGCTCGAGGAATTCAAGATTACGCATATCCGCAAGACAAAGTCCATGAGTTGTTCGGGTGGCGAACGCCGCCGCCTTGAAATTGCGCGTGCGCTCGCGAGCGACCCTTCTTTCCTCTTGCTCGACGAACCATTCGCGGGTATCGACCCGATTGCCGTTGCCGACATTCAGTCCATTATCTCAGGCCTCAAGGATCGCGGCATGGGAATCCTCATTACCGACCATAACGTGCGCGAGACGCTCTCTATTACCGACCGCGCTTACATCATGTACAAGAGCCAAGTGCTGACCGAGGGTTCTTCCGAATACCTCGCGAACGACCCTGAAGCACGCCGCATATACCTGGGTGACAGTTTCCGCCTGGATTAGGAGCCTCTATGAACTTGGGCATGCAAATAGGACAGTCTCA
>Ga0310696_10003033_pt1 | contig 21379 bp, 18 predicted proteins | sample AusTroGonzalo_MG_4_FD_203885 | JGI IMG/M metagenome (GOLD analysis project Ga0310696, IMG submission 203885) | Bovine rumen microbial communities from tropical cattle in Woodstock, Queensland, Australia - Gonzalo_02 (v2) (version 2) | ecosystem: Host-associated > Mammals > Digestive system >...
TCTCCTGGCGGATGAGCTCGGCGTTGACCGGGTCAAAGCCGGAGAAAGGCTCGTCCAGGATCATCAGCGAGGGCTTGTGGACCACCGTGGTGATGAACTGGAGCTTCTGGGCCATACCCTTGGAGAGCTCCTCCACCTTCTTGTCCCACCAGCTCTGGATGCCGAAGCGGACGAACCAGTCCTTCAGGGCGGCCCGGGCCTCAGCGGCGGACATCCCCTTCAGCTGGGCCAGGTACATGGCCTGGTCGCCGACCTTCATCTTGCGGTAGAGGCCGCGCTCTTCGGGCATGTAGCCGATGCGGGCCACGTCGTCCTGGGTGATGGGGCGGCCGTTGAACAGGACTTCGCCCCCATTGGGAATTGTAATGCGGTTGATGATGCGGATCAGCGTGGTCTTGCCAGCGCCGTTCGGGCCCAGCAAACCGAAGATCTGACCCTCGGGAATCTCGAGGCTGACGTGGTCGAGGGCCACTTTCTCCCCGAAATTCTTGCAGACGTTTTTACATTCTATAATTGCCATAATACACTATTAGAATTGCCTGTTATTTTGCGGCGATTGCGACCACGGAGCACGGCGGCAGGGTCACTTCCAGACCGGCCTTGGTGAGCTTGTAGTCCTTGAAGGCGACGGGCTTCACGACGTCGGCCTTGCCGAAATCATTGTAGTCGTGCACATCCTTGGAGGTCAGCACGCGGGCGGCGAGGATATTCTTCACGCCAGCCTCGTCGAAGGTCACGAGCACCTTCTTGGCCTTCTTGAGGTCCGTATTCACGAGGGAGATGTGCATCTCGCCATCCTTGCGGGACACGGTGGCGTCCACCTCGGGCACGGCGCACTCGCGCTCGGTCTTCACGTGGGCGGTCAGCACCTCGGAGTCGATGAACTCGGCGTCCTGGTGGACGTTGTACATCTCGAAGACGTGGTAGGTCGGGGTGAGGACCATCTCGGTCTCGTTGGTGAGGATCATCGACTGCAGCACGTTGACCACCTGGGCGATGTTGGCCATCTTCAGGCGGCGGGTGTACTTGTGGAAGATGTCGAAGTTGAGCGCGGCCACGATGGCGTCACGCATCGTGCTCTGCTGGTACAGGTGGCCCGGGTTCGTACCCGGCTCCACGTCGAACCAGGTGCCCCACTCGTCGAGCAGCAGCCCGACCTCGCCGGACGGATCCAGCTCGTCCATGATCTCGATGTGCTTCTTGAGCACGGGCTCGACCTCGATGGTCTTGGAGAGGGTCCACCAGTACTCCTTGTCGGAGAATTTGGTCGCGGAGCCCTTGCTGCCGGTCCAGCCCTTGCAGGTATAGTAGTGCAGGGAGATGCCCGCCATGCCCTTGCCTTCCAGGTTCTTCATCAGGACGCGGGTCCAGTTGTAGTCGTAGTCGGAGGCGCCGCTGGCGATCTTGTACAGGCGGTTGTCGCCCTGGTCGCGCAGGTAGGTGCCGTAGCGGCGGAAGAGGTCGCTGTAGTACTCCGGCGTCATGTTGCCGCCGCAGCCCCAGGCCTCGTTGCCGATGCCGAAGTATTTGACCTTCCAGGGCTTCTCCCGGCCGTTGGCGCGACGCAGGTCGGCCATCGGGGTCTTGGCGTCGGAAGTCATGTATTCCACCCATTTCGCCATCTCCTCGACGCTGCCGCTGCCGACGTTGCCGCTGATGTACGGCTCGATGCCGAGCAGCTCGCAGAGGTTCAGGAACTCGTGCGTACCGAAGCTGTTGTCCTCCAGGGTACCGCCCCAGTTGTTGTTCGTCAGGTAGCCGCGCTGCTCCTGCGGGCCGATGCCGTCCATCCAGTGGTAGTCGTCGGCGAAGCAGCCGCCCGGCCAGCGCATCACGGGGACTTTCAGCGTCTTGAGAGCGTCGAACACATCTTTGCGGTAGCCCTCGACATTGGGCACGGAGGAGTCCTTGCCTACCCAGAGGCCGCCGTAGATGCAGCGTCCGAGGTGCTCGGAGAACTGGCCGTAGAGCTCGGCGGGAATGGTCTGGCCGGTGCCGGCGTCGTGGACGCGAACGGTGGCGTCCTGTGCCAGCAGGGAGGCGGAAGCGAGCAGGCAGGCGCCTGCAAGCAGGGTGATGATTTTCTTCATATAATCCGTTATTGTGGTTGCAATAGATACAAATGTACGAAGAATTTTGCGTAAATTTGTGGTTGTATGGCCAAGAATTCCGTCAATATCGACGCGCAGTGCGCGAAAATCGTCTCCGACGCCCGCGAGGGGCGCTTCAGCCCCCTCTATCTGCTGATGGGAGACGAGCCCTATTACCCGGAGCTCGTCTGCGACGCGATCCTTCAGCACTGCATCCCGGAAGAGGAAAAGGACTTCAACGAGACCGTCTGCTACGGCGGCGAGGTCACGGCCGCGCAGGTCGTCACCGCTGCGCGCCGCTTCCCCATGATGGCCGAGCGGCAACTCGTGGTCGTCAAGGAAGCCCAGCAGATGAAGGGCATCGAGGAACTGGCCTTCTACTGCGCCGAGCCGCTGGACAGCACCGTGCTGGTGGTCCTGCTGCACGGGGCCTCCGTGGACAAGCGCAAGGCCTTCTACAAAGCCGCCCAGAAAGTGGGCGTCGTGGTCGATTCCCCCGCCCTGCGGGATTATGAGGTCCCGAACTGGATCCTTTCCTATTATAATTCGCGCGGCCTGCAGATCGAGCCGCAGGCGGCCGCCCTGCTCGCCGAGTCGGTCGGCACCGACCTCTCGAAGATCGTCGTGGAGACGGACAAGCTCACCAAGGCCCTGCCCGAAGGCGCCACGCGCGTGAGCGTCGCGGACATCGAGCGCAACGTCGGCATCTCCCGGCAGTTCAGCATCTTCGAGCTCACCAAGGAGCTCTCCTACCGCCACGCCGCGCAGGCGCTCAAGATCGCCGCGCACCTCGGCAACAGCGCCAAGTTCGCCATGCCCATGGCCGTCAGTGCCCTCTTTACGCACTTCAGCCGCATCCTCAAGTACGGCGCTCTGCTCGCCGGAGGCGGCTATCCCTCGCCGGAGGACAAGGCGCGCGCCCTGGCGGGCGTCAATCCCTATTTCTACAAAGAATACGACACGGCCGTCCGCAACTATCCCGTCCCCAAGGCCATGGCCGCCATTTCGCTGCTCTGCGACTACGACTACCTCGGCAAGGGCGGTGACGGCACCACGCTCGTCTCCGACGGCGAGCTCCTCACGGAACTCACCGCCAAGTTGTTAAACCTTTAGGGTTTCGTTATCTCCGACCTTGTTTTCGTCATTCGCCGGCTTGACCGGCGAATCCCCCGTCAGAACCGGAAACCGACGCCGGCGAGACCGAGCGTCGCAGCCGAGCTGAGATTCAGCTCGACCAGCCCATAGACATGTTTTCCGCCCGCCCGGAAGCCGATCGGCGTGACGTAAGGCGTAATGGCCGGCTTCATCGGCGTCAACGGGAAGCCGAGGCCCAATGCGGAATACAGCGCGCCCCAGTCTCGCCGGAACCATTTCAAGCGGAAATCAAACATGACGGCGAAAGAAGACTTGATGGTCTCCTTCCAGCTGGCAACCGGCCCGGACTTCCAATCCACGACCGGATGCGGCTTGCTGTCCTCCACAATCGTAAACTGACTGACGTGGACCCGCATGCAGGAATAATTGACGATGACATGCAGATCCCACAGTTCGTCCACGGCGACCGAATAGGCCAGATTGATCGAAGGAATCCAGATCTCATGAGCCGCCTGCCCCTTGTCCTCGTACTCCCAATACAGGCTGCTGTCCAGATTTCTCGGCCCAAACATGATAGCCCGCAGCGGCGGCACCCCGCTCGTAATCTCGATCGAGTGAATATGCTTCGGATTAAAATGCTGCGCCTGCGCCCCCGCAGGCATCAGCATCCCCAGGAAAAAGACAAGAAGAGAGGAAAGAGTCCAGCTACGCATCGCAATAATCAGAAATTGAACGCCAGGGACAGGAAAAAGCGGTCCAGCGCGTAATAGGTCTTCGTCAGCCCGCGATCCGTCCGCTCAAGTTGTTTGATCGGAAGATATTCATAGCCCAGACGGATGGTGAATCGACCAAAATCGACACCGGCTGCAGCATTCACAAACATTCCCCCAGTCTCCAGGTGCGACGTCGTGCAGAAGCTATATCCCGTACGGCCTTCGACGAAGGGGCTGACCGCCGCATCCTTGATATTGTATTTTGCATCCACGAAAAGCGAGGCGAAACCAGTATCTTCAGACAGCCAGAAGGCATATCCGAGACCGGCGCCCAGGAAGAGTCCGTTCCCCAGCCTGCTGCCATGAACCGTCGAAAGCTGAATCAGTTCGCCGGGCTGCTCAAAGCCGCTCTGTAACCTGCCGTTGAACACGGAGCCCTCCAGCTCGACCGAGCCCCGATAGCCTTTCTTGAAGGATCGGTTCACTTGTCCCGAAGCCGTAAAACTCGAAAGAAGAAGCGCGAGAATCAATCCCGCAAAGATTTGGTTTTTCATTTCCTGAACAATAATATACTAACTAATCTCAAAGATAGTCATTAAATAGATTAATGCAAACGCACTTTTGCGCGCGTAGAATCGCATTCAATACATTTTCCAACGTCATCCAGCGAACTGTCGACGAACGGGCACGATTCCGCACTAATATCCAAGGCAAATATCAGTTATTGATAATGCTGAGGATTATCACTCAGCCGTATTTCGTATGGCCAGGCATTTTCATTCTTGAATGCCCAAGACTCTGGCTCGCAAAAACGAAATGACCCGCCCAGATTAAGGCCAGGAGTATTATAATACGCGACGCAATCGATCACAAAGAGAAAAGACTCCCCCGACGGATTAACAAATCGAACAATATTTTCTTTATGCAAATCAGCGATATAGAAATCCCTATTTACGAATTCCGAATGAATGCATGGATTATAACTTCCGTATCCCTGCGTCTCTTCAAAGCCAATGCGCTGCATATAGTCAACAACCTCCTCATCCGATACGGGGTCTCCATTTACATGAATAAAAGGCTGACGAACAAGAATCACGAAATCTCCCGACTTCGTTCGTCCAAAACCTTCAACCACTAGGAAAGACTCAGGAAATACTGCGTTATGGATTGTGATCCTGTCAAGGGCCAGTTGGACAGATTCATACTTATAGGTTCTCCATTCCTTAACAACGTCTTTGCCATCTTTGAAGACAACAGACTCGCTCCCGGAGCCAATACTGTCTCCGAATTTATCTCGAAGATATGAACCCGTTGAATTAACCCAGCAACCGTTATGCTTGGCCCATGATTCTATTAAAAGTTCTTGAATCAGCGATTGGACGCCAAGGCAGTCACTCGATAATGAAGTTTCTGAACCTGAGCAACCGCCTCTTTGTGCGATAATGGATGCTGCGACATGTAACCGAGAGCCGTTTTGTAAGCCTCGTAACGCCGCTCGATTTGAGCCCAGTCTGTTGAGCGTAAAGTTTTCATCTTCCAATGCTTGATTCAGATGGCACAAAATAAACCATCAAATTCACTTTTCCAAATGTTTTCTATTAAATCATCATGAGACATCTGTAAAGTCCTTTCATGTTTTACAAAGATAAAAAATAGGTTTGGATAACCAATAAAAAGGCCGTCCAGGAGGGCGGCCTTGAAAGGGAGGGAGAACGCGTTGAGATAAAGTACTACCGATACTCTATCGTGCGACGAATCGTGTAAGAGCCATTCGGCGTTTTGACTTTAATATTCAACGCGTTCCCAAAAGCGTCCAGCTCCGAATACGTATTCTCCGCGCAAACGGATAAAGCACCGTCACGATCAAAGGTGAAAGTATATGTTCAATCCTCTTTTCCCCGTTCTTCTCAATAACGGAATCCAGGCTTTGCCATTTGTCGGGGTACTCAAAACGCGCAAAAGATGAGACGATGGACTGGAAGGCCACGCACCGCAAATCACTGTCAGTTCCCACCTCAACTCCGTTAACCGCATAATACTTGACGAGGTGATAATCTCCGAATTCAACACGCTCCACACTGGTAGAGAAGTCGTTGTCTGAAACAATCTGATCTGTTACAGCAGCAACCTCACCTTTCAACAACAACTGATCATACATGGAGATGGCAGGCTGATTCACATACAAATCGGAGCGACCACCCATATAACCATTTTGGTCGCAAGAAACAGCGAGGATGATGATCATCAGGCACAAGCAGCAATAAAGGAATTTTCTCATATCAAAACTGGATTCGGTTCAAAGGAATTTGTTTTTCAAGACCAAGACAGTAATTATTATGTCTATTTGATACCATGTTATACTTAATACAATCTGCTCCCAGTATCACTGAACCTTCTGTAGAAACCGGTTGCTGTTTCTCATCGCTCCTTTACTCCCCTTTCCGAACTGATAACTGACAGAAAACAGGCAGGTTCGTCCAAGCCGGTTAACTAACTCATACTGATATAGATATGGAGTCGAGAACGATGATAAAGAGATTGATTTATTGAAAAGGTCATTGCACTTCAGCGAGAGCGAGAACATGCCGATATCTTTTCCTATCTGCAAGGAACAATCCCAGAATCTCCGGTCGAATTCCGGACCATACCCCGAATAGACCACGCGATCAAGCGCTGTCTCGATTGTGAAGTCCTGCGGCAAAATCGCCTCGAAGGAAACTCCTGCAACGATTATCCAACGTTGATAATTGGCTTCAGGGATAAGCGAATGGGCTGATTGAAAGTATTTTGGTTGGAAATGACCGGATGCTGAAATGTTCTCGTTACGGTAAGATAGAGATAATTCAGCTTGCAGGTCGAAGATCCGGTTGGTGCTATTCTCAAATCCGCTCTCGCCAGTGTAAAAACGGGACCCAGTGTTGTCGCCCCAGATATCTTCGATGAATTGCCGATAATCAAAAGTGGAGATATCAAGGGTCTGTTCTCTGGCTGATTGAAAACCTCTGACCGCCGAAATCGTTCCATACAAAAGTGCATAAAGGCGCCATGAGCGTCGTTCTCCAAAGAAATAATCAAACTGCAAAAAAGGGGATACGCTAATACCTGGGAGTTTCGCATTGACCGGGAAAGAATAGCGAAACCCATCCTTTGAAACCCAGTTCGCTTGTACAATGGGAGATACGTCATAGCGGAGTTCAGCCGTTACCTGAAGTCTCCACTTCTTTCGGGTAAGTTCATAACTTGCCACGCCATTAACCGAATAAGAAGGTTTCAGGTATTGATTGCCAATATGAATCTCCGTAGGACTAGTTCGCAGCAAAGCAGACATTGTCTCGGTCTCCGGTACACGATTCGTCTGCGACCAGATATAAAACTGCTTGCTATAGTCTTCGTCATCAAAGTGGATATATGGCACGATACCCAAACGCCAATCCGGTCGATTCCCTTCTCCGATCAATGCGTAGAACTGCCGGGCCTGTCCGCCGGCAGAGATTCTGTACTTTCCCATTTTATACGAGAGCAGAATCGTTTCCGCAAGATCCATGTTGGAGGTGCTCAGATCAGAGGAAAATGGAATATTGGGCTTTTTGCTCACATGGTCGGAGGCAACAACACGGTCTGAAATGCTGTCATAATTAAGATCTAATGTTGTGGATAGCGTCCATTTATCAGAGAGCGGCTCCGAATACGCCGCGGAAGTAACAATGCGGTACGAGTTCTTTTCGCTGGAAAGATCCAGCAACAGGGAGGACTGCTGCATTTCATCGCCCCTGTCGTGAATAAATGTGAACTGCTGATTGATTTTGAAGTTTCGGTTCTCTTTCTTACTGGACCGCCAGGTGAACTGACCGCTCAAGCCGGTCGTGAGGCTCCCGTTCTGTCCGGTCTGGGTAAGGGACGATTGCACTCCACCAGGCAGGAGCGGTGTCATCTCGCGTAGCCGCTCGAAACGGTTCCGGGAATAATAGACATTCGCTTTCAGCGTTAAATCAACATTTTTCGCGCCCTTCAACTTGGTTTCCAAATCCGTATCCACACGCCACGCCTTGGCGGCCTCCTGTTTCTGTTGGGAATAATCCGAGCGGGCGCTTCCCCTGTCCAGATAGGTCTTTCTCCCCGTCGAGCCCTCATCCTTCTGGTTGTACGCCGAAATGACGGAGAGCGTGGTCTCCAGCCCGCGAATCAGATTGGTCCCGACGTTTATCGCCGCCTTGCCGCCCAGGCCCTTTCCCGGCTGGATATTCCCGCCGGTCAAATAAGTAGTTATCTGCGAGTTGTCATCATAACTATTGAAGTTAAGCTTTCCGTTCCACAGGCCTTTGCCTGTATCTCTCGTGTCAGCCTCAACCAGGGAGCCTTGGCCTCCGGATGCCGAAACCTGGCCAAATGACCCGCGCTTGAATTCTTCTTTGAGCACGACGTCCATCGCTTTTTCGTTTTTCTCTCCCATAGCCAGGTTGATACCACTAGCGGTTGCAGATGTACGATCCGTTACAACAATCTTATCGACGATTCGTGCCGGCAGATTACGCAGTGCCATACTCGGATCCCCAAAGAAAAAGGTTCGGCCCTCCACCGTAATCTCGCTGACGGGTTTTCCGTCCGCGTAAACTAGTCCGTTCTCAACTGATAGCCCCGGCATTTTCTTCAAGAGGTCCTCCAACATGGCATTATTGCCGGTTTTAAACGCAGAAGCATTGTAAATCACCGTATCCTGAAGAAACCTGACCGGCGCCGAAAGATCCGTGATGGTTGCGGCATCGATCATTTCATGATCCTCTTCCAGCAAGATTTGTTTTGAGACGGAGGTGCCATTGGACGGATCGATCTGTTGACGGTATGGTTTATACCCCAGGAGTTCGATATTCAGGTTATACTTCCCTTTCTGAATATCCCGCAAGACGGCGTCCCCGGCTTCATTGGTCAGCGCAAAGTGGGTAATCATCGTATCCACCTGAAGATACACCGAGGCATACGGAAGCGGCTGCTGCGTATTCTGGTCCGCGACGTTAAAGCGAAGAGTATAGGATTTGTAAGCTACGGGGGCACTGCCAGAAACAATCTTGATTTGGGCGCGACAGGGAACCCACCAAGTCATCAGCAGGGATACGATCAGCAGAATAATTCGTGGTTGTCTCATTTCTTTTCGTTTTGTTGGAGGAAGAAGCTATCAGGGGCGAATAATGCCCCTGATAGCACAACATAGATACCCTATGCCCTACGGCATTTCTATCTTTGTTTGGTTTTCTTTGACATGGTTTGCATCACCAATTGAGTCAGACTCGGCCTGCGTACCGGCACAGGGACAACCGCATAGTTTTTCATCCCGAAAACCGCCCATCGCAGACGACATTTCAAGAGCGCTGAGGACTTTAGCCTCTTCTTCAAACATTTTACTCATAATAAAACAAATTTAGATAAAAAACCGTAGAAACGCTACGGGCGTTTACATACGACTGGTATGTCATAGAGGGTCTCAAATGGTGTTGGGCTTGGACACAGCCATCGGAATACACAATTATTACACAACACGTTATCTCGTACTCGTCGCCATGCATGATTCTCCCTCAATTCTTTTACAATCATCGGGAGAATGGGCTCCGAGATGTGTCCTAGGCAATGTGTCGGTTCCTTTATTGGAGAAGGATACACTTTCCCATCGGGAAAGACAAACAATTGTCCCCAATAGTTTACATTTATCTTTTGGTGAATAAAAATAACCCTTTTAGATATTTCAGCACCCAAAATATCCTCCTCACTAACAGATAGTTTCCCGTTTCGGTAGTCCTCGGCAAGCAGTGCTTGAACGCCTAAAAATGTATCATAATCCACGATTTCATAGACAAAAGCAGGGTTGTGAGGTCTAATTCTACGAGCTATGTCATCTAGTAATTCCTTATACTTTTCACAGGTTTGGCTAGGATTCACAAATAGCGTTATCTTGTTTAAAAAAGTATATGAACAGATTCGGTTTATGTGCGACTCTTTTTCCGAATCAGACATATAATCCAGATCCCCATTCAACTGAAGAACAGGGGGTAGTGAGCAATCTCTAACATCGCGGACTTTTCTGGCCATTCGCCTTTGAATAAGCTCTTGTATCACTTTAGCCACATCTACGCTTATGTCTGCCTCTTCCAAACAGATTGAATGAAGATTGTTTTTATCTGTTAGTGATTCACAAAAAACAGTTAACTCCGGGCTCGTTTTCTGCACTAGTAGAGAACGATATGACGCTCCGTCATAAAATAAGGCGCGCGAAGGGCTGTCCCAAAAAAAGACAGCGCTAGATAAAGTGAGATAATATTTCATTGGATGCTATATGATTCGATAATTTTATAAAACAGCTCAGGGTGTTTCGCCACGAAAGCACGACTATCCCTACTAATCATATTGAGTTTTCCCGTAGGAGAATGGAATTGACAAACCGGCCGTGCCGTCTCGACGCCATATACATTAAAGAAACACCTTTGACAAATACCCAGATTCCCGCAATGCAAACAACTCTTAGACAACCCGTTAACCCAACCATTAAAACGCTCGGAAATCTGGTCGAGATTCAAATCTATCCGATCAGCAGAAACGGTACCTAATGAGAAATTATGACCGATTCGTTCACATTGTAAAATCTTTCCATTTACAGTAACAAACATTTTTTTCTGGAAGGGACTACATGTCCCTGGCGCCGGCCTATTAGGGCGCATGAGGGTGTTAGATAGAAGCGAAAAGTATCCACTGTAATAATTTCCACCAACGTATCGCATATATCGAATTAGATCCTCCGTCTCTGGATGAGAAAAGCCCATCTCCTCAACAAGATAATCTGCATCCTTGACACGATCTAGACTCGTATAAAAGTTATTATACATTGCGAGATATTCTTTCTTTTTTTCCGGATCTAAGCCCCTTGGATTAATCTCTGAAATACTCGGCACCTTCCCAAATTCGCGCTTCATGAATTGTACTATTGGCTCAACGTCATTATAATTGTGTAGTACAGCATTGAACTGGACTTTCTCGCGAAAATAATCCGGGTATCTCTCTTTGAGCTTTTTTGCGTTAGAAAATACATCTATAAAGGACTCTTTACCACTATGATATCGGCGATGTCTATCACTAAGTTGATCACCATCTAAACTAATCAGAAGATTAAATTCTTTTTCGACGAGATAATCAATATGTCGATCCAACAACGTGGCGTTCGTGGTCAAATTGAATCGTATAATTCGCTTCAAGTGCAACCCCTCGATATACTCGATTGTCCTTTTGATTAATGGCATATTCAGAAGCGGTTCTCCCCCATAGAAAGAGATCGCTGTATAATCATTAACTTTTCCTGTTGGGTGTTGGTCCCATAACTCTACCAAATAGTCAAGAAGTCTCTTCACAAGGCCAAAATCCATCATCTTCCCGTTTCGAGGGTCGTGGTCCGAGAACAGGTCTCGATACACACAATAATCACATGCCAGATTACACGCATCTGTCACCTCGAAGCAAAGTTGACCTAATCCCGCAAGATTTGACAGGATTTCATCCGGAGAAACTTGACATAAAAGTTTGTCTGTTTGCATTATCTTCAGCAATTAAGGGAATGATATTAGAAAGAGTTTTTTACTGATTACGGAATAGTGATTGAATCGGACGCAAGAATTGTTCGATAAGCCGCATATCATCTGTGATTATCTCGGCATACCCGTCCATATTTTGAACAAAAGGGAATTCCCGATGGTAAGTACTTTCAAGTCCTTTGGGGAAAGAAACGTCAACAGTATAGATTAGTCCTTCGGCCGTTTTCTCTGGGACGGACGAGATGGAGGACACATTTCCTTTTAGGATCCCAAACTCCAAATATGGGAAACCATTTAACTTTATGTTGACATCTTGCCCCTCATGGACCTTTCCAAATCCTGAAGATGGCACTTTCAGTCTTCCCTTCACCTTCATTCCTTCCATAGGGGCAACGCTTGCGATGAGGTCGCCGGAATTGACTCTTTGTCCTCGTCCCCAAACGTTCTGTAATGAGACGATTCCGGCATAAGGAGCAATAATGGCGTACTGTTCCTTCCAGAGTTCTACTTGCCCCATCAGGGATTCTTTTGCCTGTCCAATTCTTCGTTCAAACTCCACCGTTTCAATCGTCTTCTGCGTATCAAGTTCGAGGATCTGTTGTTCAAGCTGCAGCCGGTTCAAGTAGGCACTAGCCATTGAAGCCTCAAACCCAGACAAGTTGAATTTCCGGGTAATATATGACTTCATTGAAGCCTCATATTCAACCTCCGCGATAGCTTTCTTCTGGTACAAGATAGAATCCCGTTGGAGATCTCTTTTTTCGTAAAACAGTTCTTCGTTCAAGGCCTTTCGTTGTAGTTCAAGTTTGCCATAATATTCTCGGGCTTGTGCGACTTGCTCTACAAGGAGTTGCTTCTTCCTGCCGATTTGATCTATTTGGAGGTAATCCTGGTAGTCCCGGCAGGCGCGGAGATACTCTATCCAGTTTTGCTGGAGATCGCCCAGACGTAGTGATTCTTCGGGCAGATTAAGAACGTATTCCTCCGCCCCTACTTGAGAGAGCATTTGCTCTACCAGTACGACGTCGCTATAGTTCGCTGCGCTTGCTATGAGCGCCAAGATCTGACCTGGCTCTACTCTTTCTCCGTTTTTAACATACACGGAATCAATTATTCCGGTCGCCTTTGCCGCAAGATCTGAAGGCGGATTGTTTGAGGTAAGAGTAATATTGGCCGTGACGGTCTGTGGATACTTTATGAAGTAGCAGCCCGCGATTATGCTTAGCATGATAGCAATGAAAACCGTTATCCCCCAGCGCAGGATCCAGGAGGGTCTGCGCCCCATAATGGCCTGAACCTCTTCGCTGTGGAAAGAATCGACACTATGTTGAAACAGATTCAAATCTTCCTTCATACGTCAATTACCAAGTTCAAGTTGATTGCGAACTAATTCATAGTAATACCCTCTCCTTGCGATCAACTCTTCGTGAGAGCCTTCTTCTACAATATGTCCGCTGTCAAGTACGATTATATTATCCGCGTTCCTGACTGTGCTGAGACGATGGGCGATGGTAACTACAGTTTTATTCTCAAATAGGCGGTCAAGGTTCTCCATGATAACCTTTTCATTGTTGGCATCAAGGGAGTTTGTCGCTTCGTCGAAGAATAGGTAAGGAGCGTTTTTGTAAGCCGCCCTCGCAATGAGGATCCGCTGTTTCTGCCCGACACTGAGACCGTGACCATCTGCACCAATCTTCGTATCGTAGCCTAATGGTAATGCTTCAATCCAGTCCTTTATATTTGCCACTTCAGCCGCCTGACGGACACGCCCCATTGCCGGAGTCTCATCGCAAAGTGCAATATTCTCAGCAATAGAATTGGAGAAGATATAACCCTCCTGCATAACGCAACCACATTGTCGCCGCCATGTACTTTCGCTATAGTTCTTCATCTCTATACCCCCAAGAGTAACAGACCCTTCAACGGGAGGGTAAAAGCCCAACATCATTTTCAACATGGTGGTCTTACCGCTTCCGGATGCGCCTACGACAGCTGTGACTTTGCCGCATGGAACTTTGAAAGAAACCCGATCTAATACTTTGGGAGAATGCGGCCCTTCATACTGGAATGTGACATCATGAAATTCTATGTCTGCTCCTGGAGGGATTTCATGGATTTTTACTGCACCTACAGGTTCTTCGTCCTCGCGATTATGTATTTCACCGAGACGCTCCATGGAGATGCTGGCATCTTGCGATTGGCGCACGAATGATACAAACTGGCTCACCGGAGCATTCAACTGGCCGATTATGTATGTAAGCGCCGTCATCATACCGAGAGTCATATTGCCGTCGATAACACTCTTTGCAGCCAGATAAGATATCAAGATGTTTTTTGCTTGATCGATGAATGTGCCTCCGATCTGTTGTGTCTGAGAGAGTGTAAGGCCTTTGATGCTGATTTTGAATAGTTTTGCTTGAATGCGTTCCCAGTCCCAGCGTTTCTGCTTTTCACAATTGTTCAACTTGATATCCTGCATCCCCCCGATCAGTTGCACGATGTTACCCTGGTTGTTGGCTGCTTCCTGGAAGCGCATGTAGTCCAGTTTCTTCCGCCACTTAAGGAACACCAACACCCAGCCAACATAAAGAGCCGTGCCAAGAAGAAAAACTACAAGGATAATCAGATTGTAGCCACCGAGAATGGCACCATAAAGCAGAAATAGAACTATGGACATTACAATGCTGATCAGCGAATTTGTGAGGAAATCCTGTATTCTGCTATGATCCTGGATACGCTGCAGAATGTCTCCGGTCATCTTCGTGTCAAAAAACGAAATTGGGAGACGCATTAGCTTAGATAAGAAGTCCGAAATAAGCGAAATGCTGACTCTCGCTGTCATATGCAACATCAACCAGTTCCTAATCAGATCGTTTGCCAACTGCCCCAAGACGATCAAGAGCTGAGCGACAAGCATAGTTTTGACAAAACCCAGCCTGCCTAAAGAAACGCCCTGGTCCACTACACTCTGACTAATGAAGGGCAGAATAAGGCTCAGGAGGCTGGCCACGACCATTCCGAGTACAAGTTGGAATAGACTCTGACGATGCGGGCGAAGGTATTTGGCGAGATAGCCGAGCGTTATTTTTCTAGATGCCTCCGATCGGCCGTCTTGTTGTTCATAGAAGGCTGGGGTCGTCTCAAGTATAAGTGCAATACCCGTGTCTTTATAGCTCTTTTCCCCGCTTGTTGCTCCCCATGATTTCAAAAAAGATTCTTCCGAATAAATCAATAATCCGGACGCGGGGTCAGACACATGCACCACTTTCTTTCCTTTATGATTCGTTATTTTGTAGACTACTACAAAGTGTTTTTGGTTCCAATGCACGATACACGGAAGGGGCGCCTCATCGCATAGTTGTTCCCATGATAACTTAACGCCGGCAGAATGGAACCCCAGAGCCTCTGCAGCATTAGATAATCCTAGAAGAGACGTGCCTTCGTGTGAGGTATAACTCAGTTCACGCAGTGTTTGTATGGGAATGTCCCTTCCGTAGTGGGCAGCAATAATCCGCAAGCACGTTGGCCCGCAGTCCATTATATCTTTTTGTATATAATGCGGAAAAGACATCTTTGGCTATTCAGTTAGGTAATCAACGTCTTTAATCGAGAAAAGTGCAGGCAATTCGTGCCCATTGAGAAATAGCTTGGGCGTAGATGTATAACCATTATTTGAACACCATGCGTACTGCGAATCCAGAATCGCTTGCGCTTGCTCATTAAATACACCGTTAGCACCCCCGACTCCCGGGAAGCGATGTACGTGTTGCATCAAAGCAGCCAGCAACTCCCCCTTCATGAATGCAGAGATCAGCTTCGCCGCATGTGCAATTGCCGGTTTTGCTTTGGGATCTATCAAAAAGATAATGGATAAACTCGTATAGCGCTTACGCAAGATCATTTCCAATATTTCTCTTGTATTTCTCATACATGGAGAACATAACGGATTAATAATCATAGTTAACTCTGAGTTCGTACCTCTATCAATAACGGCAATCTTGGAAGAAGATGCGAAATCTGCTTCAGGAGAGCCGTATATAATTGATTGTATTCCACTTGGAGAGAATAAATACTCCCGACATATCTTATCCCTTCCTTTTACTGTGATGTGGGATGATACAAGATTGATTAAGACAGAATAACCGGAGATTACTACAAACGCTATCCCCCCGACTTTGGCTGCATCTACAAATAAACCAGTGAAAGAGACCCCTTCGTTAAGATAATATATAAGAGCCGCGACTGCGTTACAGAAAAGAATTGCCTGAACAGACAGACATAAGGGACACCAATGTCTGGCAATCTTAGCTTGGTAGATAATTGAATACGGCACATAGGCTAACGCCAGTAATGATAATGCAGCCAATAATAACGTCGCGATTTGTGACGGGAGAGTCCATATTACAACAAGAAAAAATACAAAATAGACGGAACCGAAATCAACCCAAGAAATCACACCTAGAAATTTGGATGCAGTTGAGTCTAGAATGGACGTACAATCCCGTTTTGAGGTCTGATCTGATGAGGCGTGGCATATTTTGTTCACGAACGGATTTCCGCGATCAAGCCGCTGAATATGAAACAAAACACTAATCGTGATTCCAGCGAAGGTGGATAGTAAAAAGAAAACTCTTAACCAACACGCCTGCAAAACCGTTTTGACGGAAAGATATAGCATAAATGTTGCAATAATCAAGCACAGAGCAAATAATGCGCAACGCTCAAACCGCCAGATTAGCTTTTCACGGCGAAGGTCACCAAGACCTTTCTCGTCCTTATCAAAGACAAGAGCCAAATGATCCCAAAACTTGTCGGTGGCTTCAAGTTGAATCTTTTCTCGCTCCCCCTTCTCGTTGAGTATGATGAAGGCTCCATCTTCCCCAACACCAGCTATTGGAAGAAATAGGCCATCATAATTAATTATAAGCGGGAAAGGGAGTTTATTTATCTCAGACGATTTTGTTTCGATTAACGCTGAGTCTAAACCATATCTTGAAAATAAATAGGAAATCGACTCAACATGGCTATACCGCGGGTGGCTATGATGGAGATGTTTTGCGTAACCATCATACTTCAGCCCATAATATCGGAAAAGGACTCGGACTACTTCCTCTGGATTATTGTTGATTAGTTTTCGTTTCATTGAGAAAAGCAATAATGGTATTGTCAACGCCCTCGTCCATTGGTCTTGGAGCATCCGGATCAACGAGTTTTCCGTTCCGGTCAAAGATCAGGTAGCGAGGAATCTTTTCCAGGCGGATTTCTTTCAAGAAGTCGGCACTGTTATCTTGGATGCGATATGATCCGGACATAACATCCGCATGCTCATGAACACTGTCCAGCCAATTCTTTCGACTGGTGTCAGTGGAGATGTATAAGAACACAATATCCTGCCCAACGAGACGCTGACGCAAGGCTTTAGAATAAGGTATTTGTGCTATGCATGGTCCACACCAAGACGCCCAGAAGTCCAAATAGACCATTTTCCCGGCACACATCTCCAGAACTTCATCTAACGATGTAACCTGGCCGTCAGTCGTCTCAAGCGCTAGGATATACTGGGACGAAGAAACGGTATTTTCTTTCGTCACATTCTTCGAGACGATTGTCGAGTCGCCCGTAACATCAGCATATTTCTGTCTGTACAGCTCTTTGAGTTCTTTCGAATAGTGCTTCCTGCCCGCCTCGTCGATTAGAATCAGCTTCAGCAGACGTTTGAGGATTCCTCTCTTGGCCAACTGACTCATTGTGGTATCCTTTGCCATCCGATCGAACGCCGCCACAGTGCTTTCCCGAAACACATTGCTATAGTCTTGGGCGATATAATAATTGGAAATGTAATGTAAAAGACTGTCTGTTTTTATTACTTCCTCTGTTGTATAACGTTTCTCCGGGAAAAATCGGTGCGTCATGTACCTATAGAAAGAAGTGTCAATGGAATGCGTCTGGAAAAGAGAGTCTACTTTTGATGCCAGATTTGTCTTATACTGTTCATAGACAACGGATAAGGAATCAAGATTGACATATCTATTTCTATACGTCTCCCTGAGACTCGGGACCCTTACCTGCTCCATTTCGTTCTGGTAATAATTAAATACCCTTACGAACTCATTATGTGTGAGCACTGTCTCAATATGAAAACCTTTACTCTGAATCGCTCCAGGCAATGTATACGGCAAATTATAAAGCATCGTATTATATTTATATACGAGGCTTCGCAAAAAAGGTCTGGCAGTCTCGTCGTAGCGAACGAGAACAGTATCGCCTTCCTGAAGAAGGTAAGAATCATATTCAACGACCTGATACATATGCCTCATCTCAGCATAGCCAAGATAGGTAGGGATTTCAAGTGTGTCCCGTCCCGTAAGACAAGGGTCAAAATCAACCCTGTCGCCATTTACGTCTACAAATGCTATGGTCCTATTATCCATGTGCATTCGTGTGCCACCAAATCTCGTTGTAACAGTTTGAAGGGGACAATCCTCAAAGATCACGACCACCTTTCCGTTATTCAGATTGACCGAAGTCATCGAAGGCTCTTGATTCCCGACGCAAGAGCATGTTGTCAGTAGTCCTAATAATATTAAGATATTCCTCAGCATCATTGAGAAAGTCTAAGGAGGCAAAAATAATTTTGCCTCCTTATAAAGGAATTATTCAGGACGACAGACTGCCGGATTCATATCTCCACCGCCACAGTAAGAAGATGATGCACAAGAATCACAGCACCAATATCCGCCTCCGGCTACGGCGGCAAGTGCATCGTCCATACTTACGTTACAGGCGATTTCTCCGGATGAAGACCAGAATCCACACGTTCCGACGCTTCCACCACGAATTGTAGACATAGATTCAATGGAAAGAAGATTTCTCTTCTTCAGTTCAGTGAAATTAAACATTGTTAAAAAGGATTAGTATTATTCCTACTCTATTAAAGGCTTTTCGGTTCGCCTATGATCACATCGCGTGGATAAAACGCACACGAATCATCATTAAACATCGGGTTATTCTATCTCAAATGCACCAGAATACACGCGACCACTAGGAAGCGTGAATGTGATCACATAATCTCCGGCGACATTTGGAAGTGAGAAGGGATGAACTCCTTGAATAGCGTTGACATTGGTCTGAATGGATTCGCCCGTGGTCAGGTTCTCGATCTCAATGGCGACCAGGCCCAAGTCATATATGAAGTTGACAAGGAGCGTGGACAACGACGGATAATAGGCTGCCTGGATCGGAATCAACGCAGGCGCATGCCGGACTGGTCCGCTGCCGTTACCACCGCCATTTCCGCTTCCATCACCACCAATGACAATTACCACCGGCTCATCTCCTCCCGTTTGTGCATGTAAAAAGGGCGAAACGAGACAAATAAGAAATAATACCAAAAACAATTTCTTCATGACAAAACGCACTAAAAGGTTTCGTCTCAAAGCTATGTATTATTCCCTACATTATCACATTTTTGCGCACACAAAAATCTTACACATAGTTTTCGCAATGTGTTGATTTACAGTATATTAAAAATATCAATAATCGACCAATCTTACAGGCACCATTCCCTCCCCCCAATTCAAAACGCATGCGCCTATATTTCAAGCACTTGCGTTTGTGATATCAAAAATAGCCCACAAGGGCATAAGAATCAAATATAAAAGATTATTATTCGAATAAAGAGCTATACTCTTGCTTATTAAGGTCTTCTATTCGAGCTTTAAGTCGATGAGCCTTCACGTAAACATTGTTGACAGAGGTGTTCAACAACTCGGCGATCATATCCGGTTTCAAATCGATAAGCCAATAACAGAGGAACCGTTCTTCATCCGAACTGCAGGAGATGCCCAGGTCCTCCACCAAATGCGAATAAATGCCATCCAGTTCTTTATCAAGCCTGGAGGCCAATGCTCGGTGATCTTTTTCCAAGGAGCAAACATCATTTACTTCCTTTTGAAGGGTCTTGACAATAGCCGAATCCGAAGATCGACCATTCTGGCCCATCCAAATAGAATAGCCAAGCCTTCCCCGCTTACGCAGACGCTCCAGGCGTTCCTGTTGAAGCTGGAGACGCAGCTGGGCAAGTCGGGAAGAAAGATCTGTTGATAGCGAAGCTGCTTGCGCCTCCTGAAGTCGCAGATCCTGTTCCAACTCTTCCCGGATGGACAGCAGACGGTTCCGCTCTATCTGCAGGTGGTGATTCCGGAGGAATAACAAAAATGCCCCGGTCAATACCACGAACAGTACTATCAAGGCCCAGAGGCCTATCTGCAGCCGACGCACCCGTTCTTGTTGCGCCTTATGTTCAAAATAGTCCTGGAGCGTCTGCGCGACAGAATCCTTCAACGATTCCCTTATATTTACTTCTTCCAATACGCGAGCTTCAGCCAGATAGTAATAGGCATGGTAATAATCCTTTTGTAGAAGGGCGATGTACATTAACCAGGGAAGTACGTCAATACGATCTATTCCTGTCATGGATTCCAAGTTAGCACAGATGGTTTCCGATGCCGCTGTCTTCCCGGTCTGGGCCAAGGCATATGCATACGCTCCGGCCTCTGTCGGCGTCAGGTTCCCGCTCAACTTTTGTTTGCGATCCAACAACGCTATCGCACCTTCTGGGTCCTTGTTGGGTTGAAGAGCTTTCATGCGTGCATAATTTGAGAGGACTACCGTTAACGTGTAGTCATCAATCGGATTCGCATGAAGGGCGATATTATATAAGGAATCGGCTCGATGCCACTCCTGCTTATTATGGTAGACTATTGCCAATTGGCAAAGTACCGAATCATAGGCAGGATCTTCCTGCTCTTTAAAGACAGTCAGGGCCTTCTCGGCATACTCTTGCTCCTTCTCTAAATTGTGTTTTCTATCGTAAAGCGCAGCTTCAGCCAGATAAAGAAGGCCCAGCGCGTGCTTGTCAGTTACCTCTTCGGCGTACTCTTCGGCCCGGGCGAAGAAAACGGCTGCACTATTCCGATCGATCTTGTCCTGGGCAATACGGCCTTGGTAGTACAGAGACTTCATCTTCTCGTCCGCAGAGCCGTGATGCTCATACCAGGGCACGGCGGCGTCCAACAACCCCGGGGCGGTTATATCCAGATAGCACTTGTCGAGAGCCATCGTCCGCAGCAGCGAGTACCGGGCCCGGAGGGCACGGGTGCTGAGGGCCGTGGAATCTACAGCCTGTAGCACCGCCAAGGCACTGTCAGGATGTTCGTTGATGTAAGATTCGACGTCATTCAGCGTGCCTTCGACGCGCTGCCGCGACTCTGTATTACAGGCCGCAAATAGAAGGATAGCGAGAGAAGAAACAAGCGCTATTCTGGACAAGCGAAACATATATTCAAAAATAAAGAATAATCACCGGATATCCAATACTGCATCTGCACAAAAAAGGCCGTCCCGGAGGGCGGCCTTGAAAGGGAGGGAGAATGATTAATTCTCGAATTTCTTTTCCTTGGCGCGGGTGAGCTTTTCCTTCATCGCATCCACGGCTTCCGTGATTGCGTTTTCGAAGGTGTCGGCCTCCCGCTCGATGATGAGATCCTCGCCCGGGATGTGGATCTGGATCTTGGCGAGTTTGCCTTGTTTGAGATGGTCTTCGAGCGCTACCTCGATCTCTCCGGCCAGGTCCTCGCAGAAGCGGGACAGGCGCGAGACTTTCTTCTCCACGAAGGCAGTGAGCTGCTCACTGGCTTCAAACTTGAGAGCTTTGAACTTAATCTCCATGGTTACCATCGTTTTTTGCCCTTGGGTGGGCGGATTTATACACTTTTTGCAGTCGCTCGATGGAATTGTGCGTATAGACCTGGGTCGCCGCCAGGGAGCTGTGGCCCAGCAGTTCCTTGATGGAATTGAGGTCCGCTCCTCCGTCCAGCAGCTCCGTCGCCAGCGTGTGGCGCAGGACGTGCGG
>Ga0310696_10003035_pt1 | contig 21368 bp, 20 predicted proteins | sample AusTroGonzalo_MG_4_FD_203885 | JGI IMG/M metagenome (GOLD analysis project Ga0310696, IMG submission 203885) | Bovine rumen microbial communities from tropical cattle in Woodstock, Queensland, Australia - Gonzalo_02 (v2) (version 2) | ecosystem: Host-associated > Mammals > Digestive system >...
AGATCATCCTGCCCACGCTCGGTATGGCCATAACCGCTGTGAGCATAGCGACGTACATATTCTACGACCTGAACACCCCCATATTCATGGTGGTCGTGTCCATGGTCATCGGAGGCATGGGATTCGCGATGTTCTCGTCCCCGAACACCACCATCATCATGTCCTCGGTCCCCAAGGAACGCACCAGCGAGGCCTCCGGGGTCGTGGCGTTCATGAGGCAGACCGGAATGGTCGTGAGCATGGGGATCTGCATGTTCTTCATCACCACCATCATGGGATCTACCGACAACCTCAATCCGGAGACTTACGGGCTGTTCCTGCAGGTGATGAGCATATCGATGACGGTATGTCTAGCAATGTGCATCACAGGAACGATAACATCGGCACTTAGAGGGAAGCCTAAAAATTTTTAAATATGACTTGTTGAAAATAATCAATTTATATTGATTACAGTATGTTTTCCTCATGGATGAGGCTGCCAAAGCGAACTTCGATTTTCAGAAGATAATTGCTGTAGTCGGCGTCTCATTGATGGCCATTAAGTTCGTCGCATACTTCCTGACGGGATCGGTGGCCATCCTCACGGATGCTCTGGAATCCATAGTGAACGTGGTAGCGGCGTTCGTGGGACTGTATGCGCTCTATCTCTCGGCCCAGCCAGCTGACAAATCTCATCCTTTCGGTCACGGAAAGATCGAGAACATATCCGCGATCGTGGAAGGCACCATGATCCTGGTCGCAGGAGGACTGATCATCTACGAGTCCATCCTGTCCTTCCTGAACCCCGGAGAGATCAAGCAGCTCGACATAGGACTTGTCATAGTCGGTCTCGCGGCGCTCGTCAACTACGCGGTCGGCAAAGCCGCCATCCGCAGAGGAAAGAAGAGCCGCTCGCCGGCGCTGGTGGCAAGCGGTAAGCATCTTTGCTCCGACACGTACTCTTCCATCGGAATCATACTCGGACTGCTGGTGGTCTATGCGGCCATCGCCCTCGGATACGACGCGGCCTGGCTGGATTCCTCGATCGCGATCATATTCGGAATCATAATCGGATACACCGGCATCGGGGTCATCAAACAGAGCATCGATGATTCCATGGACAGGAACGACGACATCATCATGGAGAGCCTCACCAGGCTCCTGAACGAGTACAGGCACGACGACTGGATCGACATCTACAAGGTCAGGCTGATCAAGTACGGCCACGGCCTGTTCGTGGACCTCCATCTGGTTCTGCCCAGGGACATGGCCGTCACCGAATCCTACGAGGAGGAATACCAGATCGAGGAGGCCATCAAATGGAAGTTCGGCGAGAACGTCGAGGTCTCCGTCACGGCAGCGCCCTGCTCGGATCTGTTCTGCCGCTTCTGCGACAGGAACTGCTTCAACAGGTGCGAGGAATTCCAGAAGCTGCTCAAATGGACTCCCGACTCCCTGATGACGCCTCAGATGCACAGCCCTCCCAGAGTCATCACAATCGACGGTTCTATAAACGGTAAAGACTGATACCGCGACCATGGCACAGGAAATCCCCGCGGAGATATCCGCAGTCGGACTGGAAGATTGGTACGGCTCCCTCAACGACATGAACAAGGTCAAGGTGAAGAGGTACCTCGGATGCATAGACACGACATCCAAGCAGGCCTTCTTCGTTGACCTCATGAAGCGCTCCAGCGCGGATGCCAACTACGGACTGTCCGTCATCGCGGGAGAATACGCACTGTCCCTGGACCTTTCCGACTTCGACCGTTTCATGGTCACGGAGGCCTACATAGACGGTCTGTTCGGGGCCGAGAAGTTCGACGAGCTGAAGGTCCAATGCTGCAACAACCTCGACCTGTTCCCGGGCATCAGGGACCAGTTCCTGGATTACAACGGCGGCGAGCTCCCGAAGACCATCCTCTGCCGCAACAGGCTCATCGACGTCATGGTAGGTGTGGACTCCGATTACGAGGGCGCCTACGAGGCCCTCGACGGATTCGTATCCCTGGGCATAATGAACGAGGATGAGCTGGCCTACAGGAAGCAGAGCCTCAAGATCCACCGCATGCAGAGGACCTTCGACAACGTCTTCTCGTACCGTCCGAAGGAATGAGACTTCTCCAGGAGCACATCGGTATAACGTCGATCGCGGGCTCCTCGTAAGGGTGCACCTCGGATATCCTGGCGAGGACCCTCTCTAGGTCCTTCTCCTTAACCGCGAACTCGACCCTCATCTCGTCGGCCACCTCTATATCCCCTACGGTGCCCTTGTACGGTTCTGCTCCCGGCTGCGGCCTCCAAGTGCCTTTGACCGGCCAGTAGCAGAACGTGCGATCGTACTTCGGATAGAGCGGCTCCATCACCTCGTTCACCGAATCCATTAGGCGGTCGAGGAACTCTGCGGGGATGTTCACCCCGATCTTATAGATGTCAGGATTTGCTGGCATCGTACTCCGCTATGATGCGGTCGATCTCGGCCAGACGCTCCGGGATCTGCTTGTCCATCTTCCTGGCGCCCTTTGCCAGCCACGCCGTGCTCAGTGCCGTCGCCAGACCTGCCATCCAGGGTGTCGCGTAAGCGTAAGCGGCGAATATGCCCGTGACCTTCTTCAGGTCGTTGACGCTGAGGATCTTCTCAATCAGGTGGTCGTCCTCCACGGGCTGCAGCTGCTTCCTAAGCGCCTTGTACATGAGCTTGGATCCCCCGAGGGCCACCTCGATGCTCCACTGCACCTGCCCCAGGACCGGCGCGGGAACTCCCGCGGCCCTTGTGGTCCTGTTGAGGATGGATTTCCTCAGGTCCTCCGCCGTGGTCCCCTCGAACTCGGTCCAGTTGTATCCCGATGTGTAGAGGGAGTGCGCATCCGATCCGGACATCTCGGCCCATCTGCAGGGGTACCTGTCCATAACCATCTTGGCGAACCTGTTGGAATAGGAGTCGGGATGGCCTCCGTTGATGGTCTCGAAACCGTCGATGTCCAGGGTGAGGATCTTCTCCTTCAATCCGAAGACATGATAACTGAAAGGATGCGGCGCTATGACCAGCCCGCCCTGCGAGCGTATTATGTCCACGGTCTCCTCGATCGGCAGGTCCTCGGGTATCCTCTCGTTGAGGAACAGCCCTATGACCTCGCCGTCGTGCGTGGTGATCTCCTCGCCTGCGATGACCTCTATGTCATCGAACCTTTTCGCATACTCCTGCGCCATGAACGCGGCCCTGGTCTCGTCGTGGTCCGTTATGGCGATGACGTCCATGCCGTTCTTCCTGCCCTTGTCCACCTGCATCTCCGGCGAGATCACCGATTCGGGGAACTTCATTACCCCGAGCTTGGAGAATCCCGAATACTGCGTGTGCAGATGCGTGTCAGCTTTTCCCATGTTATCCCCCGATCACTGGTTAGTCTGTTGGGATGAGTCCGAATAGTAGTACTCGCCCTTGGACTTCTGCTCCCTGTCCAGCCTGGACTCGGGCTTGTTTATCCTCGGGCGGTGCGAATCCGCATCCCTCCTGAACGTGATGTCCACTGCGGATAGGAACTTGTTCATACCGTCGCGCATGTCGAAAGGCCCGTCTCCCACACCGTGGTGGCCGGGATCGCCTCCGAATACCATCATGGAATCCGAGACCATATCGAGGAAGTAGATGTCGTGGTCGACGATCATACCGCTGCGGCCGGTCTTCTCCATCATCCTCCTGATGGTCTTGGCCGCGTTCATCCTCTGGTTGGAATCCAGGTACGCGGAGGGCTCGTCGAATAGGTACATGTCGGCCTCGGTGGCCAGGCACATGGTGATAGCCACGCGCTGGAGCTCTCCTCCGGACAGGTTCTTCACCTGCTTGTCCATGAGATGCTTGATCGCCAGGGGCTCCAGGACCTCTCCGTTGAAGAAGCTGGTGTTCACCGTATCATAGTACTTCATGAAGAGCAAGTCCTGCACGGTGCCGTCGAAATCGGCGGAAATGTACTGGGGCTTGTATGAGACCTTGACCTTGTTGTCCATCTCTCCCGAATCGGGCTCGATGGCGCCGGCCAGCATCTTGACGAAGGTCGTCTTTCCGGTTGCATTGGGTCCGACGATCCCCACTGACTCGCCTATCTTCACGGCTCCTCCGGATATGTCCAGCTTGAACTCTCCGAAATCCTTCTTCAGATTCTTGAACGAGATGATGTCCGCGGTCTGCCAGTCGGCCCTGGGGGGCGACGCCTCGAACTCGATGGGCCTGTCCCTGAACCTGATGTTCTCCTCGGGAAGGTATCCGTCCAGATAGACATTGATGGCCGTCCTGACCTGACGCGCCATGGTGAACACTCCGTACGCTCCCTCGGTTCCGTAGACCACGTTGACGTTGTCCGCCAGGAAGTCCAGGATCGCGAGGTCGTGCTCGATCACCATGACCTGCTTCTCCGCGCTGAGTGCCTTGATAAGCCTCGCCATCTTGACCCTCTGATAGATGTCCAGATAGGAGGTGGGCTCGTCGAAGAAGTACACGTCCGCATCCTTCATCATGGTCGCGGCCATCGCGAGACGCTGCAGCTCTCCTCCGGACAGCTTGGACAGCTCCCTGTCCAGAACCTCGGTGAGATCGAAGATCTCGGCGGCCTCTTCCAATGTCATGCGCTCCTGCACCTTCGACAGCAGGTCCCTGACGACCCCGTTGGATGCCTTGGGGAGAAGGTCGACGTACTGCGGTTTGATCGCGGTCTTTACCTTGCCCTCGTAGACGTTCTTCAGGTAGTCGTGCAGTTCGGTTCCGGCGAAATGCTTCAGGACCTCATCCTTGGTCGGGGGGTTCTCGTAGTTACCGAGGTTGGGGATCTCCGCTCCGGAGAGCATCTTGATCGCGGTGGACTTACCGATACCGTTGGGTCCGAGGATACCGGTCACGAACCCCTTCTTGGGGACCGGCAGCCTGTACAGGCGGAAGCTGTTCTCGCCGTACTGGTGGATCATCTGCTCCTTCAGCTCATCGGCCAGACCGATGATCTTGATCGCATCGAATGTGCACTTGTTCACACAGATTCCGCAGCCTTGGCAGAGCTCCTCGGAGATTATGGGCTTGCCCTTCTCCCCAAAAGTGACGCACTCCACCCCTGTCCTGTTGAGGGGACAGAACTTCTCGCACTCGTGGTTGCATTTCCTGTTCTGACACCTGTCTATCAAGACCGCTGCTATCCGCATATGCGCCCGAACGGTTTATAATATAAATAAGGTGACAGCGGAACCCCGTTCATCTCGATGCTGCGAACCCTATATCGGAACAACTGTGCCAGATCATCTTTATTTCGATGAATCCGGCCTCCTGCAGCAACGCCCTCAGGCCGTCCTCCGTCAGAGGGAAGTAGACCTTGTCCCTGCGTGCGAACATCTCGTCGATCTTCTCCTGCGGGAGCCCTCTGCCCTCCATGTAGGACCTCCATTGGGCGTCCATGGCCTCCTGGCCCACCTCGTATACGGTGTGCTCCACAATGACGAAAAGCCCTCCCTCCCTGAGCATCCTCCTGCAGTTGCGGAACGCCTCCAGCTTATCGGCCTTGTCGTGATAGTAATGGCTGGATAGGATCGAGGTGATGACATCGAAGCTGGCGTCCGGCAGCTCCAGGGAATCCGTGGATGCCAGAACGTATCCGCATCTGGGGTCTGATATCGTAGCCCTGGCGATATCCAGATTGTCCTTGGACGGATCGGCCAGGGTGAACCTGGTGTCCCTGAACCTGGAAAGAGACGACCTTATGGACCCTCCGGAACCGCATCCCGTGTCCAGCCAGGTCCCCGGCGACGGGAGGTACTGGGATACCGTGTCCGGGATCCTCTCCCTCAGCGCATCGTAGTCCGCGATCCTCATGGACATCTGCCTCTCGAACTCGCTAGCGTAGGCCATCGGTCGGGAATCCGATTTCACGATAAAAGCGCTAGTGTTCGATGAAAGATAGATATACGTCGCCAAGATGGAGAGGGGTATGAGCGATGGAACGGAGGGCGTGAGAGTCCTGCTGGGAGATCAGAGGAAAGGCGTGATGGCCTTGAGCATCCCCATAGCGATAGCGCTGTTCGTCCAGAACCTCAACAACATAGTAGACAGCTTCTGGGTGGCCGATCTGGGCCAGAACTCCATGGCATCCCTGGGTATCGTCTACCCGATCTACTGTATCCTCATTGGTATAGGGAACGGCCTGGGCATCGGGGTTTCTGCGGCCATCGCGCGCAACATCGGGATGAAGAACCACGACGACGCCAACGGAGCCGCGTCCCAGAGCCTCCTGATCACATTGATTGTATCCCTGGCCCTCTCGGCCGTCCTGTTATTGCTGGCGGAGCCGATTGTCCTGCTCATAGGCGGAGGGGACATGGTGGATGAGGCCCTGTCGTACGGATACCCCATTTTCCTGGGTGCCGTGTTCATCGTCCTCAGCGGGGTGATGTCCGGAATGCTCCGCGGAGAAGGAGCTGCAAAGCGCTCGATGGCCATTCAGGTTGTCGGTGCGGGAGTCAACATCGTCCTGGATCCGATCATGATATTCTGGATGGATATGGGTGTCGCCGGTGCGGCGTGGGCCACCGTCATAGCGTTCATCATCTCGTCCCTGATGGCGTTCTACTGGTACTTCTACAGCAGCGACATGTACGTCCGCTTCGAGAGGAAGAACTTCCGCCCCAACCCCAGGCTCATGAAGGAGGTTCTCAACGTCGGCCTGCCCGAGAGCATAGAGCTGACCGTCATGAACTTCTTCAACATCTTCCTGAACGTCTTCGTGATCGTCTGCGCCGGGGCCGCTGGCCTGGCCGTATACACGATGGTATGGAGAATAGGATATCTGGTGGTCATACCCGCACAGGCCATGGGCGGCGCTCTGGTGGCCATATGCTCCGCCGAGTACGGGATGAAGGAGTTCGACATGATACGCGATGCCTATAGATTCACCATAGTCCGCTCGTTCCTCATGGTGCTGATGCTTTGCGTGGTGTTCGCCCTCAGCGCTGGGATCCTCGCCAACGTGTTCCTGCGCACCGAGGACATGATCCCGATGTACGACGATATGGTGATGTTCACGTACTGCATGGCCATGTTCATGCCCGTGTTCTCTCTTGTGAACGTGGGATCGGCGCTGATGCAATCTCTGGAGAAGGCGGGGCATGCTATGGTCAACACCCTGATCAGGAACATAGCCATCACCGCGGCGTACTGGGTGGCCACCCTGGTCATGCCCAATCTCCTGGGCATCGGGATCGCCCTTATCGTGGTGGAGACGCTCGGCGGCCTGGCCATGATCGTCCACGGAAAGATAATGCTGGAACGTGTGGCGTCCAAGACCTTGTCCCAACCGACAATCAACGCATAAATATAGCGTGCGCAATTGAGTGCCGGTTTAAAATGTCGAAAGTCTGCATCAACATCGCTTGGCCGTATGCCAACGGGCCCATCCACCTAGGTCATGTGGCCGGATCCCTCCTGCCGCCGGATATCTTCAGGAGATACAACCTGCTCCTCGGGAACGAGGTCCTCATGGTAGGCGGCTCGGACCAGCACGGCACCCCGATCACGATCTCCGCCGAGAAGTGCGGCATGACCCCCGAGGCCTACGCCGACAAGTTCCACGAGATCAACAAGAAAGCGATAGAGGACTTGAACATCCACTACTTCTTCAACAAGACCCACTGCCCCGTCCATTTCGAGGTCGTGCAGGACATCTTCAACAAGCTGAGGGAGAACGGCTACATCTACGTCAAGGAGACGGAGCAGTACTTCTGCCCCAAGTGCGACCGCTTCCTGCCAGACAGGTACGTTGAGGGCGTGTGCCCCAAGTGCGGCGCGGAGAAGACCCGCTCCGACCAGTGCGACAGCTGCGGGACCACTTTCGAGCCCGGGGACCTCAAGGAGCCCTACTGCACCCTGTGCGGGACCACGCCCGAGATCAGGCCCACGAAGCACTTCTTCCTCAAACTCAGCGCATTCACCGACAGGCTCATCGACTACGTCAAGGACAAGGACTACTGGAGGTCGAACGTCAAGACGTTCACCCAGAATTGGCTCCAGGGAGAGGGACTGACGGACAGGGCGATCACCAGGGACATGTCCTGGGGAGTGCCCATCCCACTCGAGGGCTGGGACGACAAGGTCATCTACGTCTGGTTCGAAGCCGTCATCGGATACCTCTCGGCATCCATCGAGTATTCCAGGCAGATCGGGAAGCCCGACTACTGGAAGGAGTTCTGGCAGAACCCCGACTGCAAGCAGTACTATTTCATCGGGAAGGACAACATCCCGTTCCATTCCATCATCTGGCCGGCCATCCTCATGGGACTCGGCGATATGCAGCTCCCGTACGACATCCCGGCCAACGAGTACCTCATGATCGGCGGAGGCAAGCTGTCCAAGAGCCGCGGCGGTGCCATCGACATCCCCTCGGTCCTGCAGAAGTACGACGCCGACCTCATCAGATACTACCTGTCGGCCGTCATGCCGGACACCCACGACTCGGAGTTCACCTGGGAGGACTTCCAGACCAAGGTCAACACGGAGCTCGTCGCGAACCTGGGTAACTTCTTCCACAGGTCGCTGGACTTCTCCAAGAAGAACTTCGGCACCGTCCCCGCAGGGGACATGGACCCCGAGGTCACCAAGGCAATCGAGGACGCCCTCAACGAGTACAGGGAGTGCCTGGAGCACTGCGACTTCAAGAAGGGCCTCAAGGTCGTCATGGCCCTGTCGTCCTTCGGCAACAAGTACTTCAACGACGCGGCGCCCTGGAAGCTGGTCAAGGAGGACAAGGAGGCCTGCGGAAAGGTCATCCACAACGTCCTCAGGATCGTCCAGGCCCTCTGCATCCTGTCGTGGCCCTATATGCCCGCAGCGGCAGAGAAGGTATGGGGATTCCTCGGCAACGAGGGCACCATCGAGTCCGCGGGATTGGATTTCGTTCTTTCGGATGTGAAGACGGGACAGGCGCTCAACGACTCCGTCCCCGTCTTCAAGAAGCTGGACATCCCCGAGCTCAAGGAGGAGAAGAAGAAGCCTGAGCAGGAGCAGCCCGTCGCTATCACAGGGCCGTTCGCCGACTTCAGGCGCCTGGACATACGTGTAGGGACAATCGTCTCCGTGGAGGACCACCCGGAGGCGGAGAAGCTGTACGTCCTGAAGGTCAACCTCGGAGAGGAGGAGCCCAGGCAGCTCGTCACCAACATCAAATCGCTGTTCCCCAAGGACTACATGATGGGAAGGAGGCTCCTCGTGATCTCCAACCTGAAGAAGGCCAAGTTCCGCGGGGTGGAATCGTTCGGTATGCTCATGGCGGCCGACGACGAGAAAGCCGGAGGGAACCATCTGGCCCTCCTCAAGCCAAGCACCAACGTGCCCGACGGCACCAAAGTGAACTGCGGTCTCGAGAACTCGTCCTCGAGGATCGAGCTGAAGCAGTTCGAGGCCGTCACGATTAAGGTCTCCACGGTGAAGGACGGCAAGTTCATGGGCAAGGACATCAAGCTCCCTGCAGGCTCGCCAACATTGGTCACCGCCGTCGTCGACGGCGACCAGGTGATACCGTTGGGAGACGGCAAGGACTGCGTCATCACCGTTGATGATGATTGCGGCATCCTTGACGGAGCAGACGTGAGATGAAAGCAGACCTGCATGTCCATACGATGTTCTCCCTCGACGGGAGGACGACTATGGAACAGCTGATCGAGACCGCCAAGGAGCGTGGCATCGGCTGCATAGCCGTGACCGACCACAACGAGTTCAAGGCATTCGATCTGCTGAAGGACAACAAGGACGTCATTATCATCCCCGCTGAGGAAGTATCCTCAACCGAAGGGCACATCATCGCCCTGGGCATCGACAGGCAGATACCGAAGGGACATTCCATAGAGGACACCGTCCGCATGATCCATGAGGCGGGAGGCTACGCCTTCGCCGCCCACCCCTACAGATGGTGGTCCGGACTCGGGGAGAAGAACACCAGGAATCCCGTCTTCGACGGCGTGGAGGCGAGGAACTCCCGTTCCGTCCCCTCCGCCAACCGGAAGTCGGAGAAGCTGGCCGCGGAGATCGGCAAGCCCATAACCGCCGGCTCGGATGCGCATATACCGAAGCACATAGGCCTCGGATACGTGGAGATACCGGACACCGTTACCACCTGGCAGGAGGCCGTGAAGGCCATCGTCGACGGCGACATACAGGGTGTCTTCAGCGTGAGCCGCGGTGTTTTCGGCACCATCCATTACGGGACCAAGTCCATCGGCGAATGGATGCTTCGCGGATTCAAGAAGATGTGAAAAATTAAGGAATGTGTATGTTTTAGCATTCAAACATTTTACGGAAACTGTATGTTTGTCGTTCAGATAATTTTAAGGAAAAACCATGCCAGATTTCTTAAATTCCGAGTCTGACATATCTGCGTAATAGCATGAGCAGAAAGGGTCTGAAAAAGGATGAGAATATCCTTTTCATGCCATTGTATATGGCCATATGCCTTTGAGAGGCCGAAACTATGCCATCGAGCGAAGAAACATTGAACAGGGTCAAGGCTGCGATTCCCGAAATAACCAGCCGCAAGATGATGGGCGAATACCTGCTGTACCTCGACGGTACGCTCTTCGGCGGGATATACGATGACAGGCTCCTGCTGAAGATCACCAAGTCCTCGGCGACGATGCTTAGGGATATGGATTCTGCCTTCCCGTACGATGGCGGGGGAGAGATGATACTTTTTCCGGAACCCTATGACGCCGAGCTCCTCAGGTCCGTCGTCGGATCGATGGTGGCCGAACTGAGGAAGCACTGAGCCTCCTCGAGTTCACATATCGTGCCCGGACTCCTGCTTCTCGCTCTTCGAGTCGAAGTACGGGCTGCCGTCCCCGCCGTTGGAAATGATCTGCCTCGCGACGCTGTCATCGGTGGGCTCCATTATCAGTATCCTCAGGAAGAATCCGTCGTGCCCGTATAGACGCAGATAGGTGTTCTCCCCGTCGGTCTCCTCCACATGGCCCTTCAGCACGAAGCTCCTTCCGAACGTCTTGGATTTCAGATCCTGTTCGATGGATATCCTGATCTCGTCCTCGCCCTTCCAGATCTTAGAGGTCACCAGGAACTCCCTCTTCTTATCGTAAATCTTAGCTGTGTGGATCGAATCGATCGGACCGTCTGCCTCGCCGGGCACCCAGTTCGACCTGTCGATTCCGAGCAGCCCGTCCACATCCTGCCTCCTTATACAGGCCTCGGGACTGTCCGAGAACAGAGACTCGACCGCCAGCAGATTGGCGTTCATGATCTTGCCCAGGGACCCCTCGCGGATGCTCGGGCGCATGATGAGGATGATGAACACCAGAAGAACCAGCCCCTCCAGGATCGGTGGGACCAGTTCGAGGGTGCTCTTTCCCAGGAGCATGACGGTGACTGCGATTATAGCTATGTTGATGAGCTGAATCACGAAGAACATCGCGAAAACTAGGGACAGCTGGTTGATGCTGTGGTGGTCCCCGATGAAATAGTGGATGGCGGCGAATATCGCCAGCACATCGAATATGGCCCTGGCCAAGGTGGCTACCGTCTCTCCTTGGAGGACAAGTGCGAGCAGGGTGCAGAAATCGATCAGCGAATAGCCCAGCGTGAACACCAGTACGATGTGCCTTGCTGGCTTTTTTATGATGGCCAGCATGATGAGGCCCAGGACCAACAGCATGGCGTCCGCCACATCCGGAGCGGCGACTTTCCCATTGTCCATTATCGCTATCGCCACTGAGCAGACGCCGGCCGCGACCAGAAGCGCGATCAGGAGCAGCACCAATGCCGTGGAGACCGGTCCCATGCGGGTATCGTCCATCACGTCCTCGATGGCCATTTCCTCGAGCACATCCTCGGTCATACTATCGCCCCCTCCTGGACCTTGAGTGTGAAATCGGTGCCGTCCCTTCCGTACATATGGACCTGCGCATCGGACATCGTGATCTCCTCGACCTTCTGTCTGTTGGCGAATATCACGGACCCGGGATCAGCCACTATCGTAAGGTATATCGCATCATGTCCGGACCATATCTGCGCTATCACGGTCGCCTCCGACGCCCTCTGGTTGATCAGGAACGTCATCTCCTTCTCCACGAAGCCGTCGTTGACCTCCTTCCATAGCGGGCCGGAACGGGACATCAGGCTCTGGGCCACATCGGGAGTGATGAAAGATTCCTCATCCATCCTGTAGCTCCTCCTGATGCGCTCCAGTTTGATCGCATGTATCCCTTCCTGCGAACCGAAGTAGATCTGCTTCGAGTCCAGCATGATGACCAGCACCCAGTACATGGCCGCGACGATGATATGGCCAACGGAGCCTCCGATCGCCGGCCCGATGACGGTGTCCGCATCCCCGAGAGCGAAGGCGGCTACGAACTCCCACAAGGAGAGTATGACGGTGGTGGCCATCATCGAGACGCGCCTGATCACCCTTCCGAATGAGAATGACAGCCCGGTGTAGACCAGGTTGATCGCCAGCAGGAGCAGCAGGAACTGGATGGCCAGCAGGATCGGGTTCTCGATCTCCCCCATCGCCTCGGACCTTATGACTATGCGCGAGAATCCCAGAGCCACCGCGTACAGACCGACCATGCGGACAGCGTCCCTCCTGAAGAGGAGGATGATCATCAGACCGCAGAAGATGGAGATCAGACTGGATATTCCCCTCATGACGGAGAGCGACTCCAGGGTTATCCCTGCGTACAGCATGGCGGAGCCGTAGAATATCAGCAGCAGCCCCATTATGAATCCCAGGACGTACGGCATACGGTCGTAAAACCTCAGGAGACTTTTCTCGAAGGTCTGAATATCCATACTCCCGTAACGGAATACTTATTCATATATTCTCCATAACGGGTCTAAGAGCCCTTTAAGGTGGGAATAGCTATGGCTGCAGGCGACGGTGGGGATACGGACAGGGTCACTTTTGCCAGACCCGACGTGGACAGCATCCTCGCCGAGGGCCTTATGTGCGCCGACATGCACTTCCACACGAACGCATCTGATTCCTACACCACTGTCAAGGATGCCCTGGCCCTCGCGACCAAGAGGAAAGTCGGTCTAACCATATCCGACCACAACCTCATAAGCGGGATCGTCAAGGCGTTCGAGACGAACACACCGGATGGCCCGTTCCTCGTGCCCGGGATCGAGATCAGCGCCTGGGACGGCCCGCACATCCTAGTGTACTTCTACACCCTGGACGAGCTGAAGGAGTACTGGACGAACAACGTCAAACCCAACATCTCCAATAGCCCGTGGCTCGCCATCGACAAGGGAACGGAATGGATCCTGGATTCGCTGGAGGATGCGAACTGCGTCGTATCCGCGGCGCATCCGCTCGGATACCTGTCCACGGTCAAAGGGGTCCAGAAGGCCATCGACAAGGGGATCCTCGATAGAGAGGTCGCCACCAGGTTCGATGCCTACGAGGTCATATGCAGCGGAATGTTCCGCAACGAGAATGTCAGCGCCTGGAACCATACGAAGGAGTATGGGATTGGTTTCACAGGCGGTTCGGACGGCCATCTTCTCAGCGAGCTGGGCACCGTCCTCACGGTATCCGACGCGACCGATCTGGACAGCTTCCTGGACAACATAGTCAAGCACAGGAACACAGTGGTCGGCCATGAGAAGAACATCCCGAAGAAGATGGTCATGGGCATGACCAGCGTCAGCAGGTTCATGGGCTCCTACCTCCTGCAATCCATATCCCGCAAGATGGAGCTCGCCAGATACAGCGGGACGAAGAACAGGCCGGAGGGAAAGATCTGAGGAATCTGCACCATACCTTGATCGACTCTACGGGCCCCAGCACCGCCCTGCAGGAGCTCCTCTACGGATTCATAATGGAGCTGATCTTCGTCAATGCCGCCCTGTTGGAGGTCATGAAATTCGACAGTGCGACCGACTTCATCATCGTGATCACAGGGATGAATGCCACCTGGGGAGCCATCGATGGAATCATATTCTACTATCTGGCCGATGGGAATCAGCTGCGCTACAACCGCATCATCAGGAATGATGACAACTACTCCCGGGAGTACAGGAGGAAGGTCCTGATCAGCGAGTTCTCCTCCTCTCCCCTCAACGTGCTGACCGATGAGGAGCAGGAGAGGATATGCGACGAGATACTGGACAAGGAGCTGCAGTCGGCGGAGCAGGCCCGCAATGACCACATAGACATGGCGAAGAGCTCCATAGGGTGCTGGATCCTCACGATGCTGACCCTGATACCCATGATCGTCCCGCTGCTGCTCATCCCTGACTTCTTCATGGCGCTCAGGGTCGGGACGATTCTGTGCTCTGTCGTCCTATTCGGCATCGGATATCTGATCGCGCCGTACCTCGGACGTAACCGCTGGGCCACAGGATTGTTGCTGGCCGGATTGTCCCTGCTCATATCGTTGGTATCCACCTTCACCGGCGGATGAGCTCACGACCCCTCATCGAACTGTGAGCGGTACAGCTCCGAATAGACCCCGCCCTCGTGGACCAGCTGGTCGTGGGTGCCCTTCTCGACGATGTTCCCGTCCTTCATCACAAGGATGACGTCGGCGTTCTTCACGGTGGAGAGCCTGTGGGCGATGACGAAAGACGTCCTTCCCTCCATGAGGGAGTCTATGGTGTTCTGGATGATCACCTCGGTACGGGTGTCTACAGAGCTCGTTGCCTCATCCAGTATCAGCATGGGGGAGCGGTCCACCAGGGCGCGGGCGATACATATCTGCTGCCTCTGGCCCTCCGAGAGGGAGTTTCCGGAACCTATGTGGGTGTAGATGCCGTCCTTGAGGGAGTGTACCATCGTATCGAGCCCCACCTCGCAGATGGCCTCCTCTATCTCCTCGTCGGTGACGTCCGTATTGTACGCGATGTTGTCCCTGATGGTGCCCTCGAACAACCATGTGTCCTGGAGGACCATACAGAACAGGCTGCGGAGGTCCTTCCTCGTCATGTCCATGATCGAGACGCCGTCTATGGTGATGTCCCCGCTCCACACGTCGTAGAACCTCATGAGCAGGTTCACGGTGGTGGTCTTGCCTGCGCCGGTGGCGCCGACGATGGCCACCTTCTGGCCCGGCTCTATGACCGCGGAGAATCCCTTGATGGTCTCGGTGTCCGGGTTGTACCCGAAATGGACGTCCTTGAACTCCACCTTACCCTTCACATCGGCCAGCTTCCTGTCGCCGGTCTCGGGGGTCATCTCCTCCATGTCCAGGAAGTCCGCTATCCTCTCCGCCCCGGCGGTGGCTGCCTGAAGGCTTCCCAGCGAGTGCGAGATCATGTCCAGCGGACCCATGAACATCTTGACGTACAGGATGAATGCGACGACCACTCCGATGGAGATGTGGCCCTCGAGGACCATTATGGGCCCGACTATGCAGACGGCCACGTATCCCAGGTTGCCAAAGAACTTCATCACCGCAGGCAGGAGCCCCATGGTGACCTCGGAGCGGAAGCCGCTGACCCTCAGCGCCTCGTTGATCTCGTCGAAGCTACGCTTGTTGATGTCGGTGGCCGAATAGGCCATGACCACGTCGTGGGACGAATAGAGCTCCGAGATGAGCCCGTACATGCGGCCCAGGTTCTTCTGCTGGTTGCGGTAATATGTCTGGGTGTATCTGACGACGAAGACGGACAGGAGCATCCCTCCCCCGGCGGCCGCCATCGAGACCAGCGCCAGGGTGATGTCCATGAGGAGCATGAGGACGATGCAGACGATCAGCACGATGACCCCGTGGGTGAATATGGGGAGGCTGCGGTTCAGCGCGGACCCGACTATGTCAGCATCGTTGGTGAACCTGCTCATCACATCGCCCTTCCTGCATCTGTCGTAGAACCTGAGCGGCAGGCGGTCCATCTTCCTCTGGAGGTCCGTCCTCATCTGCTTGGACACGCTCTGCGATATCCCAGCCATCCAGTAGTTGCGCAGGAACATCGCCACGGACGAGGCAAGATAGAGGCCCAGAGTTATCAGGGCCAGGGCGGTGACGCCGTCGAGGTCGATGACTCCCGAGTAGAGCCCGTCGGATATCAGGTCCGTCATATCCTTGATATAGTCCGGTGCCAGGGCCGTAAGGAACGACTCCAGGAACACCATGAACATCGCCAAGGAGAACAGGATCATGTGCCCCTTCATGTATCCGAATATGATGGACCAGGCGCGCTTGGTAGCCTCCCTGGACTTCCCGTTGGGGAACTCCTTCTCGGAGTACATGTTGTCCGCCGCACGGGGTGGAAGGCTCATATCTCATCCCCCGTCCTCTGGGATTCCGCTATCTCCCTGTATATGCGGCATCTGTCCAGCAGTTCAGCGTGCGTCCCCTGGTCGACGACCCTGCCCTCATCCATCACCACGATACGGTCCGCCCCGCGGGCGGTGCCTATCCTCTGGGTTATCAGTATGACAGTGGAATCCTCTGTATGTGCGGCCAGATTGCGCCTGACCTTGAGGTCCGTCTTGAAATCTATGGCCGAGAAGCAGTCGTCGAACACGTATATCTCCGGGCGCTTGCAGACCGCCCTCGCGATCGATATCCTCTGCTTCTGGCCTCCGGAGAGGTTCCTTCCCTCCTCCGAGAGGTTTATGTCCAGCCCGCCCTCCTGCTCTATGAAGTCCTTGATGCATGCGACCTCCAGGGCGTCCCAGACGTCATCGTCGGTGCGTCCCTCGGAGCCCCTGCCGTAGTTCACGTTGTCCCTGACCGAGCCCGACAGTATAGTGGCCCTCTGGGATACGAAACCGATCTTGGAGCGGAGCGCATCGAGGTCGTACTTGCGGACGTCCACGCCGTCCACCTCCACGGTCCCCTCCAGACAGTCGTAGAACCTGGGGATGAGGTTCGCCAGGGTGGTCTTCCCGCATCCCGTCGCGCCTATGATGGCGACGGTCTCCCCCGGGCTGATGTCGATGTCTATGTCCTGCAGGATCTCGGTCTGTGAGGATGCGTATCTGAATCCCACGCCCCTGATGGAGACTGAACCGCTGCGGTCGCCCTCCGTCTCGGTTCCGCCGACAACGGTCGGTTCGAGCTCTAAGACCTCGTTTATACGATCCATTGAGACCTTGGCGCGGGGGAAGACGTTGAAGATCTGGATGAGGGTGCGGAACCCGTTGAGTGCCATTATGGCATATGTTGCGAAGACGATCATCTCCGAGAACAGCTCCAGGCGGAGCCCCTCTGATGCTGTCGCGGCTATGATGAAAGCGCCTATCCAGTAGATTCCCATCGACAGCGTGTTCCTTATGAAACCGTTGAAGGGCACGCTGTAGGCCATGATGTGCCCGGCGCGGACGTTGTTGTCGTAAAGGGCGTCGTTGGCGCGGTCGAACTTCTCCCTCTCTATGTGCTCCGCGTTGTAGGCGCGGATCACCCTCTGTCCGGTCAGCATCTGCATGGTGGATGCGTTTATGCCGTCGTTCAGGAACTGGACCTTCTTGAACAGCGGCGAGACCAGACGCAGGATGGCGACCACCAGAAGGACCATGGCCATTATGGAGACCATGGTGACGGCGGTCCAGCTCATATCGCTGAAGCTGATCCTCAGGATGGCCCATATCGATATTATGGGGGCCCTGATGAATGATTCCAGAGCGTTCCCTATGAAATCCTGTATCTGCTTGACATCGTTGGTGGAACGGGTTATGAGGCTGTAGGCATTGATGGCGTCTATCTCCTTCAGGGAGAATTTCTGCACATGGTCGAACTGCGCCTCGCGGATGGTCTTCGCCACCGAGGACGATATCCACCCCACGATGATGCTTATGCCCAGCCCGACAATCAGGCTCCCGATACAGCATACCACCATCCCCACCGACTCCGCCATGACCTCCTCCGGGGTCCCATGGGAGGTTATGACGTCGGTGATCGCCGCCATGTAGTTCGGGATCTCGAGGTCCAGCCAGACCTCGAATACGATCATGAAGAATACAGCTACCGCTAACAGCCATTCCCTGCGGTGGAAGAACCTCACAAAAGAGAACAATCCCTTCACGGTACCAGTACGGTATTATGACTGACAACGCAGTATTTAATTGATGTATCAACTGGGCTCTAAGGAACTATTATCGTCCTGCCCTTTGGACAGGATAAGAGTTTGAAAAGGGGGCGAGGGCCTCCGAATGCTCGGAGGCCGTATGCCCGTTTCAAAGTGATTTCACATCGTCGCTGTCGATGAGGTCCACGGACATGGCGAGCTCGCCGAAGTCCTCCATCTGGACGGTCATCTCGGTCCTGTACAGGACGTCCTTGGCACCGTAGTAGAAGGTAACGTCGGCGATGGCTCCGTCGATATCGACCTCGACTTTCTGGACGGTTACATCGCGCTCACCGTATGCGGTAAGGATGTTGGCAGTGGTCTTCTTGCCCATCTTGACCGCATCCTTTCCGTATTCGTCGATGATGTCGTTCATACAGCAAGAGTATGCGTAGTAGGACATTGCGCCGTCCTTGGTGTACTCGTAGTCATCATCCACGAACTTGTAGACGCCGGCATTGATGCTCTCGAGAACGACCTCGACGAGATCCTCCTCATCGATGTTCACCACGGTCCTCAGCTTGCAGTCCCCGCCGTTTCCGATCTCGGTGACCGTGCTTGTGGACGCACCGGTGACCATCATGGACTCCAGACCGGGTATGGCGACCACGATCTCGTAGGAGTACGTGGTGCCAACCGTCACATCCTGCTCGGATATGGTCTTGGTGACATCGCAGTTGGTGGAAACGAGCTTCTGGAAACCGTCCTCGGTTTCAACCTTCAGGACCACTCCTGATGTCTGGATGGCATAGTATTCCACGGTCTCGTCATCGTCGGCGATCACATAGACGTCACACATGTACTGCTTGTCATTGAATGACACAGACTGACTGTATGCGGGTTCGATCCCGATGACATCGAAGTACATTCCCTCGAGTGCCTCGGATATCTGCACTGTCTCTGTATCATCCATTGTGAGGCTTATATCGAAATCGAGAGAGGTCGAATCTCCGACTTTGATATCTGAATAGACCTCTGTGCCCCCGAACTTCTGCTCCTTGGGCCAGAAGAAGTATACGCAAACGCCGGCCACTACGATGATGGCAACGATTACTATCGCAATAATGACTTTTTTGTCCATGCCAGGAAAGCGGAATTGGATTATAAAAGGACATTTATTCTATCTTCTTAGACTAAATTGTTTGACTATTGTTCATGCATGGGCCCCACAAGGCCGTCTTTAGTTATCGGTAAATACCGATAGAACGGTTCCACATCCATGGCAGACGACCGTTCCGAAGAGTTCAGGAAGTTCATCCTTGAGAACAGGGAGATCATAGAGAGCATCCTCAATGAGGAGAAAGAGGCCACTAAGAAGGCAGAGCGCATCGTGAACGAGAAGATAGACGATGCGAAAGAGAAGGCCATGGATTTCAACGACACCGTCCTGAGGATCATGACCGACGAGAACGTCCAGAAGCACTTCTTCGCCGGATGCCTGGAACTCCTCCACTTCCTCGAGGCTGTCATCGAGGCCGCACCTCTGTCGCCCGAGGTCAGGGATACCGTCAGCAAGTACGAGGCCGCCCGCGACACGACCATACGCAACATCGTCATGACCGGCGCCAAGGACAGGATGGAGAACATCCCTAAGGACGAGCCGAAGAAGCCCTCGTCCGGAGCAGCCAAGAAGAAGGGGAAATCCCAGAGCATCCCCGTCAACGACATCAGCAGCAAGAAGAAATCGAGCTGATCGGTTCCTCTTGTGGAGCTCCAGATTCCTCTCGAGCTCCTCGAGCGTATAGGTCTTGCAGAGCTCCTCTGCGATATCGCAGAACCTCTCCTCGGTGCTGATAAGCCCGCCTTTCAGCATGTATGGGGACAGTTCGTGGTCGAACGCGCCCCAGTAGGTGGACATCACGCAGTACTGTGCGAACATCCCCGATATGAGCACGGCGTCGCACCCCTCGGAGTGGGCTATGTCGGCCAGATCCGTATCGTTGAACGAGTTCATGTGACGCTTTATCACAACGCGGTCCCCGTCCGATATCTCGAATCCGTCCAACAGGGGACGGGTCTCGTCCGTTATCCCTTCCAGCGTAGTCTCGCCCTCGTAGAGGATCCATATGACCGGCCTGCCGGCCTTTCTGAAGAGATCGATGGCCCTCTGGATCACGGGCATATGGGTCCTGGCGGATTCCAAGGTAGAATCCCTGGCGTTCAGTATGAACTTCTTCTGGACATCCACGATCAACAAGGCCAGCTTCCTGTCGTTCTTGTCCACCATCTTGGATGATCCGTGATCCGCCATCTTATCGCCTCAGCACTTGTTGTTCCTTATCATGTAATAGCAGCCGATGTACAGGACGGCTATGTAGATGATCATGATGACTATCGAATCGATCCCTACGCTGTACTCGGGAAGCATGATTCCCCTCATTATACTGCTCACGTGGGTCAGAGGCAACGCGTAGATCACATACGCCGCGGCCGTCGGCAGCGTGTTGGAATCGAACAGGGTCCCGCACAGGAAGGTCATCGGGATCACGACCACGCTGGAGAACAGCGCGAGATTTTGGGTCTTGCTGGTGACCAATCCTGCCAGCAGGCCGAGCAGCGAGAACATCACACTGGCCACAATTATCAGGACGAATATCCAGGGGCTGATGACTATCTGAGGCGACAGCAGATATCCCACCAGCAGCAGGATCGTGCAGCTGATGGTTGCCCTTACCACGCCGTGCAGCGCCTTTCCCATGATGATTGAGGAGATATGCAATGGACATAGAAGCAGTTCGTCGAAGCTCATGTAGAACAGCCTCTGGACCAGCACCTTCATGGATACCGAGCTGAACGTGGCTGACAGCGTGGTCAACGCGATGATACCAGGCACGATGTACATGACATAGGCGGAAGGGTCTTCCATACTCCCTCCCAGACCGAATCCGAACGCCAGCAGGTACAGGAGCGGGCCCACCAGAGAGGACAGGAGCACCTCGATGATGTTGCCCTTCATGTAGACCAGGTCCCCCCAGGCCACGCGGTATGTCTCGTCCAGAAGGCTCATCTGAGATCGCCTCCGGTGAGCTCCAGATAGACGTCCTCGAGCGTTATGCGCCTTATATTGTAGAGCTTGTCATCGAGCGTCTGGGAGAATCCCTTGGCCGAATCCAGGTCCTTGAAGTACTCCACCCTGCGCTTCCCGTCGTCCCAGGTGGTCTCGACGGCGAACTTGCCGACCAGGGCCTTCAGCTCCTCCACGGTGCCTATGGCGATGAGCTTCCCATGGTCTATGATGGCCACCCTGTCGCACAGCGACTCCGCCTCCTCGATGTAGTGCGTGGTGAGGAAGATCGTGGTCCCGCGGGAATTGAGCATGCGGACCAGGTCCCAGAGCATGTGGCGCGAG
>Ga0310696_10003037_pt1 | contig 21367 bp, 19 predicted proteins | sample AusTroGonzalo_MG_4_FD_203885 | JGI IMG/M metagenome (GOLD analysis project Ga0310696, IMG submission 203885) | Bovine rumen microbial communities from tropical cattle in Woodstock, Queensland, Australia - Gonzalo_02 (v2) (version 2) | ecosystem: Host-associated > Mammals > Digestive system >...
GGAACAGTATATCCGCGGGCGGGAATGCGACGTGGGGGTCCTCGCCGGTCAGGCGTTGCCGGCTATCGAGATCTGTCCGAAATCCGGCTTTTTCGATTACAAGAACAAATACCAGGCGGGCATGACTGATGAATACTGTCCCGCAGATCTTCCGGAACAGACCGAACAGTTGCTCCGTCAGCAGGCTCTGAAAGTGTTCGACGCCCTGATGCTGGATGTGTACGCCCGCATGGATTTCATTGTGGACGAGCAGGGCCGCGCCTGGTGTCTGGAGGCCAACACGCTGCCCGGACTCACCCCCGCCAGTCTGATGCCCAAGGAGGCTGCCGCCGCCGGGCTGTCCTACAACGAGTTCATCCGGACGATCGTCAGCAGATCCATGGAAAAATACGAATGAAAGAGGCCTCCACATGAAGCCAGTTACTTTGGAAACCGCCGCCCGGGTGACCGGAGGCGTTCTGCTCAACGGCAGTCCTGACTCCGTCTTCACCGGCGTAGTCCGGGACAATCGAGAAGTCCGTCGCGGCTTCCTTTTCGTATGCATCCCCGGTGCCCGGGTAGACGGGCATGATTTCGCTCCGGCGGCATTCGCAGCCGGAGCTTCCGCCGTGCTGGCACAGAAGCCGTTGCCGGATGCCGGCGGTCCCGTGATCCTTGTGGAGGATACCCGGAAGGCTCTTATCGATCTTGGCAGGTATTACCGGAGTCTCCTGACCATCCCCGTCGTTGGGGTGACCGGAAGCGTGGGCAAGACTACCGCCAAGGAGATGATCGCAGCCGCTCTGTCCGCGCGGTTCCGCGTCTTCCGTACCCCCGCCAATCTCAATAATGATATCGGCGTTCCTCTCTCTCTCCTTTCCATAGGAGAGGAAGATGAGGTGGCTGTCATTGAGATGGGTATCAGCGATTTCGGAGAGATGTCCGTTCTGGCCGACATGGTCCGCCCGGATATCTGCGTTATGACCGCCATCGGGTTCTGTCATCTGGAGAATCTCGGGGATCTGGACGGCGTCCTGAAGGCCAAAAGCGAGGTCTACGGATTCATGCCGGCGGACGGCGTCGCTGTCGTGAACGGTGACGACGAAAAACTGGCGGGCTTCGATCCGGGCATCCGCAAGGTCACCTTCGGCCTTGGAGACGGATGCGAGTGGCGGGCAGATAACGTCCGCCCGGACGGCACACAGGGCGTGCTGTGTGATCTTTGCCATGAGGGATCCCGCTTCTCCGTTTACGTTCCGGCTTTCGGAAGCCATATGGTACTTGGAGCTCTTCCCGCCGCTGCGGTAGGGACCCTTCTCGGGGAGACGCCGGACGAGATTTCACGGGGTCTGCTGAGCTACTCCCCGGTAGGCAGCCGCGCCAGCATAAAGGATACGGGCTTCATCCGCATCATCGACGACTGCTACAACGCGAACCCCAATTCCGTCGCCGCTTCTCTGGCCTCCCTCAGCACCGTTCCCGGCCGCAGGGTCGCCATTCTGGGGGACATGAAGGAACTGGGAGCCGCCAGCCGCGATCTGCACCGCAGCATCGGTGTCCTTGCCGGCAGGTACGGCATCGACAGCCTCATCTGCCTCGGGGCCGAGGCGGAATTCATATACAAAGGCTTTATCTCCGGCGGATTCGAGACGGAAGCCTGGCATTTCCCTCTGAAAGAAGCGCTGTTTTCTGTGCTTCCCTCTCTGATTCGCAGAGACGATACCGTCCTGGTGAAGGCCTCCCACAGCATGGGCTTCGATGAAGTGGTCGAGGAACTGGAAAAGCTGAAATGATCCTTTCTTTCACCGTCCCCGAGGGGCCTGACAGAAAAGTATATACCGTACTGCGGCGGGAGCTGAAAGCCTCCGCCGCTTTCGTGCGCCGTCTCAAGCTTTCCGGTGCCCTGAGCGTCAACGGGGAACCCGCTTTTACTGACCGCATTCTGCATCCGGGCGATGTGCTCATCGCGGATGTGGACGCCTGCGAACCGGAGAGCGATCTCATTCCGGAGGACCTGCCGCTGTCCGTTCTTCTGGAGGAGGAGGGTTTCCTGGCCGTGAACAAGCCTGCCGGCCAGATCGTCCATCCCACCCGCTCCCGATACGGAGGGACCCTCTGCAATGCGGCGGCAGGCTACCTTCAGGCCAGAGGCTGTCCTCCCGCTGTCCATGCCGTGAACCGCCTCGACCGGGACACTTCCGGTGTCGTTCTGCTGGCGAAAAACAGTTATATGCATGCGCTTTTGACCAATGTGCTCCGGGAACCGTCTGCCCGCAAGATCTACCTCGCAGTTGTCTGCGGGTCTATGCCGGGGTCGGAAGGTTCCGTTGAGGCTCCCATCATCCGTCCTGATCCGGCGGATATGCGCCGCGTGGTACGGGAAGACGGGCAGAAGTCCTTCACCCGCTGGAAGGTGCTCGCAGAGATGGAGGGGCTGTCGCTTCTCTCTGTGACGCCGGAGACCGGACGCACTCATCAGATCCGGGTACACTGCGCTCATCTGGGCTGCCCCCTGCTGGGAGACCGTCTGTATGGCACGCCGGAATCCCTAAAGCTGGGAGAACGTTACGGCGTCAGCGCGCATCTGCTGCACGCCTCCGGGCTGGAATTCCCGCATCCGCTCGCCGGGGATCGGGTCGCGATCACCGCCCCCGTGGAAAGGCGGGACATGGCCCGCCTGCTCTCCCTTTTTCCGGAACAAAAATGGTAAACTTTTCCCCGTGAGCCCTTGACATGCCGAATATGGCACGCTATAATGAGCGGGCGCTGAAAAATGGCCCAGTAGTTCAGTTGGTTAGAACGCCAGCCTGTCACGCTGGAGGTCGACGGTTCGAGCCCGTTCTGGGTCGCCAGCACGCTGCTATAGCTCAGCAGGTAGAGCGCATCCTTGGTAAGGATGAGGTCGGCAGTTCGAATCTGCCTAGCAGCTCCACCCGGAAATCCTTGTATTACAAGGGTTTCCGGGTTTTTGCTTTCTTCCCGCATTTTGCCTCAAGTGGAAAAAACTGTAACAAAAACTGCAGCAAAGGCATAAAAAGGCGGCCATGGGACATCATGACCGCTTTTTTCCATGTACCTGTGGATCCAAAAGCAGCTGTTTTCATACCGCTCAACCGGAATTCCATGGTTCCTTGTTTATTTCAGCATCTCAGTGAAAGCCTCGACGGCGCTGCGCGCCTGTTCGTAATTGACCATCTGCTGATCGACCTCCACCGCCAGCAGCGGGATTCCGGCGGCATCCGCCATCCTCTTTACGGGAACATAGTCGTATTCCTCCGGGTCGCAGAATTTCGTCATGACCCACAGTATGCCGTCAGCTTTTGCGTTCTTTGCCAGCTGCACGAGCTCATGTCCCCGCTGCTTGCCCGGATCGTAGAGGACGCTGCATCCCTCGATCACACCGAGCCGCTTCGCCATTCCAATGATCGGATCATCGGTGACGGGCGTATCCGTACGGAAGAAGCCGGATTCCTGAGCGATCTGATCGTCTGCAACGGCGATCCCGTTCTCCGCAAGTATCTCCAGCAGCGCCGGGGAATCGGCGATGATGCCGGTGGTGACGACGCGCAGGCCTTTCCACAGCTTCTCCGGCATCGTCTGCAGTACCGCTGTAATCTCCTGGAGCTTTTTGGTGTGCACGGCACGGTCCATGAAATAACCGGCTTTAATGGCGGCACAGCGGTCGAAGGGGGAAACCGCCTCCGGATGCTTTGCCGCGGCAGCGGAAAACGCGCGCAGCGCTGCGCGGTTTTCATTGTATACCGCGATGGCTGCGGCGACGTCCGTATCGGAGACATCGCGCCCGGCGATCTGTTCCAGTCTTGCCAGTATCCCGCGGAATTTCGCGCGTGTAAATTCCTCTCCCGCTGCGATCCTGCGGTTTTCCGCGTAGGCCACGTCGATGACGGGGATGTCTTCGCCGACGCCGTATTTCCAGTTGGCTCCAAAACCCTTGAGGGAGTCGCAGCAGATCGGCACCATAATGGCGGAAAGCCCGTTCAGCGCTCCGCGCAGGCCGAGTTCCAGCGCCGTATGCAGAAGCGAACAGATAAAAGCGGGGAAATACCGCTTCGATTCATTCGCCTGCATTTCCGCACCCCAGATACCGAAAGGCAGCATTCCGGCAGCATAGACCAGCTCCTCAGGACAGAAATAGGGCAGTACGCCAACGGCCTTCCTTCCCTGAGAGAGCGCTTCATCCAGCTGCGCGCGGGGATCTGCGCTAACGGCGCGCAGCGCGGCCAGCAGTTCCTTCACTCCGCTCATGCCTTCGCCTCCTTCTTGTTTTCTTCCATGATCTCCATGAGGGCGTCGACGCGGGTCTCATACTGCGCCTCGGAGAAGCATCGCGGATCGGCCTGGTCGCCGTCGAAGGCAACGGTGGGGACGCCCGTTTTTTCGCGGAACTGCCGTTCCATCTCGTAGAGATTGCCGCTCCAGTGCTTGCAGCTGCGGTTCATGTGGAAGATCGCGCCGTCCACCCTGTTCTTGATCGCGTCGTCCACACGAAGCTGAAGCTCGCGTTCAAAGCAGTTGGAGTTCGGCACGTAGGCATACGCCGCCATGAGTTCATCCAGGCTTCCGTAAAGGAAGCTGAAGGCCGGACCGTAGACGCTTGCGGTCAGGTTGATGCCGCGGCTCTGCAGCGTTTTGTAGGTGAATTTCAGATTGCTCCAGCAGGCGATGCCTTCAAAGAGGATACGGTACTTCTCCTCCCCCTTGAACGTGCTTCCGCCTTCTTTCACCAGCGCTTCATACTCGTCCGCGAGCTGTTCAAAAGCCTCTGCCGCCTCTATGGTGCCGCGCCCGACGCAGGCCACGGCCATGTTGTTGAAAATATCGAATCCGCTGAAGGGGCTCGGCTCCGCGGACATATAGCCCACAGCGCGCAGCCACGCCTTCGACGAACGCTGGGAGACCTCCATGACTTCCTTCAGCTTGCTAAGATCCATCTTCTTTCCCGTGATGACCTCCAGCTGCGCGATGCAGTCGTCGAACTGCGCGCGGATGTACTTCACGCGGTCGGCGTCGCAGGTCATGGCGTCAAGGTGCGGGATGTCGATGAGCAGGAGCGGGACGTCCAGTTCCAATGCCAGATTTTCGTACCACTTGATCATGCAGTTGCAGATATTGTTGCAGCACAGCAGGAAATCCGGGAACGGGATCTCCAGTTCCTCGCAGTGCTTCAGATCCGCATAGGCGAAGTTGATGCGGGAATAGGAACACAGGTCGTTCGAATACCCCATGCCCTCGGCATACTCGCACATGCGCTGCCCGCCGCCCTTGGCGCCGACGGCAGCGCCCATGTTCTCCGGATAGACCACAGGGATGCCCATAGCCGTTGTGATCTCCTGCGGGAAGTTGGAAGCGCACCAGCCCACCTTTTCCCCGCGCTGCTTGGCGTCCCAGGCATCCTGGGCGATCTTGTCCTGCAGCTCACGGAGCACGATCTTTGCCGGTTTCTTTTCGATCGTCTCGTTCAAGTATCATCACTCCTTCGTTTTGTTCCATCCGTAAAAGGCCGCGCCATATGCCCCGGCCATCTGGGAAAGCGGTGACACGGAGATACTCACGCCGAGTTCGTTTTCCAGCGCCCGAACGACGCCGGCGTTGCGCGCCACGCCGCCTGTCATACCGATGGGCGCAGTTACGCCCAGCCGCCGCACCAGCCCCGCGGTACGCACCGCGACGGAGGCGTGGATACCTGCGACCAGGTCGTGCAGGTCCACGTTTTTCGCCAGCTGCGATATGACTTCACTCTCGGCAAAAACGGTGCAGGTGGAGCTGATGTTCACCTTTCCCGCCGCTTTTTCATCCATCGCGGCGAGCTCGCTGACGTCCAGCTCCAGAATGCGCGCCATGACCTCTAGAAAGCGTCCGGTCCCTGCAGCGCACTTGTCGTTCATGAGAAAGCTCTCCAGTTTTCCAGAAGGGCCGACCCGCAGGACCTTGGCGTCCTGCCCGCCGATGTCGATGACGGTACGTATCCCCGGCATGAGCGCGCCTGCGCCGATGGCGTGGCAGCTCAGTTCGCTGACGACGTGATCCGCGCCTTCGAAGCTGTTGCGTCCGTACCCCGTGGCGGTCACGGCGGCGAGCCGGCCGTGGGCGATGCCCGCCTGTTCCAGCGCGGCGTCCAGCGCACGCTGCGGCCCGCTAGTGCCGGTCCCCGCAGGGATCAGAGAGGATGCGATCAGCTGCGATCCATTGTTCAGGATCACGCACTTTGACGTGGTCGAGCCCACGTCGATCCCCATCGTCAGAACGTCACCCATTGTGCTTCCCTTTCAGATCATCCCAGGTAGCGTAGATCCCGGCGGCATGCATCTGTGACAGTTCTTCATCGGAATAGCCCAGCTCGCGAAGGATCTCTTCGCTCTGCTCTCCGAGCAGAGGCGCGCGGTCATAGTTCGGAAGCTCGCTGCCGACAAAGACCGGCTGGCGCACGAGCGCACGCGTCGCTTTTGGATAGGTCATATCGTAGAAGACGTCGTTGGCGCGGGCCTGCGGGTCGGCAAGCACTTCTTCCCAGCTCTGCGCGACGGCGTGCGGGATGTCGTTCTCCGTCAGGAGCGCGTCCCACTCGGCGGCGGTTTTGGTGCGGAAGGCCTCGGTGAGTATGTCCACGAACTCCGCATGGAGCCTGTTTTTCGTGATGTTCTCCATCGTGTAGCGCGGATCCCCCACGAGATCGGCCCGTCCGATGAGGGGCATGAATTTCGGATAAACCACGTCGAAAGGCGGCATGGAGATCTGCATAAAGCGGCCGTCCGCAGTCTCATAGGCGCAGTTGAACGGGTTGTCCGCGGTGCGGCGGGATATGGGATAGCGCTGTCCCAGCTCGGTATACTGCGCGGCCTGTACCATGATGGACTGGACCCAGATGGAACTGTGCAGCAGATTGGTGCTGACACGCTCTCCCTCGCCTGTTCTCTGTGCCTTGAGCAGCGCTGCCATGACACCCGCAGCCAGGAACATTCCCGCCTGGTGGTCGCCCATGCCTGGGATGAGGTTGATGGGCCATTCGTCTTTCTGCCGCAGGGAGTCCATAAATCCGCCGCGGGCCCAGTAGGCCGTGAAATCATAGCCCGGCAGGTCCTTGTCAGGCCCCTTGTCACCGTATCCGGTCAGCGTGCCGTAAACAAGCCTCGGGAACTTTTCATGCAGCGCATCGTACGTCAGGCCCATGCGCTCCAGCGCCTGCGGGCGCCAGTTGGTCAGAAAGACGTCGGCGCGCGCCAAAAGGCGGAACAGGGCAGTCTTCCCTTCCGGTTCCTTCAGATTCAGGACGATACCGCGCTTGTTGGCGTTCTCCAGATCGAAGGTGGTGTTCTCGTACGGATCGTCCGGCCGCCCTTCGCTGGTGCCGTTCCAGCGAACCGCGTCGCCTCCCGCAGCTTCGATCTTGATCACTTCCGCGCCGTTGTCCGCAAAGAAGCGGGCACAGGCGGGCACGGCGATGAAGGTGCTCAGTTCGATCACACAGATTCCTTCCAGCGGTCTGCTCATAAAAACCCTCCTCGAATCATGGCTGCGTTCTCCCCGCCGTCAGCAGGGAGACATACTGCTCCCGTAATGCTAATTGTTTGTTATATTCTATCATAACTGTAGCCGGCACGCCATCGGTTCCCGCGCGAGTTTTTCGGAGATGATCGTCTCGGCCGGGCAGGAGGCAGGGCGGGCTGTCGGGCGGATCCCGCCCCGTTCTTCGTTTCCGGAAAGAGAAAAGCCGGATCCTTCCCGCACAGTGGGAAGGATCCGGCTCCGTTTTCAATGCGATGCCGAGGCTCAGCCTCTGACGAAGGCCTCGACCTTCGCGACCTCTTCCTGCGTCAGGCCGCCGTAGCGCAGATAGTCCCTGGCGCCCTCTTCCAGAGAGAGAGACTCCGTCAGCAGCTGCTTGTTCGGATCTGTGACGAAATAAAGGAAGTCGTCCACGAAGGTGAGCACCGCCTCATATTTCTCAGGCGTCTTCTCCTTTGTGATCCCGTAGTAGTTGGCGTAGGTCACCATGTAGTCCTCCCGGATCTCCTCCCGTGTGGCTCCGGCCAGTGCAAGGATCAGCGAGCAGACGAATCCGGTCCTATCCTTTCCCTCCTGGCAGTGGATCAGATACGGTCCTTCCATCTCCGTCATTTCGAGCAGCGCCCGGGAAACGACCGCTGCAAAATTCGGATCACGGTAATTGGCGTTCAGATTCAGGAACAGGACTCCGCCTTCGCCGCTCAAAGCATCGTAATACGGGGAGCCGAAATCTCCGGCCTGCCGGTAGCCCTCCATCTCCTCTGTGCTGTCCGCCAGATTCATCACGCAGCGGATGCCGGCCTGTCCCACCAGTCCGTCAGTGAGCTTTGCCCGCTGATGGGTATTGTCGCAAGGGGAGGCGGAACGGTAGAACCGCCCCTCCGTCAGTTCCCCCCCGGAAAAGCTGCGGAAATTGCAGAACTCGGTATCGGAGGGATATTCCTCCCTCAGATCCGAATAGGACAGGCTGTAGAGTTCCTGGATCGGGGCGTACTTTCCGGCCTCGTGCAGGGTGGCAACTGCCTTCGTACTGTCTTCCGCGCCGGTTTCCTCCCACATGGGGCTGCCGTAATTCCGTGCGATCATCACGTGAGGATATCCGGGATATCCGACAGCCAGCGCGGCGCCGACCGGAACGTAATAGCCGGAATAATACGGAATGTCCTCCAACTTGTAGCCGTTGGAAAACGTCACGTCGATGCTGTCTCCGAAGGAAAACCCCTTTTTATTGAACTCATCGATGGTCAGATCCAGATAAACGTTGCCGAATTCCGTGTCTTTCAGAACTCCGACGTTCCCCGTGGTCACGGTCTTATTGCTGCCCGAACACCCGGTCAGAACGGCCAAAAGCAGTGCCGCCAGAAGCAGCGCGATCATCCGTCCAGCTTTCATGAAGTCCTCCGTTCTCTGTTGATCGTCGTGATCCGTTTCAGACGAATCCCTTTTCCTTCAGCCAGGCGACGCAGCGCTCCGGTTCGTAGCTCTCCACCGCCGCGGAGGCATCCGGCGTCAGTTCTTCCGCCAGACGCAGCAGCGCCTCCATATCTATGATGCCCTGGTCGAGCGCAGAGTGGGTGTCCCCCTGACTGCGCCTTCCATTGGCAACAGGCCCGTTGTTGTTATGGATGTGGTAGTGAGAGATCCACGGGGCGCAGGTCTCCAGCCAGATTTCCGGCTTTACCTCGGACAGATTGGCATGTCCGACGTCCAGACAGATACGCAGCCGCGGGTCGTCCACCCTTTTCACGATATCCAGAATGAGTTCCGGCGAATTCTCCATCACGTTCTCCAGGCAGATCGTCACCGGTTCCGGATGCTCCGTCATAAAGCGCCTCCAGAACTCCACATGGCGGCTGACGAACCAGGATGGGTAGTAAAGCGCCTCCACATAATTGGCGTGGGCAATCATCTTGTCCGCACCGAAACGCAGGCAGTACTTCCAAGAAAGATCGTACCGTTCACGCGCCACCTCCACGATTTTCGGATCGATGGCCTGCGGATACAGCTCGTTGTAGGGGGCGTGCAGCGTTTTCGTCTTCACCGCTGCGGCGCAGGCCTCCACATGGGGGAGCACGTCCCGAAAGCTGTTCTCCATATTGTCGGAAATGCAGAACTCCGCCAGTTCCAGCCCCATGCCGTTCGCGGCGGCCAGCGGGGCGGACCGGTCGGCGTATGACAGTTTTTCCCAGTCTCCGTTTTCCTCTTCCGTCATCACGTCCGAGATGGTCGAGATCAGATATTCCATGTTTGCTCCTTTTTACCGTTCAGCCGGTTTCCTCTTCTCACCGCCAGCGGAAATGGGCGACGATCAGATCCTGGTTCTCTTCCAGATGGTCCTCGACATATTCCGTCTGTCCCTCGTACCCGTGATGCAGGAGGTAGGGCACTCCCTTGTAGTTCCGTTCGCGGGCCACGAAGCCGATATGCTTTTCAAACACCACGATATCCCCCGCTCTCCATGCGTCAATATCATAGATATCCGTTGTCAGACTCTCCGCCGCGTTTCTGGAGAAATAGGACAGATCGTTCTCCACTCTGCGGAAATCGATGTTCTCGTCGGTGCTGTTCGGGTAGTACGCCGGATTCATCAGAACGTCCTCCCACACCATATGCATCAGATCATAGCCCGCTCCGAGGAATCCGAAGGCGATCACATCCGTACACACGCCCTTGTTTTCCGTGGGATAACCGGTCATGTAGTACTCGCTAACATAGGCAGGCTTTTTGGCGACGTAGGCCAGCGCACTTTCCAGGATATCCGTCTGGTCGTCGATTCCGTCACCGTCACAGTCTTCGGAACTGCGGTACGGTTCAAGATGGAAATCCTCCTCCGTATATGCCCGCGTTGTGAGCGACTTAATGATCTCTTCCCCGTCCGGAACGGCGGCCAGCAGTTCCTGCGATACGGGCAGTTCCTCTTCCTTCAGCTCCCGCGGCTTCCGGATCCCGCTTCTCGCCATTGACGCGGCCAGAGAGGGTACGAACAGCCCCGCCAGCACGGCGAGACACATCACTCCGAACAGGACCAGTCCGAGCTTCCGGTTGATCTTCTCTCTCCTTGTGCCGCCGCTCTTCCGTTTTCTTCGGCGTCCCTGCACGAACAGCAGCACCGTTCCCGCAAGGCCTCCCGCCAGGATGACCGCCAGGATGATCTCATAGATCAGGCGGCATTTTGCTCCGGTCAGCTCCGCGCTTTCATACGTCTGGCGGAAATCCTGTCCGGTAACCAGAACGTACTGCCGGGAATCCAGCGTGAACGGAGTGACGGCCCTGTACAGGACATCCCGTGTTTCCTCCGTCATGCGTTTCTGTATCTTGTTTCCGGAGAGGAAAAACACTTCTCCCGTGGTCCGTCCTTCCTCCTCCGGAAGATCCTGGACCGGCAGATCTCCAGCCGAAATTACGGTCTCTCCTTTATCGTTCAGGATCGTTCCGTCCTCTCCCACGGCCCGGAATACCGTCCGCACCATCTCGTCAAGCACGACCTGACGGGCCGTATCCGACATATGTTCCTGGTGCAGAACGGATGAGGAGATCCGTTCCGTCTCTTCCCGAAGCCCTGCCAGCAGCGACCCGTGTGCGGTGAGGACCTCCTCTTCCCGGAGTCTCAGATCTGAGCGCACCGCTCTGACGGAGAGCGGGACGGCGATCGCAAGAAAGACCAGCGTCACCGGAAAGACCAGCAGAAGCAGCCTTCCCCACAGCGTGCCGATCCTTTCGGACGTCCATGATTTGTATCTGTTTTCCCGTGGTTCCATAATGTATCCTCATATGTCGGCGGGGGCTTTCCGCTCCCGCATCTGCAAGCGTTGAATATCTGGCTTTCGCGCAGATATTATCTCCCATCGGGACGATGCTTGTCAACCGTATCCCGGCCGGAGGCGGGATCATCTTTTCCGTTTTCCCGATCCCATTTTTATGGTATAGTAGATGGAGAATGCTCTGTGCGGCCGCGCCGGTTCTCCTTTCGGCCGGCAGAAAGGAAGATTTCTGTCATGGTTTTCAATTTTACCGATCTGATCGACCGGGAGGGCCGGGATGCCGTCGCCGTCGAAGTAATCCCCATCCCTGGGGCGGAAGTCGACGAAGGCGTGGACCGTATCCCCATGTGGGTGGCCGATATGAATTTCGCCACCGCTCCGAGCGTGCAGAAAGCGCTGGCCGAACGCATCGCCCACCCCTGCTTCGGCTATTTTTCTCCGAGCGACGCGTGGTACGACTCCATTATCCGCTGGCACGCAGTGCGGCATGGCGTGACGGGACTTTCCCGGGAACACATCGGCTACGAGAACGGCGTTCTGGGGGGCGTGGTCTCCTCGCTGAACACCTTCTGTGCGAAGGGCGATAAGGTTCTGCTGCACTCTCCCACCTACGTGGGCTTCACCGGGATCCTGAAGAACAACGGCTACGAAGCCGTTCACAGTCCGCTGAAGCAGGACAGCGGCGGCGTGTGGAGGATGGATCTGGAGGACATGGAGGAAAAGCTGTGTGCCGGAGACATCCGGGCGGCGATCCTGTGTTCCCCACACAACCCCGCTGGGCGCGTCTGGGAGCGCCGGGAACTGGAGGCCGCCATGGCCCTGTTCGAAAAATACAGAGTCTGGGTGGTGTCCGACGAGATCTGGTCCGATCTGATCATGCCCGGTCACGTGCATGTTCCCACGCAGCTCGTCTCCGATTACGCCAGAACGCACACGGTGGCCCTGTATGCGGTGACCAAGACCTTCAATCTGGCCGGGCTCGTAGGGGCCTACCACATCATATACGATCCCGTCCTGCGGTCGCGGATCCGTAAGGAGCAGTCCCTGTCCCATTACAACGGGATGAACGTGCTTTCGATGCACGCGCTGATCGGCGCCTACTCCGACGAGGGGATGGCCTGGACGGACGAACTGATCTCCGTCCTGGACGGCAACCTCCGGTTTGCCTGCGGCTTCATCGCGGAGAACTTCCCCGGTGTCCGCTGCACCCTCCCCGAGGGGACCTACATGCTGTTCCTCGACTGCTCCGGCTGGTGCCGGGATCATGGCATTTCACTGGACGATGTTCTGAAAGCCGGCGTCCGGGCCGGCGTGATCTGGCAGGACGGCCGGGCCTTCTTCGGGCCGTGTCACATCCGTATGAATCTCGCCCTGCCCCGTTCCCGGGTGGAAGAGGCGTTTCTGCGGCTGAAGAAATCGGTATTCGTTTCGTGATTTTTCCCCCGATACGCAGAAGGGCCCTGCCGATGCGGCGTACGCACCGGCAGGGCCCTTTTCATCATATGATCCCGAATCCCGTTACAGACGGTACCAGACGGCCGGACGCACCCCGATCTCCGGCGAATTCTTGTTTACGCCGATGTGATACAGCGTCCCGTCGTTATAGATGGCCTGCATGCACAGCTTTCCGAAGCCATGTCCGCGCAGCCACCACCAGTCCCCGTTGGCTCTGTCCTCCGGCTGAGGGAGATAGCGGTCCAGTTCCTGAGCGCTGAAGATGAAGCACTTGTCGCGGGTATCCTGTCCGTTCTCGATGGACCATCGCGGATCCGAGTGGTTGTCACACTCCGTCAGCAGCAGCGCCATCCTCTCCTGCAGGGTAAACGTCTTTTCCAGGAAATCCTTGTTCAGCCACCGCCGCAGTGTGCTGTGGCTCCAAGGGGTATAGTCGCGATCCTTATTGAACGGCATATGCTCCAGGCATTCATCCGCAAACAGCAGCCGGTTTCTCCCTTTCTCATCCAGCACCAGCCAGCTGACGGGATTTCCTTCATAACTGCCAAGCAAGACGTGACTGCCCTCAGAGAACTCCAGGTACCGGTCACACTCCGTCACTCTGGCCTCACTGTCCTCATAATCGCCAAGTTCTTCGAAGATTGCTTTCGCGAGACGGATCTTCGGCGTGGAAGCCGCTTTCTGAAGCGCTGCCGCCTGCGCGTATTTATCCTTCATTTCCTGCAGATCCATCTTCCGATCCCTCCAGTGTTTTTGTGGCCTCATCATATACCCCACGGGGGTATATGTCAATCACCTTGCAGCTGATTCAGCGAAAAATACCAAAAAGTGAAAGCCCTTCCCAAAATACCCCATGGGGGTATTTTGGGAAGGGCAGTTTTCACGTTTCTATTCTTCGGCACACCGGTCGCTGCCGTCACACGTCCAGCGCTGTCAGATCCTCCAGCGTCTCCCGGCGGACGGCAACGGCGCTCTCCCCCTGCCGGAGCATGACGATCGGCGGACGGGGGATCCGGTTGTAGTTGGACGCCATGGAGTAATTGTAGGCTCCCGTCGTACAAACGGCAATAATGTCTCCGCGTCCAATGCTGGCGGGCATGGGCACGTTCTCCTGGATCACGTCCCCGCTCTCGCAGCAGCGGCCTGCCACCGTGCAGACCAGAGGCGTTTCCTCATCCATCTTATTGGCGGCATACACCGTATATTTCGACCCGTACAGGGCGAAACGCGGATTGTCCGTCATGCCGCCGTCAACAGAGACGTAGTTCTTATAGCCAGGAATCTTCTTTACCGTGCCGCAGGTGTACAGCGTCATGCCGGCGTCGGCGACGATGCTGCGCCCTGGCTCCATCATGACGGCAGGCATCGGAAACTCTAGCCTCCTGCAGGCCTCCGCCATGTATTCCGACAGCGTTCTCAGCTTTTCCCGGATGTCCAGATGCCCGTCGCTCTCCACATACCGGACGCCGTATCCGCCGCCCAGATCCAGGATCCCGGCCACATATCCGTACCGGTCTCTGACCTCCGCCATGAACCGCAGCATGACCTCGGAGGCCCGTTCGTACACATCCTCCCCGAACACCATCGAACCGACGTGGCAGTGGAAGCCCTCCAGCCGGATGTGCGGCTGGCGCAGCGTCATCGCCGTAAACGCCTCTGCCTGTCCGGTCTCGATGGCGGAGCCGAACTTGCTGTCCACCCGGCCGGTATCCACAGCTTCATAGGTGTGCGGATCGATCCCCGGCGTCAGCCGGAGCAGTACCTTCTGCACCGTGCCGCGGCGGGCGGCTTCAGCCTCCAGCGCCTGGATCTCCTCCTCGTTGTCCGCGACGAAGAATCCCACGCCGCAGTCCATGGCGTAGCGGATATCCTCATCCGTCTTGTTGTTGCTGTGGAAGAACGCGCGGGACATGTCGAATCCCGCCCTGACAGCCGTATGGATCTCCCCGGAGGAGACGACATCGATCCCCATCTCCTCCTCGGCCATAATGCGGTAGATGTGCCGGAATGCGTTGGCCTTGCTGGCGTACAGCGGCCGGGATCCGGCGCCGAAGAAGTCCCGGAAGGCCCGGGTATAAACACGGCAGCGGTCCCGGATGCGGTCCTCGTCCAGCAGATAAAGGGGGGTGCCGTACCGTGCCGCCAGCGCTACGGTATCCTGTCCGGCAAAGGTCAGGTGCCCGTCTTTGCTGACCCCTATATTCTCACAGATGAACGTTCTTTCTTCCATGGCGGTCACAGCATACGGGCCCGGAGTTCTTCTCCGGACAGAGGCGAAAGGTCGGCAGGCGCGATATCGAATACCGTCAGGCATCCCGTCCGGCCTCTGCGGTGGATGCGGTCCACCGCCCGGGCCAGGGCCGCCAGAACGCTGCCGGTGAACTCGGGATTGGAATCCAGCGTCAGCCGGTATTCGATGGTATGGGTATGCTCACCGTTCAGGCCGGTGGTGCCGGTCCGGATCACGAAGCCGCCGTGGGGCAGGCCAGCGTGATCTCTCATCAGCTCCTCCTCGGTGATGAAATTCACCGTGGTGTCGTACTCATCGAAATAGTTGGGCATGGTCACGATGGCCTTCTCGATAGCCTCCAGGTTCGCGCCTTCCTCCGCCACTACCCAGCACTCGCGCCGGTGTTTCTGGCGGGTCGTCAGTTCGGGGCGGGAGCCGCTCCTCACCGCTTCCAGCGCCTCGGGAACGGGTACGGTGTACTGCCGGGCATCCTTCACGCCCGGGATCCGGCGGATGGCGTCGGAATGTCCTTGGCTCACGCCGCGGCCCCAGAAAGTATAGTCGCTCCCCTCGGGCAGGATCGCATTGGCATACAGGCGGTTGAGGGAGAACATGCCCGGGTCCCATCCACCGGAGATCAGCGCCGTGGTGCCGGCCTTTTCCGCCGCTTCGTTCACGGCGGCAAAGTGCGCCGGGATGTTGGCGTGGGTATCGAAGCTGTCCACCACGCAGAAATCCGCTGCCAGAGTGGGAGTCATGACGGGCAGATCCGTGGCGCTGCCGCCGCAGATGACCACCACATCGATCTCGTCCTTGTGCCCGAAAATGGTATCCGCCCCGTACACCGGCACTCCCGTCACGGTCTGTACGGACGCAGGGTCGCGCCTGGTAAAAACACCTGTGATCTCAATATCCGGATTCGCGGCTGCGGCGAGCTCCACGCCCCGCCCCAGATTCCCGTATCCGTAAACAGCAAGTCTCATCTTCCGTTCATCCTTTCCTTTCCGCCGGTCTCATCCGTCCAGCAGACTGGTCATGTTGTAGAGCCCGGCGGGCTTTCCCATAAGGAAATCCGCTGCGGCCAGCGCACCCTCGGCAAAAAGGGCCCGGCTGTGCGCCTCGTGCTTCAGTGTGATGGTCTGGTTCTGCGTGCCGATCATCACCTCATGGATGCCGACCACGTTGCCCATCCGGACTGCATGGATGCCGATCTCCTCCGGGGTGCGCTTCCCCATGCCGCTCCGGCCGCTGTGCAGCGTGCTCTCCGGCCGGATCTGGCGGATGGCTTCGGCGATGGCAAGCGCCGTTCCGCTGGGGGCGTCCACCTTCCGGTCGTGGTGGACTTCCACGATCTCGATCTCGGCGTCCGGCATAGCAGCCGCCGTTTTTCTGGCAAGCTCGATCAGAAGGGCGATGCCCAGCGAGTAGTTCGCGGCAAAGAACAGCGGAATGCTTTCTGACGCCTTTCGGATGGCCTCCCGCTCCTCCTCCGTCTGTCCGGTGGTGGCAAGCACCAGCCGCAGGCCGTTTTTCACGGCGTAGTCCAGCAGTTCCTGCGTGCAGGAATGATGGGAAAAGTCCACGACCACGTCCACATCGGCCGGCGCTTCCGCGAAAGAGGGATAGCAGGGCACGGGAGCCGGTCCCTCGGCCGGGTCTACGCCGTACACCAGCTCGGCGCCGCGATATCCCTTCGCCGCCAGTCTGGCGACTTCGTTGCCCATGAAGCCTTTCAGGCCGCTGATCAGGATCCTCATTTTCCTTCCTCCTCAGATGAGGCCGAACTCCCGCATCCGGGAGTACAGGACCTCGGCGTGAGCCTCCTCCATCGGGATGAGAGGCAGACGCAGGTAATTCTCACACCAGCCCATGGCCGCCATGGCTGCCTTGACAGGGATGGGATTCGTCTCGCAGAACAGGGAACGGCAAAGTGGGATCATCTCGCACTGCATCCGCGCAGCCCCAGAGATATCTCCGCTGAACCAGGCGGCGCACATGTCATGGACCATCTTCGGCATGAGATTGGAGACCACAGAGATCACGCCCCGGCCGCCCATGGACATGATGGGGATCACCTGATCGTCGTCCCCGGAATAGATGTAGGCCTGATCGCCTATCAGGGAAGCGGTCTCCACGATCTTGGAGATGTTGCCGCCGGCCTCCTTGATGCCCGTAATCATCGGGTGCTTTACGATCTCAGCGTACGTTGCTGGCTCGATGTTCACGCCGGTGCGGGACGGCACGTTGTACACGATGAGAGGGGCAGTGCACTCGTCGGCGATGGCGTTGTACATGGCGATGAGGCCCTTCTGGGTCGTCTTGTTGTAGTATGGCGTAACCACCAGCAGGCCGTCGTAGTTCAGCTCGCAGGCAAAACGGCTGAGTTCGATGGCGTAGGCGGTGTCGTTGGAGCCGGTTCCGGCGATCATGGGCACCCGGCCGGCCACGCGTTCGGCCGAGAACCTCAGCACCTCGCGGTGCTCCTCGTCGGTCAGCGTGCTGCCCTCACCGGTGGTTCCGGCGATAACGATGGCATCGATGCCCTGTTCGACCTGCCAGTCCAGCAGGCGGCCCAGCTGAGCGTAATCCACGCCGGAGGCATTCATGGGGGTGATCAGAGCCGTAGCGGCTCCCTGGAAGATGGGTGTTGCAGTCATAATGGTTCCTCCCGTAATAATGATTTTCTCGCATACTGCAAACCGGACTGTCTGTAAAATGAAACGCGCCCGATGTCTGCATCGGCCGCGTCTTGCGTCCACCGTCCATACGGGCGGCGTGAAACAATCAATGCATAGCTCTCCGCAAACGCGACAGTCAAACGGATGTTCTCCGTTTGCCCAGGCGGAATCCGCAGCCCTTCCGCCTTCGGCAGCGGCCCCTTTCCCACCGGCAACGGGTTTGCGGCCCTTTTCCACCGGAGGTACTGTTGACAACTGCGCCTCTATCCTTTAATTGCAATATTCGATTGGCGGTATTTTAGCACGGTGTATTTTCTTTGTAAAGTGCCTTTTGCCAAAAAAGCAGGGAGTCCAGCCGTTTTTCGGCCGTCTCCCCCCTGTTTTCATTCCTTTTTTCCGGAACGGAGAAGAAACAGCATCTTCCTTTACGCATCTCGTTCCCTCTTCTCACGCTGTCTTCTCAGTACAGTTTTATTTCTGACGCTTCAGAATGATCTTTCCATACTTTCCTTCAAAAACAGCGTCTTCAGTTACGGTCAGAACCACTTCTGTTTCCGAGAATTTCGCTTTACATACGAGCAGGTCTTCAGAACTTCCGGGACGCCGGAATGTCGCTTTCTGCGGATATAATCCTGGGGAGAAAACCACTCTAATCGTTTTTCCCTCCACATATATCCTGCAATCGGAAGCCGTTATATCCCGGGAATCATCGGATACCTCCAGTTCAATGACCGGATTCTCACTTTTCCAGACACTACCGGGATAATCATAGGGCGTTGTTGCATTTTTTCTTACATTGTATATATGTTCCCAGGATATCGCTATGGAGACGGCAAGCAGAATCAGTATTGCGGCGGTTATCAGGAACGCAGTAATCACCGGATGAGTTTTTTTACGGGAATGGGATGAATGGCTCAACAAGGCCCCTCCTTCCTCTGCGCAGTGCTCCGCATTCTCCGCTGATGCTTTCCTTACCGTTTCTCAGCGGATCATGATTCCTTTTGGCTTCTGCAAACAGCGGGAAGACCCTTTCAGTCAGGGCTTCCCGCTGAATCAGACATCATTTCTCCGGAACGGCGAAGCGCAGAGCGCCCGGCAGCACGGAGATTCGAATCTCCGGTTCCTTCATAATCTCGCCATCCAGTGACACCGCGAACCCCGGTCCGCCGCGCACCTCCACCGTCCGGCTGCGGCGGTACAGGATGATGGGCTTGAACCGTGGATCCTCCAGATGTTTTCCCTCCCGGTAGGCATCCATCAGTTTCAGGAACTTCAGGCGCGAGACCGGCTTTACCAGGCAGACTTCCAGCAGACCGTCGTCCTGAAGAGAATACGGAGCGCAGCGATATCCGCCCCCTACATAACCGCCGTTGCACACGGAACAGAGCAGAAATGTATCCGAACACAGGATCTCCCCGTCCGCCGTGATGACCGCCTTATGCTTCATTCCGGAGATCAGTCCTTTGATCACGCCGGTAGTGTAGGCGTTTTTACCGCCGATAATCTTCTTTGATCGTACGGTGTTCATAGTGTCCGCCACCGTGGAATCGAAGCCGAAATGGCAGGCATTGATGCAGACCTCCCCGTTGACTGAGATCGCGTCGATGACCCGGTCTTCCGCCTCAGCCAGAGCCTTCAGGTCCCGGAAGACCTCACGGCCGCCCCACACCCGCACAAAATCATTGCCGCTTCCGATGGCATAGCATGTGATGGAGATCCCGTCGATGCCGGCCGCCCCCTGGGCGACTTCCTTCAGCGTTCCGTCACCGCCGCAGGCGTAGAACCGCAGGGCTTCTCCCGTCCGTGCTCTCTCCTTCACGAACCGCGTTGCGTCCCCCGGCGCTTCCGTTACGTATATCTCGAAGGGAACGTTAAGTTCCTCCACCTTCCGGCGCAGCGCAGGAACGTCCGTTCCGCCGCCGGCGATGGGATTCACGACGAAAATATGCTTTTCCGGTTTCATGTTTCCGTTCCCCCCGTCATCTGCCACCGTTCGTCAGCCAGTCCGCGATCATCGTTTCTGCCATGTGAGCAAGTTCCGTGGTCCTGGTGCCTCTGACCTGTTCGGCAGGAATCGTATCCAGGATGCGGATATCCACCGGCGTCGTTCGGAAGGGGAACCTCCGGCAGACCTTCTCCGTTCCCCGTATTCCGGCGATCACCAGGGGGCATTCCGCTCTGACGGCGATCTTGAAGGAGCCGGCGTGGAACGGCAGCACCGGCGCCTCCGTCCGATTCCTCGTCCCTTCCGGGCAGATGGCCATGCTGCATACGCCGCCGGAGATATACTCCGCGGCCTGGCGGATGACGGTCACTGCCGCACGGCTGTCGTCCCTGTCCAGAAACAGGCACCCGCAGGGCACCATGTACCGGCTGATCACGGGAATGGCCAGATTCTCCTTCTTGGAGATGAAAGCCACGTCCCTGTCCCGGAACGCGACCATCATGGCCAGCGGATCCAGAATGCTCAGATGATTGCAGACCAGCAGAAACGGACTGTCCGGCAGTCTTTCTCTCCCTTCCACGTGAAAGCGGGCCCCAGCCGCTGCCATGAACGTGTCCAGCGTAACGATGGAGACCTGACGGAAGAACGACCGGATGTTATCCGGCTTTTTTTTCGTATTAACGAACAGACTGATCACGCTGATGACCACCACGTGCAGCAGCCACAGCGCCAGCACGGCTCCGGCGAAAACGGCGATCGGTATCCAGAACCGACGCCAGCTGTCCACCGTGAACACGCTGACGGCGACCGCCGCGGCGGCCGCCAGGATCAGATAAACGACGTGAAGAACGATAACAAGGACTCCCATCCGGAAGCGGCCGGCATGAGCCGCGCCGCGTATTGATCTTTCGACGGTTTCATTCTAACAATACAATGGCGGAAAATCAACCGAGGGCGTCAAAAATGACGGTATCCCCTTTGCAATTATGCCAAGGTATGCCTATAATGAAGACGATCTGATTTCGGAGGCCGTCTATGAAAGTACACACCTTTAAATCGCTCCTTTTCCGGCGCTTTATCATTCTGCTGATCCTGCTGTTTCAGGCCGCACTGATCATATTCTTCGCGCTCAATACCAGCCGGTTCTCCATCTACATCTATTATTTTCTGCGTGCCGTCAGCCTCCTCGTTGCGCTGCACACCGTTTCCCGTCCCCAGGAAAGCGGGTATAAGCTGATCTGGGTCTTTCTGATCCTGCTGTTTCCCGTGTTCGGAGGGCTGTTCTATCTTATTTTCAACCGCCAGATCTCCTCGCGCAGGCTGAGCAGACGCATCCTTGAGATCCATGAAAACACCCGGGACCAGTTCCTTCCTCGTTCCTGTCCCCGGGACTATGCCGACGTCACCGACCGGCAGCAGGTCACGTATCTGCAGAATCACTGCTGGTTTCCGGCCTACCCCGACACACGGACCACCTACCTTTCTCCGGGTGAAGAATACTTTGCCGCCCTGCTCGAGCAGCTGAAAAAAGCGGAAAAGTACATCTTTCTGGAGTTCTTCATCATCTCCCACGGAAAAATGTGGGAAGCCGTCCTCAACATTCTTCAGGAAAAGATCATGCAGGGCGTCGACGTACGGGTCATCTATGACGACATGGGCTGCCTGTACGGAATCCCCATCCGGTATTACAAACAGCTCAACGCCATGGGAATTCCCTGCCGGAGCTTCAATCCTTTCCGCCCTGTGCTGGCAGCCCTGCAGAACAACCGGGATCACCGCAAGATCGTGTCCGTTG
>Ga0310696_10003040_pt1 | contig 21357 bp, 18 predicted proteins | sample AusTroGonzalo_MG_4_FD_203885 | JGI IMG/M metagenome (GOLD analysis project Ga0310696, IMG submission 203885) | Bovine rumen microbial communities from tropical cattle in Woodstock, Queensland, Australia - Gonzalo_02 (v2) (version 2) | ecosystem: Host-associated > Mammals > Digestive system >...
CTACAGGTGCGCCCCTGAAGGGGCTGCGCTACCGTCTGATGTGTACCTTCCAACACGGACTGGGCACCTACAGGAAACCTTTCAGCAACCCCCGCAACAATGTGAGCATCCTGGCCGAGGCGGCATACTCCTTCCCTTCAATATCAGAACCTCTGAAGGGCGTGACCGTGAAGGGAGCCTTAGGCTTCGACCGCGGACTACTGCTGGGCAACAACACGGGATTCCAGCTGACTGTAGCTAAGACCCTGAACCTCTGATTATATTTCTACCACAGATTTAACGAATTACACGGAGGGGTTTTAACAACGAATTTGACGAATTACACGGAGGGGTTTTAACAACGAATTTGACGAATTACACGGAGGGGTTTTAACAACGAATTTGACGAATTACACGGAGTTTTTTAACAACGAATTTGACGAATTACACGAATTGCACTAATGGGACGGATTACAACATATATTTTTTTGTCACTGACAGCTGCAGCCTTCTGGGCATGCAGTAACTTCGAGACCTCGGGCAACGGAGCCTTCGATGGTCTCTGGCAGCTGGAGCAGGTAGACACGTTGGCTACCGGCGGCAGTACTGACATGCACGATGAGCTGATTTTCTGGGCCGTGCAGCACCGCGTCATAGAACTTCGTAGCCACAAGCTGGTCGAAGACGGCAGTATGCTTGTCCGCCTGTCGGTGTACTATCACTTCAAGCGCAGTGGTGACACCCTGCAATTCCTTGCCGACCCCTACCCTGTCCTGGACTTACGCCCCTCCGACCCCTACGCCGAGCTAAAACATGTGCAGGCGTATGGTTTCAGCCGCTTCGATGAGACATTCCTCGTCCTTCGTCTCGACGATGACCACATGACGCTGCAGTCGCCGCTCTACCGAATGTACTTCCGGAAATACTAAATTTTATATCTATGAATAGGAGGTAAACGCTTGTCAATAGCGTTTACCTCCTAAACTATAGTTGAGCACTAATGCGCTTTACACGTCGGACATACACGAGAGTAAGTCCCTAGCGGACAACAATCTTCTTGCCACCCACAATGTTCAGACCCTTCTGCAGCTTGTTCAGACGCACACCCTGCAGGTTATAAATGGTCTCGTTCTGCTTACTGGCAGCCATGCTGTTGATGCCCACGGTAGTGGCCTCATCGTAAACCACGTCGCAGCTGACGTTGAAGCCGTTGCTCAGGCCGAGCGGGCTGAAGTAGAAGGTGATGTCGAAGATAGCCTTGTCGAGACCCTCGGGCATGTTCACCATGTAGTCGGCGTTGTTGCCATCGAATCCCCAGTTGTTGTCCCAGCTGTGGTCGGCCACGACCTTGTAGAGGATGGTTCCGGCGGTGAGCTCTACATCCTCGATGGTGAGTGTCCACAGTGTGCGGTTCTCAGCCGAGTGGGTCATGTCGTTGGCTGTTGCGGTGGGATCCCATGTTGTGCCGAAGAAGGATGGAGTCTCTTCCTCACCAACCTTGAAGGCTCCGGCCACGGTGTAGGTCGGGAATGTGCCCTCGTAGATGAAGTTCACCTTGATGAGTGCGGCCTTCTTCGTCTCGGTGTTGGCGATGGCGTAGTAGGTGGAGATGGTCTGCGGCTCAATACCGAAGAGGTTGAAGCAGACGATGTCTTCGCTGTACTGGAACTTCACGCAGATAGGAGCCTCGGCAGTGCCTGTCCAGTTGTGTCCCAGACCCTTGGCGTCGCGCCAGCCATCGAAGCTTTCATTAGCGAACGTACCCGTTGCGGGGTCGTAGATGTAAGCCACGCATTTCTCGTCCGTGAAGGACTCCAGGCCTATGCCGGTGAGGATAGCATTCATCTGATCGGTGGTAAGGATGATGCTCTTCGGCGTGTAGTCACCCTCCGTGACGTCGTAGGTCACGTTGCCTTCGACGACCACGTTGACAAGCTCCAGCTCGACAGCGGCGGGAGCACTGTAGATGAAGTCGATCTCCACGAGCACGTACTTCGTGTCATTGGCAATGGCCCAGTAGCCCTTGAAGGTCTGCGGCTCCAGTCCTCCGATGTTGTAGCACTCGTAGTTCTGTCCATCGCTGTACTTGATGCAGAAGGGAACCTCGGCATTACCCGTCCAATTCTGGAAGTCGCCGTCGGCATTGCGCCAGCCGTCGAACCCGGCAAAGTTGCTGACAAGCTCGCCTGTGGTGGGATTGTAGCCATAGACGGTAGCCTCGCTGAGCGATGCTATGCCCAGCTCGGTGCAGATAGCGGTCACCTGCTCGTCGGAAAGTTTTGCCCACTTCGTCACGTAGCTGCCCTCGTCGGTGGTGTACTCCACACTGGTGGCGATGGCGAGGTCAGACTTCGTCAGATTGCCAGCCTCGGGAGCCTCCACGAACTTCACGTTGATGGTGTAGGTGTAAGTCTTGCCGTTGGCCTTGAGCGCCCACTTGGTGGTGTAGGTGTTGCCTATGACGTCGGCACCGTTCATGTCGCAGATGGTGTAGGTGCCCTCGGGGATAGCCTGGAAGAACTTCACGTTGATACCGGCCTTGTCGGCAGCCTCAGCTTCAGCGTTGAGGTCACCCCATGTCTCGGCAAAGCCCTTGGTGTTGAACCATCCGTCGGTGCTGGTAGCGCCAACCTCGGTATTGTCGGGATTGACGATCCAGAGCATGTCGTCCTTTACTTCCTCCACGCCGAGGAACGCCTTGGCAGCGGTGAAGTCGACCTCATAGCTAGATGGGGTGTAGCCCATTTCGGGATAGCGCTCGACGTTGAGCTCCTCGCCGGCCTCTGTCTCACCGGCAATCTCGATGCTGATAGGCAGCAACTGGTTGGCAGTAGCGCTCTTTGCCACGAGGATGGCCACGATAGTGACGTTCTCCAGCTTGGTGTCCTTTGCCCATTCGGCAATCTTGTGAAGTGACTGGTTAGCGGTCTCGTTACCGTTGTTCACGTCGATGGTTTCCTCACCGAGGGTCAGCTTTCCAGCAGTTGCGGAGGTCTCCTCAAGCGTTGCACCGCTGAGCTTTACCACCTTGTTCAAGTTCTCGGGAACGTTCACCTCAGCGATGGTCTTACCCTCGATGGTGGTATAGCTGCTGATAGCGCCCATCATTATCGATCCAAAGGGCGTGTCCTCGGCCTCCTTCATCTGCGGGTTGCCAGCGGCCACACGCTTGATGACATAGATGGCACCGTTGACCTTGTTGCCTTCCTGCAGGAAGTCGTTGAGCGAGGTGTACTGAATCCATGCGCCACCAGTGGCATCCTGAATCCATACGGTGCTGTAGCCGTCGGCACTCTTGCCGATAATCTCTGCGTCGATAAGGTGAACCTTGGCGTAGGTGCCAGCATCCAGAGCGTTGAAGGCGGCAATGTTCTCGCATTCGGTATACTGGATTATAGGCAGGACATCAAACGTTTCGCCGGCAGCCGCGAGCGTGACGATGGCGTTAGCCAGATAGCTGGTGCCGCCCTGCAGGAAGCGCACGCCAGAAGCGTTGCCCGTCCAGGTCATACCCTCGATGGCACCACTTGAGGCAGTGAAGTTGTTGATGTTGCTGTTTCCGGCAGCGGTGAACTCAATCTTCGTGATGACATAGTCCATGGGAGCGCGGAAGGTGAGCGTGGTGTACTCCTTGTAGGTCACGAGGCACTGTCCGCGGTTGTTGTCCACATAGATGCGTGAAGGAGCGGAACCGCCGGTAACCTGCAGACTGACGTTCTCAGCGAGGAAGGTCTCGTTGTAGATGTAGCCTTTCGTGTCGGTCATGGCCTCACCGATGTTCTCGCGGAAGTTCGGGTCGGCGAAGTTGAAGGTAACCTGCTCGGCCTGGGCCTGCTTCTGCTTGAAGTCGAAGCCGAAAAATCCGAGCTTCGAGCCGTCGCACCAGATCTTGTAGGTGCTGCCGGCCTTCACGTCGAAGTCGTAAGTGGTGTTGATTGCCTCGGGAATAGTCCATCCGTTGTAAGCGGGCAGGTCGGTGCCGTCCTCAGCGATATGGAACTTCTTGCCGCCATTGAGGCGCACGGCCAAAGTGATGGTTCCGTCATAATAGGGTTTGATAGTATAGAACGTACCACCATCTGCGTTTCCGTTGATCTCGTTACCTGTTGTCAGTGCTGCGAATGCTGCCCAGCCTTCCACGGTTCCAAGTTCAGTCGTTGCGGCGTTGAAGTCGTTACCACCCTCCTCACTATAGGTAATGGTAGCCACAACGTCGTCACCATCCTTGACCTCCACGGTCTGTCCGGCGGTGAACACCGCTCCCTCGGTCAGGGCGTAGAGCGGGGTGGCAGTCATATACTGATAAGCCTTGCCGTCAACAAACTTGTAGTCGATGGTCTGGTTGCCTTCGCCGCCTTCCCCGTTATTGAAGAGAATGTTCTCAGGAGCACTAAAGCCCTTGATGCTGAAGGTGTAGATGCCATTCTCTGCGGTGAGCTGCTGGCCAGGATAAGCGCCGCAAAGTTCCAAGGGGTTCTCTCCGTCAACATTCCATGCGTATGCATAGACATCCTTCCACGTATCGGTCTTGAAAGTAGCGGTATAGGTGTTCATCATGTACTCGTAGGCCTTGCCATCCTCGAACACGAGGTTTTCGGTCTGCTGGCCATCATTGTTATTGAAGATGATGAAGGCGGGAGCCTCCTCGGCCTTAAAGGCGATGCTGAATTCTCCGTTAGCTCCTTCCATCTTCGTGCCAGGCCAGTCGCCAAGGGCATATTCGCTCCCATCGCTGTTCCATACGTATGCCCATACATCTGTCCAACCGTCGGTTTTGAAGGTTGCGGAATAGTCGTACAGGGTGATGATGCGGCCTGTGGAATTGTACTTGCCACCAGCCTTGAAGTCGAGGTCAAAGGTCTGATTCATGCCATCGCTGAAGACAATCCACTTGGGGCTGCCGAAGGTACTCCAAATATAGTTGCCCTCGACATCCTTCTCGGTCAGCTCCACGCCAGGCCATGTGCCACCGGTGAAGTTCTCAGTCTCGTTCCATGCCCAGACATAGACCTTTTCCCAGTTGGCATCGTTGATGAAGGTGACAGTCTTAGCACCTGATGTCCATACGCCCTCGATGACAACGTTGGCAATGCCCACCTGCTTGTTGTTGGCCAGCTTTCCAACCAGAATGCGCAATGTAGCTGCATTCTCGGAAGTAGCTGCCCCGCTGACGGTGAACGAATGTGACTCGCTCGGTGAACTTTCACTGCTCTTGCGGATGACAACATTGTCGGCTACAGCAATAGTATTGCCTTCACCGTCGATGAAATCGACAAAGATGTTTGGGTCGCCAGTACCAATCTTGATAATGTCGAAGCTGACCTTTGTCGGGGTGAACTTGCCGTTCACGGGTGTCAGGCTGAAATCGACATACTTGTTCATGGATTCTGCACTGGCATGACCGTTGGTGCCTTTGTCAGCAGAGGTTGCCTGAAACTTGGTGAACTCAATTTCATTAAAGGTGTACGTGCCCTCGTTGCTCAGGCCATCGCCAATGGTGATGGCTCCTGTGGCATAGCCGTCGGGCGTGGCTACGGCATCGGTGCTCCCGCCCATAGCCCAGGTCACCTTCATGTCATCTGCCCATGCCGACGTCATAGCCAGCATCAAAAGGCAGAGTAAAGATAGAATCTTTTTCATACGCTTTGTTGTTTAAGTTAATAATTAGGGTTAGTTAAAAAGTTTCATTTAGTATATCGAGCCAGAAATTGCGATGGTGTCAAAACTGGTATTACGTTTTTGGGAAAATGTTTACCGTTTCTTGTGACTATAATGTCGCACCTGTTTGCAATAGCCGATTCAAACTGAAGCATATCCTCAAAGTCGGGCATTTCGCTGAATAGGGCACTGGCTCCTTGCTTGTCATCCATCATTGTTAGTTCAATAAAGGATTTTATTGATTGCAAAGCATTTAGTGCATTCTCCTTTCCTATTTCTTTCCTTAGCAAATAGTGGCATGTGGCAAATGTAAGCGGCGATGCAAAGAGCTCGATATCCTTATCAATACCCATTTGGATGACATCCATGGAATCTTGCATAAAATCTGGCCTTTTCAGCAAGACATCCATTATCACATTCGCGTCTATGAACACCCGCATTACAAATCGTATTTTTCTTTAAGATATTCCCATCTTGCCTCATCTGCATTAAGGTCATCTGGGCTGACGTTTGCACCTTTTGCTATTCCCACAAGCTTCAGAAGTTCAGGCGAATAACGTGTGGGGCGTTTCAGCTTCTTCTCTTGCTTTTTCTCTACGAAGAAAGCAAATATTAGTTTTTCGGCCATTTCCTCCACGCTGGTATCGTGCAGCCGGGCGTATTCGGCAGCTTGGTTGTAGAGCGGAGTGCTGATGTGTATGGGCGTCGTTGCAGTCATGGTCATATCTTAGTTTGTTATGTCGTATTTTGCAGTTTGCGGCAAAGATACGACTATTCCGTGAAACGGAGAAATATGAAATGTGAAAAGTTGCTAAAACTAACATGAAAGCGATTACCATGCCTTCATTACTTCTCCTCTTCCTTACACTCATGCGGTGCGGGCACATCGGCCTTGATGCCGGCGGCTTGTATGTCGGCAAGCAGCTTGTCGGCGTTGGTCTCGTCGGTGAAGAAGGTGACGGCGAGCGACTTACGTTTCGGATTGACGCAGACATCCTCCACGCCGTCGAGGATAATCACCTCGTCCACGGTCTCCTGCGTGGTCTGTTCAGCGGGGATGTTATAGTAGGCATAGCTCACCTTTGATCCTGAATAATAGTTCACCGGCGTGAAGCCCAGCCCTTTGAGGGTGTCCTTGATGGTGGCCTTGCATGTGCGATTAGCATCGTAGCGGATGAAGTAGTATTGCTTGTCCAGATGGGGAGACAGGCTGTCGATACCCTCCATCGGCTGCAGCTTTGCCATGATGCGGTCGGCACATTTCTGGCAGTGCATGTCATCCATACGGAGGCCCATGCCACGGCGGATGGTGTCGCTAGGACTGTAGGGTGATGCCTTGTAGCGGCCTGTTGCAGCAAGACGTGCCTCGATACTGTCGCGGCAGGTCTGCGTGGGGTCGAAGACAATGGTGGAGGTGCGCCGCTCGTAATCGAAGCGCATGCTCTCGATGCCCGGCAACTGCTTCACGGCGACCATCACCTTGTGGCCGCACTCCTCACATTTCATGCCCTTGATGCGCACGGTGATAGTTTCCTCCTGCGCCCCTGCGGGGCTAAATAAAAAAGAAAAAAGAATAAATAATAAACTTCGCATGATTCTATTGGTTTTAATCTGGAAAGCCGGAAAGGCCGTTGTGTATAGTAATCACTTTCCTGCCATGATGCTGATGACGGCTGAGATGTCGGCCACATCGACGGTACCGTCGCCATTCACATCGGCCTTGTCGTAGTTGGAAGTGCCAGCCATATTGCTGATGATTGCCGAGATGTCGGCCACGTCAACAGAGCCGTCGCCGTTGACATCACCCTCTATGGTGTCAGCCGGCTTTTCATGGTAATCGGAGATGGCGTCTCCTGCCCAGGAAATCCACTTCTTGTCATCAGTCTCCCAAGTCCAGCTGCCGAAGAAATGGTTCTCATTACCGTTGACGGTCAGATAGACCTCGTCCTTCGACGCCAGTTCAACTTCCGTCGACTCATCCCTGTTGCGCTCAAAGCCAACCTTGTCGCCAGTGGCAATGAAACGGTAGTGGTAACGCAGGGCGTTGTTCTTCATCGGGATGATGTTTACGCCGGCCTTCTCGCCAGGGTTCAGGCTATTGCTGTTGATTTGCTCGTAGTAGTCGGCAGAGAGCACGAAGTCGTAGGTACCGTCATAACCAAGAAGCACCAGTGCCGTGTTCTTGTTGATGACATAGCTCTTGCCCTCCTCGGCACCGTCGTAGTAACCGTAGCTGATGGTTGCTCCCTTGGCGGCGGTATAGCCAGAAGCGACCCTGGCGGCGACTATCTCACGGGGAACCCTATAGCAGCTGGCGATGTGGTAGCCACGGAAGCCATTCTTGATTTCCAGCTTCAAGGCGCCATACACCTCGGCAAGAGAGAAATGAGGGTCGGTGGGTTCTTCCTTGCTGGCATACTGCGGGTAAGTAGAGTTGCCGTAGGGATGCTGCTCCTCATTGCCGTAGGTGAGGGCGATGAGCAGGTTCTTGGTGTTCGTGAGGTCTGCGATGTCAAGCTGGCCAAGGATTTGCCAGCTGTAGGCCACGAACTCGCCGGTGGCGTCGCCAAAGAGGGCGGCCATGTGCTTCACAGTCTTGCCGTCGGCACCCTCGGTGTCGGCATTGCTGGTCTTCGTGCCGTCCTCGCCGAGACCCTTCAGGTCGGCTTTCACCCAGACGGTCTCACCAGAGGCGGCGAGGGCGTCTTTCTGCTCTAAGAGCTGAGCCACGGTGTAGGGACTGTCCTTGGTCTGCGCGACTACGTCGCTAAAGAATAAAGAAAAAAGAATAAATAATAAACTCGGTAGACTCTGTTTCATAGCTTTAATTATGTTTTAACTTGGATTAATAATACTTTTTTCAACAACGGATTTTACGGATTATACAGATTATAATTGATTTCACAGATTTCTTCCAGATTCGATGGGAAGACAATAAAAAATCCGTGAAAATCCGTGAAATCAGTTTTAATCCGTTGTATTTCCATATTGACGTAATAATTCAATTGTAAAGTCCGAAGGTGAGGCCCACGGTCTTTCTGTCGAGGGAGTGCTGGGCAGAGATGAGGTCGCCGTATGCCTTCACATAGAAGGTGCTGCGGTAGCCTTTGAGCTTCAGCGGGAAGAGGTATTTCACGGAGAGCTGACCACGGAAGTAGTTGGCATCATAATAGAGCATATCGGGCAGGAGCACCTGTTGTGCCACCTCTGTCGTGGCATCGGCCAGCGAGAGGTCTGCCTTCGTGGCATTGCTGTAGGTGGCAGTGGCATCGATCCAAAGGCGACCCTTTAGCAGACCGTGGCCGCCCTCGAGGGAGAGGTTAAGCCGATTGTGCTTCAGCTCTGAGGAGGGGAGGAGGTGCTTGTTGGTGGAGCCAGAGAGTTGGGCCTTGGCACCCACATAAGTGGCGACGTAGTGGGGCACGCTTCCTTGCGTGCCAGTCTCCTCAAGATTGTCACGCTGGGAAGCGTGACCTACTAGATTGCCACGCTGGGAAGCGTGACCTACTATGTTCAGGCGGTAGTGGAGAGAGGCATCGAACGTGGTCAGTTGCTGGCGCTTGCGGTAGGTTATCTGTGTTTCGTAGCGATACGAGGTGTAGCCCTTCTCAGGGTCTTTCTCCTGAATGAGCTGCTGACGGTATTCGTCAGCATAACCCTGCTGCCACTCAGCCTCGAGGTCGATAGCATGGAGCAGGCGGCCTTTACCGACGCGGTTGCGCGAGGCTGCCTTATATATATAAGATGTATAGCGGCCAGGGGAGAACTTGTACTGCCCCCAGACGTCCTCTGCACCACGGGAGATGTCTATTGAATTAAGAGTTGAGAATTGAGGGTTGAGATTTAGGCCATACGTCAGCTCCGCCCCGAACTGATGGTTCACCCACTCTCGCTGATAGCCGCTATAGCCGCCGACGGTGCCTGTGGCCTCGCCAAGACCGTAGAACTGATAATAGAGCAGGTTGGGGTCTGTCTGCACGGTGGTCATGCTTGGGATTTTCTCTTTCCGGCGGCGATAATATCCGCTCAGGCCGACGGTATTGTTGCCGAAGGAGTAGGTCACGCCCGGCGCAATCTTATAGTCGAGCAGCTCCGAGCGGGAACGCGGGTCACGCAGACGACTCAGATCACCTACCTTATAGTCCAGCCTTGCGCCCAGCGTCAACTCACGTTCAACGTTCTCTCCCGCCAGCGGAATGGCAATGGTGGAGATAGCCGCCGACAGGTCGAACTGCTGCTGGTCATACTTACCGTGCACGCTACTGCCACTATAGAACGGGTTCGAGTCGTAGGGGCGCATCACGTCGGCCCAGGCACGGTCCTTCGTACGATCCATGTCGAAGCGGAAGTGCCCATATCCCACGAGATAACTGCCTATGTGCTGGTAACGCTCGGTCTCGAAGAACAGTTGGTTCCGCTGTCCGCCCTCCTGCACACGGTGGTAGTCGCCCGAGCGGTGCTCCAGCCCGAACTCCGCATAGCCACGGTTCTCGCTATTGTCCAGTCCCAGGCCGGCAGCATTGTCGGTAAGCCGCCACAGTTGCGTGGCATCCTGGTAGCGATAGAGACCCTCCTGGGTCTGCGCCTCTGCTGTAGAAGCTATAGAAGCTATAGCCACTATAGAAACTATAGAGACTATAGAAGCTATAGGGGCTATAGAGACTATAGAGGCTATAGAAGCTATAGAAATTGTTTTATTGGTCATACTCTCTCGGTTTTATCGTGGTGGATGTCTGGAAGTCGTTGGAGCTGTTGTTGGTGTCGGTGAGGATGGGGTGGCCGTCGGCGGCGTGCTCCGAGGTACGGCGATAGACCGCCTCGCCGTTCCACCCGCTGATGGCGTTGATATTGGTATATCCGGCATCGATTTCGCTATAGAGTCGTTTCGTGCCCACGTCCACAGCAGGAGTCTTGTTCGTCAGTCGGAGGCACTCCACGCCGTCAATGATGTGACGCTTGGGGCATAGCACCCACTGGTTGCCGGCGGTCTTGCCGTAAGGGTAGGTCTTCGGCCAGGCGGTGACATCATCGTCGGTACGGAAGATGACCACGCCGCAGGGACCGCTCTGCACCAGGTTCATCACCGAAATAGAGGGGTACATGGAGTAGATGAGCTCCAGCGCGGGCGTGGCAGGGTTGTTCTGCACGGGGTTCGAACTGTAGTCTTTCGCCTCGAAGTCGGCATCGAGCAGGTTGTTCTCCAGCGTGTCGTTGGGCGTATGGTCAATGGCGCTGTTCACCAGGAGCACCGTACCACCGGGCTTCACAAGGTGGTTAGCATCGACAGGTATTCGGAACACCTGCTTCAGCAGGATGACGGAGTCGGCATAGTCCTCGTGCAGGTTCTCCAGCGTATAGGCCTGCGTGCTCTCCGCCTCGACGAGTCCGATGTATAGTCCGCTGACGTCTACTGGGTCATCGCTCTGGTTATACAGTTCCAAGTATTTACCCGCCATGTACGTCCTGTTGTTCAGGTCCTTCGAGCCGGCATAGTAAATCTTTCCGATGATGATGTCTCGGTCGATGCTCAGGCTGGTGGGCAGGGTGATGGTCTCGTTGTCCTGACTGATGAGTCGCTGGTTCACCGAGCCGCTGACCGTCGCCCCGCTGATGACCTGTGCATCGCCCGTAAGTGAGTGATACTCCTCGGCAGTAATCTTCCACGAGCAGGAGATGTCGTAGACATCGGGTACCAGGCCCTGGAATGTGGCGATGCCCTCGCCGTCGGTCTGTGCGACATATCGCTGGTTGGCAAACTGCAGGGTGATGTCATGCCCCCCAAGACCACCGCCAGACGTAAACTCCGATGGCAGCGACAGCTGCACACGGGTAGAGACAGCATGGGTAGCGTCGTCGAAGTCCACGCAGGACGTGAGCAGGGCTGCGGCAATGCCGCAGCATACAAGACAAGAAATAGATATTCTAATCATCATTCGTGAAATTCGTGTAATTCGTGAAATTCGTGTAATTCGTTAAATTCATGGTTTAGAAATCCCTTAAATCTGTGTAATCTGTGGTATTTACAGGTTCAGTGACAGTTCCGCACCAAACTGGAACGTCCCCGTATTCCGTTGTGTTAGCGTCGAAACGTTGTTCCCCTTGAGGTACGGTTCATAGAAGAGTGCGTTGTTCACGTAAAGCGACAGTCCTCCCACCTTTCCCAGTTCCTTCGTGAGTCGTGCCTGTAGGTTCCAAGTAACGGGATTCTTCGTCGGGTCGTTGTCGGTATGTTTGACAGCAAGGTCGCTGATGGCAACAGAGGCATCGGCGGCACTACCGCCGCCCACAGAACCGGTAGCCGGGAAGGTAATGGTCTCCTGACCGGGAGCAATCTCGTGATACACCAGGTCGGGTGTGATATATCCGATGACCTCCTTGTCGGCCACAAACGAGTAGTTCGAGTTGTGCCAGATGGCCTGTGCCGTAAACGACGCCACCATCTTCAGCCTCGGAATATGTGTGACGGCCCGCAACGTGGTGAGGAACCGACGGTAGCGCGTATAGTCCTCGCCCGAGGGGTACACCACCTTCACCGGTGTCAGCCCCAGCGACTGGTAGTAGGCGGGCAGCAGGGCGTTGCGCACCGACTGCGCGTTCATGTCCGTGCTCCACGTCTTCGTCTGGTTCCAGGCTCCGCTCAGGTAGAAGCGCGTGGCCAGGGGCTTCACCTCGCCCAGGTCGCAGTCGAACTCCACGCCCGTGTTCACCGTAGTATTAGTGTTGCCAATCATGCCCGTAGTCATATATACCAGGCGGCTATCGACACCAGCGGGATTGCTGATGGAGTTATGCTGCGCGTCGAGCGTATAATAATTATAATTGTACGCGAAGTACTCCGTGACGGCCCCGAAGCCGTCGGGTGTCTTGTCGTGATAGGCCAGCACGTTCAGCTTCCGTCCGCCGGGCAGTTTGATGTCCACGCCACCCTCCACCTTCGTAGTGGTGGCGTTCTTCATGCCCGACGAATACTTCACGTCGTATACCTGCGTGTAGTAGTTCAGCACCTGCTTCGTTCCGTCCTGCGGCATGTAGTTGGCGGCCACGTTGTCGTCGTACTTCTTGTCGGGGTAGAGGTAGTTCAGGCCCGGGGTCTTCGAGTTCATGCCAATGCCCAGGCGCACGTCGAGCCACTTCGTCACCGTAAACGCCGCGTTCACACGGGGCGACAAGGCCGTAGTGGCCACATCGCCGAAGGGCTGCAAGGCAGTGAAGCGCAGGCCCACGCCTACACGCAGCCGGTTCAACTTGTTCATGTTCCACGTAAACTGGTCCTCGGCGAAGGCCGACACCTGGTGCAGGCCCGGCACGTCGTCGAAGGCGCGGGGCCGGCCGTTGCTGTTGGGGCGGTAGGGTCGCAGCTCGTCGTCGTTATAATATCCGCGTCCTGAGTTCCAGTCGTAGTGGTACTCGGCACCGAGCTTGAAGCTCTGCACGGTCTTGCCCTTACGCAGGAAGAAGTCGTCGGTCAGCTTGGCAAAGACATTGCCGGGCCGGCTCTCGGTGATACCCGTAGCCAGATAGCTCGTAGTCATCCAAGGCACGTCGTAGTAGCCCGTCTCGCGGGCCGTCAGGATGGGCAGCAGTCCTGTCGAGTTGGCCACATAGCTGGTATTGCTATTGTCCGTCTGCGTAAGGCTCAGGCCCACGGTATACTTCAGCGAGCGGGCCAGAGGCATGTCCAGCCTCACGCGACCGTTATGTGTCAGGCCCACGGTCGTCGACTTGTTCTCCGACTGTGTGCCGTCGTCGATGGCGTCGGGGTCGTTGCCCGTCCAGTCCTTCGCCTGCATGAAGCGCAGCTTCGTGTCGGCGTGCCATTTCTTCGACAGGTCGATGCCCCACCCCACGTTCACCGTATAGCGGTCAAACGAGCGGGTCTTCTGCCGGGGGTCGCCCCAGGCCTTGGCATAGTCGCCGCTGACGTTGAGCACGCCGGCCTTGGCAAGGGAAAAGCCCTTGCCCACACTGTAGTTCTGGAGGCCGGGGTTAATCTTGGCCTTCACCTGCAGGGGCGTGATGCCTACTCGGGAATGAACCACGACGAGGCCGCTGGTCAGGTCGCCATACTCTGCCGACGGTATGCCTCGGATAATCTCCACGTTGTCGATGTCGTCGGCCGACACCTGGCGCAGGTCGGTGCCGGTGAAGGCCGTGGCCGAGAACTGCCCTTGGGTGAGCTGTCCGTTGTTCGACATTGGCATGCCGTCGACGATGATGCTCGAGCCGAAGGCCGCCGTGTTGTTGTTCACCAGCGTGCGCAGCTGCAGGTTCGACTGCTGCGTCAGGTCGTGGTTGCCCATCAGCTGCCCTGGTATGAGCTGCATCACGTCGGCAAGGCTCGTAGCCTGTAGGTGGTCGATGGCCTGACGGCCTACGACGCTGGCCGTCGAGGCCCCGCTCTCCTTCTGCTGCGCCGTCACCGTGACTTCCTTCAGCGCCAGGCTGGTGGGCGTCATGCGGAAACTGAGCGTCATGTCGCGCTCCACGTTGACCGCCGTCTCTAGCGTCTCCATGCCCACATAGCGCAGACGCAAGGTGTAGCGCCCCTTGGGCACATTGGTCAGCGTGGCCTCGCCCTTGAGGTCGGTAGTGGTGGCAGCACCCGTGGGCAACAGCTCCACAGTGCCCATGACCACAGCCTCGCGGGTGCTGCCGTCGGTGACGGTGAGGTGCAGCGTGTGGCCAGACTTCTGGGCACTGACACCCACAACAAAGAACATGAGTAACAGACAGATAGCGGCTATCCGCAATGGTTTATTTAGTGACATAGACATCCCAAAATGGTTTTACGCCGCAAAGTTACGAAATCTTTGCGACATACACAACTTTTATTATAAGTATTTTTAGACACTGGCTCAATGATTTTAGACACTGATGGGACTGATTCTACTGACTCAACTTCCTTTCACACGAATGTTCATGTGAAAGAACAAAAGCAATCAGTGTCTAATAAAAAATTAGATACGTTTTCTGTGGCTGGGTAAGCCGTTCAAAATGCGCGACTGCCCGGCTCTCTCTGTCAGGCTGCCAGGGGGCAAAGTTAAAATCACGTCGGTATTCGTTAAAATACCGTCGGTATTTGATAAAATCACGTCGGTATTCATTATAATCACGTCGGTATTAGATATTTTTGTACAGTAAACCTAGTTGACAGAATTAGACATGCTAAATTCCCTACACCGAAGCGCCAACTTGACATAAAGCAAGAAATCGGGCAAATATGGAAATTATTGAGACGGACGGCATAGCCTAATACCTATTTTATATCTACCTTTGCACCGATTTATGTGGCGGGCGCATACGCGCCTGTAATTCTCAATACGCCAGCAAGCGAGCTAGCGTGAATCTCTAACAGCCAACGGAACGCCGAAAGGCGCGAAGGAGGACTACCAGAAACAAAACAAATATTCAACTAATTAATAATTTAAAAACAAAATCTATGAAAAAAATTCTACTTTTAGCCCTCGTATTGGCGGGGTTTGTTGGCACGACGAATGCACAAATAACAGAATTAGGGAAATATAAGCTTTATTTCCAAAACAACAACAATTGGTCTAACCCTCATTTGTTTGTAAAAAATGAAAGCAATACAGAAAATGTTAATCATGCGTGGCCTGGGGATGATATTAGTAATAACGTAACTACAATAGATGGTTATACCTATTATTTCTATGAAGTAGATTTAGCAAGTTTGGGGGCATCAAATGGAACAGCTGTAACAATCAATTTCAATGATGGAACGAGTAACCAATCGTATGACTGGACGGGAATCAAATATGATGCATTCTTTTCAATCGCGACAACTCCAAGTGAAACTGGTACTTGGAACAAGTATAATTTAACTCGTGAGACAAAGTATTATTTATACGATACATCATCGTTGTCAATAAAACTTGATCTTGTTTCTGGAAATGTATATGGTGCTTATGTAGATAACACAACAGGGAACAGTAAAAAACAATATGTCGTTGCTGACACAAATAATGGAGGAGCTTTTAACTGGGGCAATGGATTTAACTGGAGCGAAAACATATGGCGTCCGTGGAATACTGCTAAGGACCTTGGCTGGCAAATAATTGAATTGTCAGATAATAATTGTTATAAAGGCACTGGTGATAACAGTTGGGGATTCATTTCTGGTTTCAAGTACTTTTTTACCATTAATCCAATTGACGCTAGCGGAGACAATTATAAATTTGGTGTTATACCTTCCTTCACCCGCACCATCACCGATGCTGGCATTGCTACTTTCAGCTCTCAGTATGCCGTTACTATCCCATCGGGCATAACAGCTTCTTACGTTACAGGTGTTACGAATAACGTGCTTAATACTGAGTCTTTCACAGGTGTAATCCCCGCAAATACAGGCGCCCTGATAATGGGAGATGCAGGCCCCTATACTTTCACCCCTGGTACTACGAGTAATAGTGTGAGTAATCCTTGGCTCATTCCCGTGACCGAAGACAAGATTGACGAAAACGGAAGAATTCATCAGGAGGATGACACACCTGTCAAATATATATTAACCACCAATGAGGGGAGTAGTTCACCTCGTTTTTACATGGTAAACGAAACATCGGGCAACAAAATATCCGTAGGCCAGGCATATTTGGTAGACAGAGATTCCCCTAATTATGATACAGAAGGTGGAGCTCGTGAATACTTCAACATTTGGGACGAGTCCAACAGCATCGAGGCCGTTGCTCAGGAGCAGCACTTCGAGGGTCAGGTCTACAACCTTGCTGGTCAGCGAATTGCCCAGCCCACCAAGGGACTCTACATTGTGAACGGAAAGAAAGTTATCAAGAAATAAATAAAGAAAGGAGAATATAAAGATGAAAAAGATCTATGCAAAGCCGTCAACTCTCGTGGTGACCATAATGAATGTAAATCCTATCGCCATCAGTCTTACTAGCACTCAGGCTGCAAGTGATGCTACAGCTCTCTCCCGCGAGGGAAGAGGCAGCAGCTGGGACGATGACGAGGAGTAATCCCCTGCGTCCGGCTTCGCTCGTTCGGATTTGCAATCCGACCGCAGTGAATATAAGCATTTGTAATGCTGGAATACGCTAAACCCAGGATGGCACATCGCCCTCCTGGGTTTAATCGTTGTTGGAAATAATTCCACACATGTTCCCAACTGACAGCCTACGCTCGGCCTTGGTCGCAACGAGGGCAGAGCTTTTGTAGAACAACCCCTGTGCTTTTGTTGAACAAACCTAGTGCTTTTGTAGAACAAACCAGCTGCGTTTGATGTACGAAAACCAGCAGGTTTGATGAACAAAACCATAGCTTTTGATGAACAACAACGGATTTTACGGATTACACGGATTTTACGGATTATAATTGATCTCACAGATTTCCTCCAGATTCGATGGGGAGAAAAAAAATCCATGAAAATCCGTGAAATCAGTTTTAATCCGTTGTTTTACAATAATGTATGTTTACTTCATCACCACTTTCATTGGGTTTCCTCCCTTCTCAGTTCCTTGATGAACTCTTCCTCTGTCATCATCTTGATTTCACCACGCTTGGCACGTTCCACTTCGTCAAGCGCACGGAAAAGCGACTCCTTTACAAATGCCTTCTGCTTAGCAGTCTTGGCATCATCAACGGTCGTCATAATCTAAACAGTATTGATTGTGAGCTGCAAAGTTACGAATATGCGGGCGAAATGCAAAAACTTTTTAATTGTTTTTTACGAACCACAAATTAGACGAATGACACGAATTGGCACGAATTGTTTTTTAATTATTCGAATTTGCGCCAATAAAAATACGTGAAATTAGAGATAATTAGTGAAATTCGTTTAATTCGTGAAATTCGTGTAATTCGTGGTTAAAAGAAAAAGCAAATTTGTAATCAGTTCTCGGAGAACTCATCCTTTCCTACACCACAGATGGGGCATACCCAGTCTTCGGGGAGGTCTTCAAAAGCTGTTCCAGGGGCGATACCATTGTCAGGGTCACCAGCGGCGGGGTCGTAGACGTAGCCGCAAACATCACATACGTAAGTCTTCATAGTCATTTTAGTTTTAAAGAATTAATAATTTAAGTTTCTGAAATTATATTTCACCACAGATTTCGCAGATTTCACAGATTTGGGCTGCGCGTTGTTGATACTATTTTCACAGATTTATTATTGGATTACAGCGGCTAACGCCGCGATTTTGAAGCCGCGGGGAATCTGTGAAATCCAGAATAATCACGGCTTTCTGCGTAATCTGTGGTAGGTAATCTGTGGTAGGTAATCTGTGGTAGGTAATCTGGTAAATCTGTAAAATCTGTGGTCGTTTTCATACTTGCGAATTGCGATTGATTACTGCTATTGCGCGCTCTGCTATGGTCTCGGGCATGATGCCTGTCAGACAGCGGTAGTCACCGTAGCGGCAGGGCTTCTGCCCATAGATGCTGCACGGGCGGCAGTCGAGGTCGAGGCTGACGGCGTTGTCGCGGCTCTGGTTCCAGCCCATGAATCCAGCGAGAGGGTCGGTGGCTCCCCAGACGGAGACGACGGGCGTGGCGGTAAGCGAGGCGAGGTGCATGTTGGCGGAGTCCATGGAAATCATCACGTTGAGATAGCTCATCAGGATAAGCTCCTGGTGGAGGGTCTCCACATGCTGTCCCACGTTGAGGCATTGAGGCATCTGCTTCTCCCATTGCATAAAGACCTCTTCCTCCTCCTTGCCACGTCCGAAGAGGAAGAATCGTGCCTTGGGGTAGCGATCGGCGAGGAGGCGAATCACCTCCAGCATCTTGTCCTTCGGGTAGATTTTACCCTCATGGGCGGCGAAGGGCGCAATGCCTATCCATTGCTCCCAGGAACGCTTGGGGCCTACGGCCTTGGGCAGGAGGTTGAGGTTGCCGCCCTCAGGGGGGAAGATGCTCTTGAAGTCGGACTGCTCCACGGGGAAGCCCAACCGGCGGAATACCTCGAAATAGTTCTCAAACGACGTGGGCAGCTGCCGGAGCACCTTGCCTTTCTGCGCCACCAGACGGCGGCGGCTCTTGCGATGTTTCTCCAAATGGTTCACCTTGAAGCGCCCTAGGTTGAAGCGCAGACGGAGATAGCCGGAGCGGAGCACGGAGTGGAGGTCGGCAACGTGGGTGAACTGCTTGGCTACCAGTCGGCGATAGAGGGCGTTAAGGCCGCGCAGGCCACGATACTCGCCCTTGATGTCGGCCACCATGAAGTTCACGTTAGGCGCCAGATCCTCGAACAGCGGGCGCGCATAGCTGCGGCTGAGCACGGTGATGCGTACGTCGGGATAACGACGGGCCACGGCATAGACCACTGGAACGGTCATGGCGACGTCGCCGAGCGACGAGAAACGGATGACGAGGATATGCTGGTGCTTCAAGGGGAGTTAAAGGGAGTTAGGAGGAGTTAGAGGGGAGTGAAAGGACGATACTTTTGGGGGGAGTGAAAGGGGAGTGAAGGGGAAGTGAAAGGGGAGTGAAGGGGAAGTGAAAGGGACGTCACTTACGGTAAAGGACGGGGTTGGTAGAGGGGTCGTTGTACATCTTCATCTGGCGGTAGACCTTCATCACCTTACGACCGGCCTGGTAGTCGTCGAGGAGCTGGTCGATAGCGGTGGAGAGGTCTTTCTGCTGCTCCAGGAGGACGTCGAGCTTCGCCTGACAGCGGGCCTTGTGCTCCTCGGTAGCGTCGGAACGTGAAACCTGCTCACGCATGTGGTAGATTTTCAGGGCTAGGATGGACAGGCGGTCTACGGCCCAGGCAGGACTCTCGGTGTTCAGCCGGGCATCGGGCAGGGGCGTCACTTCGCTGTACTGCTGACGGAAATAACTGTCTATATCCTCCACCAGGTCAGTGCGATCTTGGTTAGAGTGGTCTATGCGGCGCTTCAGGGCCAGGGCCTCGGTAGGGTCGATGTGCGGGTCGCGAATGATGTCCTCGTAGTGCCACTGCACGGTGTCTATCCAGCACTTCATGTAGAGGCTATACTCAATGCTGTCACGCTCGTAGGGATTGCGCATGGGCGTGTCCACATTGTCGGTGAGGTGATAGTCGCTGATAGCCTGATTGAAGATGTGGTTGGCAAGCTCTGTGAATGTAGTCATCTAAATATTTTCGATTTACAGATTTTCGATTTACGATTTATAGGATATCGATATTACGATATTTCGAAATTACGATAATTCGATATTACGATTAACGATGAATTAATTGCAAAAGTATAGAATCTTTCTCAAACGACCAACGTTTTTCTGCTTTTTTAAGTATTTGCGTGCCGCTTTTCAATTATTTTGATGTACCTTTGCACGCGATATAAACTATACAAACTATGTATAAAGCAGCAGATGACCGCTATGACAGCGGAATGAAGTACAATAGGTGCGGGCGCAGCGGTGTGCTCCTGCCAAGTGTGAGCCTGGGGTTCTGGCATAACTTCGGTAGCGTGGACAGCTACGAGCGTTCGCGCGAGATTACCCACTATGCCTTTGACCACGGCATCACCCATTTTGACCTGGCCAACAACTACGGACCGGTCTATGGGTCGGCGGAAGAAACGATGGGCCGGCTCATGGATGACTCGTTCCGTCCCTACCGCGACGAACTCTTCATCGCCACGAAGGCGGGCTACGACATGTGGCCCGGCCCCTACGGCAACTGGGGCAGCCGCAAGTATCTCATGGCAAGCCTCGACCAGAGCTTGAAGCGCATGCATCTGGACTACGTGGACCTGTTCTACAGCCATCGCTACGACCCAGAGACCCCACTGGAGGAGACGCTGCAGGCACTCGTAGACGTGGTGCGCCAGGGCAAGGCACTCTATGTGGGCATCTCGCGCTGGCCGCTGGAGGCCACCCGCACAGCCTACAAATATCTGAAGGAGCGCGACGTGCCCCTGCTCATCTATCAGGGACGGCTGAATATGCTCGACCGCGAACCGCAAGAGGAGGGCATCATGGACTTCTGTGCCGACAACGGCGTGGGTTTCATCTCGTTCTCGCCCTTGGCACAGGGACTGCTCACCGACCGTTACCTGAACGGCATCCCCGAAGACTCACGCATGGCGAAGGGCAAGTTCCTGAAGAAGGAGATGCTCACCGACGAGCTGCTCGGCCGTATTCGCCTTTACAACCAGCAGGCCCACGACCGGGGCGAGACACTCGCCGAGCACGCCCTGCGCTGGATTCTGAAGCAACGTGGCGTGACCAGCGTGCTTGTGGGTGCCAGTAGTACTGCGCAGTTGGAGAAGAACCTGAAGTGCATTAGCCCCCTAAGTTAGGAGGTTGGGGGTCTGAACAAGGATCATTAGCCCCCTAAGTTCTTGCTAAAGCAAGCGTCCTTCTGCCGAGCGAGGGGGGGCTGAAAAGTCAACAATAAGGATCTGACACTAAATAAAGTTGACAATTGGAAACGATGTTTTTAGTAAAACAGATAAATACAACAAAGACAGATAAAAACCATTCGTCTCGTTTTTCTCAGTATTTCTTGTTTTTTCCTGTATTTCTAAAAAACAAAAAGTGAAAACCATTTGACTACTTAATTAAATCACAGTTCCTAACCTTTATATATGGAAGAGAATTACAATAATGTAGGTCGTTCAGACCCCCAACCCCCTAACTTAGGGGACTCAGGAGGGGGCTCAGTAGGGGGCTCCGTACTCCTAGTGAACGACATTGCCGGCTACGGCAAGGTGGGCATGGCAGCGATGCTGCCCATCCTGTCGTACCTGGGCATCCCGGCGTT
>Ga0310696_10003041_pt1 | contig 21349 bp, 18 predicted proteins | sample AusTroGonzalo_MG_4_FD_203885 | JGI IMG/M metagenome (GOLD analysis project Ga0310696, IMG submission 203885) | Bovine rumen microbial communities from tropical cattle in Woodstock, Queensland, Australia - Gonzalo_02 (v2) (version 2) | ecosystem: Host-associated > Mammals > Digestive system >...
GGACAGTCTCGGCTCCCTTGCATCATAATCCTTCAGCCTCAGATCGTCCGATGCCATGTCGAGCCATGGTGACAAAAGAATGATAGAACCGCACATCTCCTTCCTTCCGATGATGGTCTGCGGAAATGACAGTGCCAGATTGCCGCCCATGGAGTCACCCATGACCGTGATGTCCGATGCCTTATGATTCTCCAGCATCATATCGTAAACGGAATCCAGCATCGAATACGTCTCTTCGTATGTGTGAGCAGGAGCCAAAGGGTAGATCGGAAGATAGACCGTGACCTCCTTGCTCTTCAATATCTTCTTGATGAATCTGTAATGGTATTTCACCATCTGGTGTATGGCCGAACCTCCGTGCAGATACATCATCGCCTTCTGTTTCCCTTCATTGAAGATGTAACATGGGTTACCGTTGAAATCCACTATCTTCGTTGGAGCTCCGAAGTCCCATTCCTTCGGCATCTGGTAGGGCTGCGAATTTACAATTCTCAATTCCTCGATGTAACTGTCGAAATACTCCGGATCAGAGTACTTCTTCTTCCTGCCGTCATGTCCAAGGACGAAATTCACTACTATAGCAGACAGACTCACGGGAATACGATTGAGTAAGGGATATATCCAATCTATGATTACACAGGAACATGGGCAAGAACGACGTGTCGGTATTGGACCTCATGTGCAAGGACAAGTACGCGGAGGCCAACAACCACAAGCGTGCCAGGGACAGCTATTCCGCCGATGCCAAGAACTGGATGGCAAAGAGGGATCTCTACCGCGAGAGATCGAAGAAGGAATACGCCGATGCCGTCGAGATGAAGAAGAAGAGGGACGAGCTCAACGCCAAGGTGAAAGAATTCAAGGCGAAGAGGGACGAATGCCACGCTAAGGCCGCGGAACTCAAGGAGACCAGAGGACCTGAGTATGATGAGGCCAGAGCAAAAGGCAACGAGTACCACGAGCAGATGGTCGCCTGCAACGAACAGGGTCAGGCCGCTCATCAGAAGTACACCGAACTTATGGAACAGTCCAAGACAGATAGAACATTGGCTGATGCAGCACACAACAAGTTCATCGAATGCAGGAAAGCTGCCGATGAGGAGCACAGACTGTACATCGAAGCACTGGAATCCGTCAAGAACCTCAGGGACAATCTGCCTGATTTCGATGTCTCAGAAGAAGATGATACTTGAGGCTTCCACGTTATTATCGGCCTTCACCAGCTGAGGCACTTCTCCGAACATCGCCATCTTTCCGTTGGCGATGCACAGACACCCTTTCACGCAGTCAATCCTTCCTATCCTTTCCACTGCGGAAGACATCTCTTCCTCGCTGCCGTCCTTTATCATGTTACCGAGGGCAGTCGCGCATGCATCTGCAAGTATCACATCGTCAGAGAACACTGTGCTTATTCCGGTATTTCCCAATGATACCGAAGGACCTATTGCCCCGGATGATGAACAGATACCGAAGATACCCTCCCTCTTGGGTATCGAAAGTGCTAATCCCTTGAACCTCTCATCATTCTGGAATATCCCTACGGTGATGTCCCTGTCGATCAGCAATGCGATGTCTCCGCCGTTCTCCACTATGGCGAACTTGGCACCCGCTTCCTTCATCTTCTTCACAGCGTAGAAGGCAACGGCACCGGCGACTCCTGCCATGGGTCCGACACCTGCCATTAACGATGCCTGGCACATGCGTTCTATGAGTTCATCATCCTTCTTTGACGGATAGGGATCATAGGTGGTCCCGAAGAACCAGTCCTCTGCGATCTTCTTCTGGATTATCTCCCTGGCCTCGAAGATGGCCTCCTCAGCCACATCGATGTATTCCTTATCGGATACCACCGTGACAGCGGTCTCGCCGACTTCGAAGTGCACTCTCATAATGTCAGAGTGACCGCATGGGTCGAACATGCCGAAAGACATGATCCGCATGCGACACATTTCTCGATGTTCAGCTTGACCTCGAAGGTCTCGGGATCGTAGGAGAATGCCTTGGTCGGACATACCGATACGCACGAACCGCAGCTGAAGCACTTCTGCTCATCGCGCATGATGTGGTCGCCCAGTTCGTTGATGACGACACCGTTGTCCTCTGCGAACTTCAATGCCTTCTCGATAAGTTCCTCTTCGCCCTTGAGCCTGAGGATCAGGACTCCGCATCCGTCATCGTCGATGCCGGCACGGAGGATGCTGGGCTCTATCTTGCATTCTGTGACCATCGAATAAACGATGGAATCCTGAACGTTGCTCTCAGGGAAAATGAATCTGTATTTCTTATCCATCATATCACCCCTTGACCTCGAGTCCTTTGACCTTTCCTTCCTTCGGGAGCATCATCGACGGGACGTTCAGCAGGAACTCTCCCTTCTCGATCCTGTCCTTCAGATCGGCCGCCACCTTCTTGGCGCCCCAGTATGACGACAGGGATGACGTTCTGATCTTCTGACCGTCGTACTCGATCATTCCGGATCTCAGCTGCGCGTATGTGTACTGTGCCATCGCGGACCTGTTCTTCGATGTAATACTGTAATCGATCAGACAGGCGTAGATCTCGTCATCCGATATAGCGGTCTTCTTGATGATGTCCTCGTTGAGGATGGGTATCGGTACACCGATCCCTATGGCCAATGACGTTCCGTAGCCGGAGATGTCCAACCCCCTGACGTACTTGGCATCCATGCCTTTCATGTCGCCGATAACCGCCAGTGTCCTGGAACCCGAGATGGGGACTCCGTTCTTCTCCTTGGCAGTGGTATTGAACTGCGTACCCTGCCAGGTGACGTATCCGTCGCCTCCTGCCATCAGTATGTGGGTTCCCATTCCGATGGTGTCTAGATGGGGGTCGTTCATCAATGGAGACAATTGTCCCGCAGAGCTGTATGTAGCGTTCTTCATCCTCGGAAGGAGCTTACCCATGTAGGTGTGGAGCGTCCTGTCTGATGTGTTAGTTGCCACGTTGTAATTCTGATAGAGGTTGCGGGGGTTGTACAGATATGCCTCGTTCAGGTCGTTCAGGGTGATGTTCGTCTCGATATCCTTCCTGACGTAGCAGTCCGTTCCGGGGCCCCATCCGTGAAGGTGGATGGTCTTGCCTGCGATGAGATCCTCGATTACATGACCTCCGCCGTATCCGCGTCCTTCCGCTTTCGCTGTGGCACCGATGTATGTGTCCACGGCAGCGAGTCCGCCGTATGCTTCCACGCCGTTCATCATGATGTTGGTCATCCTGATCGGGGGATCGGAGTGACCGAAGTTGATGAATGCACCCGAAGAGCACATGGCTCCGAATGTACCTGTGGTGACGACATCCACTTCCTCGGCTGCCTTCTCGGCACCTTTCTGTTTGACGAGGTCGATGACCTCCTCTGCGGTAAGGACCACTGCCTTGCCTTTGCGAATCTTATCGTTGATCTCCTCGTAGGTCTTCGCCAACTTATCCCCTTCAGATGTATCCTTTCGATTTAGCGAGCTCTGCATTCAGGACGGAACCTCCGGCTCCTCCCCTGAGGGTATTGTGGGAGAGTGCGAATATCTTGTAGTACTCGTCCTTCTTCCTGATTCTTCCGAGCGTGACTGCCATTCCCTTTGATCTTCCTGTCCCTCCAGCGAACACATCGAATGCGGGCTGGGGGCGGTTCTCTTCCCTCCTCACGATGATGGGTTGCGGAGGCGCCGAGGGAAGGTTGAGCTTCTGAGGTTCTCCCCTGTAGTTCTCGAACGTCTTGATGACGTCCTCGACCGAAGGTTCTGAACCCATCTTGATCACAAGCGATTCGAGGTGACCGTCTACGACGGGCACTCTGGCACAGTTCGCGAAGACGTTGAAATCTGCGAACTTAAACTCCTTGTTCTCGTACTTTCCGAGCATCTTGGCGAGTTCGGACTCCATCTTCTCCTCCTCGTTCTTGATGAACGGGATGACATTTCCGACGGCATCCAACGAGGGTACGCCGGGATAACCTGCACCGGAGAGTGCCTGGTATGTGGAGATGAAGACATCCTTCAGTCCGTATGCGTCGTTCAGTGCTGCCAGAGGTGCGGCGATGCCTGTGGATGAACAGTTGGCGTTGGTGACTATGAAACCGCCGTCCTTGTAGGTTGCCTGATCCTTGATGGAATCTAGGTGCTGGGGGTTCACTTCGGGAATAAGAATGGCGACATCCTTGTCCATCCTGTGAGAACCCGCATTGGTGAAGACACCGACCCCTTTCTGTGCAAGCTCCGTCTCTGTGGGCCCTGCCAGATCTGAAGGTATTCCGCTGAATGCGATCCTGCAGTTCTTGGAGATCTTGTTCAGATCCATGGTCTCGATCTTCCTCTCGAGTGTCTCCTCCTTGTAGACGTAATCCCTTACCTTGAGAACATCTGCAAGCCTCTTTCCTTCGGACCTCTCCGAAGCGTAGAGTCCTTCCATCTCGAAATAGGGGTGGTCCTCGAGCATCTCGATGAATCTCTGCCCGATCATTCCTGTTGCGCCCAAAACGGCTACCTTGATTTTGCTCATCCTTTAGTCACCTGAATTTAACGAATAGTGCCTGTTATGCTAAAATGTATAATAATATCTCGTGATAAAATTATTCAAATATGAATAATTAAAAGAGAAAAAAGTAGGAAAAGAATATCACTCGAAGAAGTGATGCTGCCTGTCCTTGGAGATCTTGAGGATGACCTCTGCGATCTGCTCGGCTTCCTGAGGTGTAAGGCTGACTTCCTCGCAGAGCTCGTGGTATCTAGCGATGACCTCGCGTTCCTTGTCCTCGTCCCAATAGCTCTGAGATGACTTCTTCTTCGCCTTTGCCAGTTCGTCGGCTATCTCCATGCGGGTGGCAATCAATTCGATGATCTGCTGATCGATGTCCGCGATCATTTCCCTGAGCTCTTTGGTGTCTGCCATGTTGGACCGTCCCGTGTATCTCGCTTTGGATATAAATGATATTGTGGCTTCTAGGGATATTTCCTATTTAGCATTTCCTTACATCAATGTATATAATGATACAAAAGTGAATATTTATTTATTATCTGTGACATACACCTAACATGGATTCCATTCTGAAGGCCTTCGACGGATACCATTCGCAGAAAGATGTCGTGAAAGTAATGCTCAGGCTCGGGCTTTGCGTCAAGGACAACAAGGCTTACTGCGGGACTGTTGAGATCTCCGATTCTGCATTGGCGCGCGCCGCGGATGTAGACAGACGTGTGGTGAGGTCCACCATCGAGAGGATAATGAACACACCGTCACTGCTTCAGAAGTTCTCCAAGCTCAGGAGCATGTGCCTTCTTTCGGACATCGCACCAGAGATTGGATGCAGCACTCTTGAGGTCCTGCCTACCAACGCTCAGATCCCCGGTATCCTCGCTGATGTCACCAGGACGATCTTCGAGGCCGGAGTGTCCGTAAGACAGGCAGTCATCGATGATTCATCAGAGAACGGACCGAAACTCATCATCGTTATGGAAGGTCAGCTTCCTCCGAGCTTCATTCCCCGCGTAAGGATGTGCAGGGGAGTGGACAGCGTCATCCTCAGATGATCAGCGTATGGTCGCTTTCCTGAACCTGATGGAGCACAGGATCACCATTATCACGGCGACGATGCCCAATACGACGAACTGCAGTGCCGGGAAGTTCCCTTCAGCAGCCATCCTAGCACCGTCGATGGCGTAGCTCATAGGATTCACCTTCGCTATCCAATAGACAATAGTGGGCATGCTCTCATACTTCACCAATGCGGATGACAGAAGATACATCGGTGTGACCAGGAAAGCCTGGAACGCCGAATAGGAATCATGATCCGGCAGGAACAGCGAGATCGTGGTGGCGAATGATGATATCAGAACCCCGAAGATGAACAGGAGGAGATACATCTGCGCATATGCCAGAGGGGACATTATGGATGCTCCTGCTATCACTGCGATGAACAATATGAATGTGGACTGCAGCAACCCCCTGATGGTTATGAACATGATCTTCCCGAAGAGGATGCTCTCTCTGGGAGCAGGGACTGCAAGGAACTTGTTCAGATAACCGAGAACCTTGTCGAACATGATCGAAGTTCCGCCAGCCATACCGGCGTTCAGCATCGTCAGGACGAGGATACCGGGCGTGATGTAATCCAGATAGTTGGGGTACGGGGCAGGTATGACCAGTCCCATGAACAGCAGCCATGCGGCCGGCATGACCATGGTGGAGAGGACGTTGATAGGAGAACGTGTCCATCTGAGGAAATCACGCCACATGAATGCGAACATTCTGTACATCTCATCTCCTCCTCATCATGTTACGGAACTGGGTAGCATCGAACGCTCCCTCCTCCTGCTGTCCAACAGACAGCATGTAGATGTCCTCCAGCGTCGGTTCCCTGACCGATGACGAGAATATCTTGATCCCTTCGGCCTCATAGCATCTGACCAATTCGGGCAGCGATGCGGAACCGTCAGGGGAAGTGAACAGTGCCAGACCGTCCTTGAACTCAATCTGTTTCACACTGTCGGGGATCTTCGAAGGGAATCCACCCTCTGTCCTGATAGTAATTATGGAATCCATTCCTGCGGTGAGTTCGTCGGGTTTCCCTTCTTTCATCAGAACTCCCTTCCTCAGGATACCCACGCGGTCGCAGTAACGCTCGGCCTCATCCATCTGGTGGGTCGTTACGAAGATGGTCACACCGGAATCCCTGAGTTTAACGATGTATTCCCAGATCGATCTCCTCGATGCCACATCCAATCCCACCGTAGGTTCGTCCAGGAACAATACCCTGGGGTTGTGGACCAGGGCCTGAGCCAATTCCAGTCTTCTTCTCATTCCCCCCGAATATTTGGCGGTGTAATCATCGGCGCGGTCGGAGAGATTCATTATCTCGAGAACCTCATTGACGCGTCTCTTCCTCTCCGCCCTGTCCCTTATACCGTAAAGTTTGGCGAACAGGGTGACGTTCTCCCTTCCTGTGAGACGGGCATCAACGGCCATGTCCTGAGGCACATAACTGATGCACTCCCTCACCTTGGCGGCATCCTTCTTCACATCATATCCGCAGACCGATGCAGTACCTTCGGTTATGGAGAGCATTGTGGTGAGCATGTTGACCGTTGTCGTCTTTCCTGAACCGTTGGGGCCGAGAAGACCGTATATCTCGTTGTCCACGGTCAAGTCCAATCCTTTCACAGCCAGGTTTCCGTCGTAATCCTTCTTCAGACCGTGAGCCTCGATCATCATGCTATCACATTGACGTCCCATAACAGAATATCTTCATCCGCGGTAACACGTTCTAAGAAAAAATGCTTTCTTAAAGAAATGAAAAAAGCCGGCTTGCGCCGGCGTTTGTCATCAGTTGACGAAGGTGTGGTATTCCCTCATGCTTCTGACGTTGAGCTCCTTGCCTCTGGCCACCTTGATCGCTGCGACAGCGGTGTTGGCTCCGTTGGCAGTGGTGAGGAAGGGTATCTCCAGCTCAACAGCCAGACGGCGCAGTGTGTAACCGTCCCTGATCGCACCTGACTTGTTGGACGGGGTGTTGATGACCATGTTGATCATTCCTTCCCTCATGTACTCGACCGCCTGGGGCTTGTACTTGTCCTGCAGGGTGAACACTGTGGTGGTCTGTATGCCGTTCTTCCTCAGGAAAGTGGATGTTCCCTTGGTGGCGTAGATGTTGAATCCCATCTCGTACAGTTCCTTCACCGATTTCAGGATACGGGGCTTGTCAGCATCGTTGACTGTTACGTAGACTCCGCCTTCCTTAGGCAGCTTGTTCCCTGCGGCGACGTATGCCTTGTAGCATGCGAAGTCGAAGTTCTCGTCGATACCCATAACTTCTCCGGTTGACTTCATCTCAGGAGTGAGGATGGAATCGACACCGGGCAGCTTCAGGAAGGGGAACACCGATGCCTTGATGGCGAAGTGATCGATAACCTTGTAGTCCATGTCGATGCCCAGGTCCTTGAGGGTCTTTCCGAGCATGATCTGCGTACCCAGCTTTGCCAGCGGGATTCCTGTCGCTTTGGAGATGAACGGAACGGTACGCGATGCCCTGGGGTTGGCCTCGATCATCCAGATCTCGTCATCCTTGACAGCGAGCTGAAGGTTCATCAGACCCTTGACCTGAAGTGCCAGAGCGACCTTCTTTGAAATCTCGATGACCTGGTTGACGATCTTGGGCTTGAGTGTGAACGGAGGCAGTACCATTGTTGCATCTCCCGAGTGCACTCCAGCGTACTCGATGTGCTCCATGATTCCTCCGACATAGACGTCCTTGCCGTCTGCGACACAGTCCACATCCAGTTCGATGGCTTCCGTCAGATACTTATCGATGAGGACCGGGTGGTTCCTTGAAACTCTGACTGCTGTCTCGATGTATGTCTTCAATTCCTCGGTGGAATAGAGGATCTCCATTCCGCGTCCTCCGAGGACGTATGAAGGTCTGATCAGAACGGGGTAACCGATCCTCTCTGCAATCTCCTTTGCCTCCTCGAACGAGTAACCGGTACCGGACTCGGGCTGCTTGATTCCCAGGTCCACCATGAGTTTAGAGAATCTCCTCCTGTCCTCGGCCACATCCATCATGTCGGGACTGGTTCCCAGGACCTTGGTCTTGGTTCCCTGAAGGGCCTTCTCCAAGTCGACAGCAAGGTTAACACTGGTCTGTCCGCCGAACTGTACGATGACTCCATCGGCATCCTCCCTCTCGATAACGTTCAGAACATCCTCGAGGGTGAGAGGCTCGAAGTACAGCCTGTCGGAGATGTCGAAATCTGTGGAGACTGTCTCGGGGTTGTTGTTGATGACAACAGCATCGACACCTGCATCCTGCAAAGCCATGACGCTGTGCACACAGCAGTAATCGAACTCGATACCCTGTCCGATACGGATCGGACCTCCTCCGATGATGATGACGCTCTTCTTGGACTTGTCGCGCTCTGCCTCGCAGGAGTTTCCGTATGTGGAGTAGAAGTAAGGTGTCTTGGCCTCGAACTCGGCTGCACACGTGTCGACCATCTTGTAGACGGGTGTGATATTGTTGTCCTTCCTCATCTCGCGGACATCCATCTCGGTCTTGTTCGTGAGAGATGCGATAGTGACATCCGCGAATCCCATCCTCTTGGCCTTCTCGAGAAGTTCGGGTGTGAGCTGCTCGGTCTTGAGGGTGTTCTCCATGTCCACTATGTTCTTTATCTTGAGGGTGAAGAAGTTATCCCACTGTGCAAGCTCGGAGACCTGCTCGGGTGCGAGACCTCTCCTCAGTGCTTCCGCGATGGCGAAGATACGCCTGTCGGTAGCGTGCTTGAGCTCTTCCTCGATCTCTTCGTCAGTCATGTCCAGCGGGTCGAGGTGCATAGCACCGATCTCCAGCGAACGGATTCCCTTCAAAATGGCTTCTTCAAAGGTACGTCCGATGGACATGGTCTCTCCGGTGGACTTCATCTGTGTTCCCAGGTGTCTGTCGACCGTACGGAACTTGTCGAAGGGCCATCTCGGGATCTTCAGGACGACGTAGTCGATCGCGGGCTCGAATGCCGCATATGTCGTACCGGTGACCTTGTTGGGGATCTCGTCAAGGGTGTATCCCAGAGCGATCTTCGCAGACACACGGGCAATCGGGTATCCAGTCGCCTTTGATGCAAGTGCTGATGATCTTGACACACGGGGGTTGACCTCGATGAGACGGTAATCTCCGTTCGCGGGGTTGAATGCGAACTGAACGTTGCATCCTCCTTCGATACCCAGTGCACGGATGACCTTGATGGCGGCATCCCTGAGGCGCTGGTGATCGACGTCTGAAATTGTAAGGATAGGTGCACAGACGATACTCTCACCTGTGTGGATACCCATAGCATCCAGGTTCTCCATGTTACAGATGAGGATGCAGTTGTCGTTTCCGTCCCTCATCACTTCGTACTCGTATTCCTTCCATCCGAGGACACTCTCTTCGATAAGAACCTGGTGAATACGCGAGTAAGCGAGACCTCTGGCACATATCTCCCTGAGCTCCTTCTCGTCGTATGCGATACCTCCTCCGGTTCCTCCCAAAGTGAATGCGGGACGGATCAGGACAGGATACCTGCCGATGAACTTGACTGCTTCAATGGCTTCCTCAACTGAATTGACACTCTTACTGATCGGAATGGGTTCGCCGATCTTCTCCATGGTCTCCTTGAACAGTTCACGGTCCTCGGACATCTCGATCGCTTCGGGCTGTGTTCCCAGGAGTTCCACTCCGTGCTTCTTCAGTATTCCTTTTTCCGCAAGTTCCGAACAGATGTTCAGAGCGGTCTGTCCTCCCATTCCTGCGAGGATTCCGTCCACACCCTCCTTGACGATGATCTTCTCGATCACGTCGGCCTCGAGGGGCTCGATGTAGACGCTGTCCGCCATGTCCACATCGGTCTGGATGGTGGCGGGGTTGGAGTTGACCAAAACGGTGTTGTATCCTTCTTCCCTGACGGACTTGCAAGCCTGCGATCCGGAGAAGTCGAATTCTGCGGCCTGTCCGATGACGATCGGACCGGAACCGATGACCATGAGCTTCTTGTATTCCTTCTTCACATTCTCGCCTCCTCGATCATCTTCTTGAATTTGTCAAAGAGGAACGTCGTATCCATCGGACCGGGCGATGCCTCCGGGTGGTATTGGCAAGTGAATATCGGGAGGTCCTTGTGGGCCACGCCCTCGACGGTGCCGTCGTTGACGTTCACCTGGTTGACGATAAGTCCCGTACCTTCCAGACTCTTCTCGTCCACGGCGAATCCATGGTTCTGCGATGTGATGTAGACTCTTCCCTCGAACTTGACAGGCTGGTTCTCTCCCCTGTGTCCGAACTTCATCTTGTAGGTCTTTCCGCCCATTCCCAGTGCGATGATCTGGCTTCCGTAGCAGATTCCCATCAGGGGCATGGCGGTCGAAAGGTCGCCGACGGCTTTGACGACAGTATTGATTATGTCGGGGTGTGCGGGGTCACCGGGACCGTTGGAGATCATGACACCTTTCACGCCGGAATCGATGATGGCCTGGGCCGACGTGTCGTAGGGGAACAACTTCACATTGAATCTCTTTCCGAGGGATTCGATTATGTTCCTCTTGGTTCCGCAGTCTATCAGTCCTACTGTGGTGTCCTTTCCGAAGTTGTAATCCACGACCTTCTTCACTGAGACCTCAGCGACAAGGTTGTTGACGAACGGGTGGGGCATGATCTTCAGCTTCTTGATCGCCTCGCTGACCTCGTCCTCATTGGCGACGATGGCACCTTTGAACGAACCCTGCTGCCTGATCTTGACGACCAATTCCCTTGTGTCGATACCGGAAATCGCGGGGATCTTGTGGTCAATGAGGTACTTGTCGAGGGGTTCTCCGCCGTACATCATCGACGGTTCCCTGCAGTATTCCCTGACAACGACACCCTTAACGTGAACGTCATCCGACTGCTCGAATTCCTTCCTTACACCGTAGTTTCCAATCAACGGATATGTGAAGATCAGTATTTCTTCGCGGAACGAAGGATCTGTGAGACCCTCCTGATAACCGCCCATTCCTGTAGTAAAAACGACTTCACCGAACGAAGTTCCCTCGTATCCGAAGGATTCTCCTTCAAGAACGGTGCCGTCCTCGAGAACCAAGAAGTTACTTGCCATCGAGAGTATAACCATAGATGTAATCTATTTAATGACTGCCCGTCAATAAGTAATAATGATATCACACCTGTATCTTTTCAGACATTTTTAATTTTGATTTGTTACTATATATGACAAGCCCTTCGATATTGCGACTTTTTACACATCCCGCCGAGAACCCAAAATACATTAGGTCCGACCGTATAACCGACGGTATGCGCATCCTCGGTAAGAACCCTTCCGACAACAGCATCTCCATCCGCATAGAGACGGATGACGATTCATGGCATCTGTACAATGTCGTAGAGATAGGGGATCTTGTCACCGCTTCCACAACCAGAAGAGAGGAGAAGGCCGCCGACAAGCTCAGGGCGGAACGTGCCGAGAAGAAGAGGATGACGCTAGGTATCCGCGTGGAGAAGATAGAGTTCTCCGAGAGCGACATGAGGATCAAGATCCTCGGTGTCATCGAGACCGGACCGCAGGATATCGGACAGCATCACACGCTAATGATCGAGGTCGGAGACAATCTCACCATCGCCAAAGAGAAATGGAAGATCTCTCAAACGGAGAGATTGGAGAGGGCTGTTCAGGACACGACCAAACCCAAGGTCATCTTCGTGTCATTGGATCAGGACGATGCAACTATCGCGGTCATGAGGCAGTACGGTCTGAAGGAGATCACCGTAATCAGATCGGGCAGGTGCGGGAAGCAGTACGACACCAAAGAGCCAGCAACGGATTATCATGGTGAGATCATCTCAAAGATCAAACCTATGCTCGAGAAGGACATGCCTGTTGTCCTCTTGGGACCAGGATTCGAGAAGGAACTCCTGGCCGAGGATATGAAGAAGGATCCCACTCTGCCGAAGACATTCGTCTACCACACCGGACAGTCAGGCATGCAGGGTGTCAACGAACTCATGAAGAAAGGTCTGGGTTCCTCTCTTCTGAGGGAATCCAGGGTCGGCATCGAGATGGAGGCAGTTGAGAGACTCATGGAAGAGATTGGGAAGAACGGTCTCGCAACATACGGTACCGAAGAGGTCTCCAACGCATGTGCCTCAGGTGCTGTGGAGACGCTGCTTATTTTAGATTCCAAGCTCAGGGGCGGAGATTACGACGAGATGATCAGGAACACCGAATCCCAGAAGGGTAACGTGATTGTTGTTTCAGATCAGCATGACGCAGGAAGATCACTTGGAGCTCTGGGCGGTTTTGCAGCCATTCTGCGTTACAAACTGTGATCGTCTTATGATGATACACGGTAAATACTCGAAGGGGATGGCACGCCTAAGGAGAGTTCTAGGATGTCATCCGATAAGAACGTCGAGATCCTGCTTGGGAATCAGAGGAAGGCCATCATAGCCTTGGCCATCCCCCTTGGTATCGCTCTCCTCATCCAGCACATCAACAGCTTCGTCGATACGCTGTGGGTATCGGGACTCGGTTCTGACCACATGGCAGCGGTCGGAATCATAGCGCCCATCTATGCCGCCATCGTAGGTGTGGGCAACGGTCTCGGGATAGGAATCTCCGCTGCAATATCGCGTTACATCGGAAAAGGCGAACCTTCATCCGCCAACAGGATCGCCGCACAGGGTCTGATGCTCGCTGTGGCGATAGCATTGGGCATCACCGCGGCCCTTCTGTTGACTGCGGAACCCGTCCTCAGACTGTTCGGCGCAGGGGATGTGCTCCCGTTATGCATGGACTATGCCGTCCCGATCTATGCCGGAACGGTATTCATCATGCTAAGCGGAGTGATGTCCGGAATGCTGCGCGGCGAAGGTGCCGCAAAGCGCTCTATGATCATCCAGACGGTCGGGGCCATCATAAACATCATACTGGATCCTATCCTCATCTACACATTGGGCATGGGGGTCACGGGGGCGGCATGTGCTACGATCATAGCACTGGCGACATCGTCGATCATACCTTACTATTGGTATCTGGTGAAAAAGGATACCTTCGTTAAGATACAGAGATCCAACTTCGTCATGGACAGAAGTGCCAGATCGGATATTTTATCTGTGGGATTGCCGGAGATGCTCGAACTGTCGCTGATGAGTCTGTTCAACGTTCTCCTGAACTACTTCGTCATCATATGCGGAGGGACCGATGCTGTCGCCATATTCACGACCTCGTGGAAGGTCGTTGCCATCTGTCTGGTGGTCCCCCAGGCCATCGGCGGTGCACTTGTATCCGTTTGTTCTGCCGAGTACGGAATGAGAAGATTCGATTCGATAGCTGACGCCTACCGCTATTCCATGAGGATAACATTCGCAGCGATGGTGATGATCTCATTGACCGCCGCCTTACTGTCCGGCCCCATATCGATGATATTCACCACCGGCGACAACACGATACAGCTTCGTTCAGGACTGCAGCAGCTGATCCTCTGCATGTGCGTGCTCATGCCGTTCTTCTCGATGGTCTATCCCAGCTCCTCACTGATGCAGGCCTTGAGGAAAGCCGGACAGGCCATGGTGAACACCATATTCCGCAACCTCCTGATCGTTGCCCTGTTCGCACTCGTCACCTTCACCATCACCGATATCGAATGGATATGGTACATGCTCATCGTCAGCGAGACCATCGGCGGATTTATGATGTGGATACATGCGCGTACCGTATTGAAGGATACACTCAGGAAGGAAAAGCTTACGCCAGCGTAACAAGTGTTAAGGGCGTTAAGACTATTAACGACAATCACTTCCCTCGCCTCATGAAGATCGCAGTCACATACGAGAACGGAGAGGTGTTCCAACACTTCGGACGCACACAGCAGTTCAAGATCTATGAGATCGAGGACAAGAAGATCGTCTCTTCACAGGTCGTCGACAACGGCGGATTCGGACACGGTTCCCTTGCAGGTTACCTGAAGGGCCTCGGAGTCACCGCACTCATCTGCGGTGGTATCGGGGGCGGAGCAAGGAACATGCTAATCGGCGAAGGCATCACCGTTTACCCCGGAGCATTCGGAGATGCGGATGCCAATGTGGAAGCGTTCGTCAAGGGTTCGCTGAACTACGATCCCAACACCGAATGCCACCACCATGACCACGAGGGCGGCCACAGCTGCACCTGCGGAAAACACTGATCATTCCTTGGGCGGATCCAGACTCACATCCACTTTCTTTCTCTGGCGTCCGCCCGTCTTCTTCAATTTGCCCTGACCTATCGCCCACTCGTAGTTCTTCATCTCGGCGGGCGCTATCAGAACCCTGTCGCCTTTGGCGAACTTCCTTCCGGTTGCCCAATTCGTGAAGGATGAGAGAACGCGGTATTCGTCAGCGTCCATGACTATCTCCTTGGTGTTGGGCCTCCCCTTCATCTGAGAATATGTGCCAGAGAACACCCTTATGTGTTTATCTTTGACCTCAATTACCTTAGTACAGACAGTGTCCAGGAAATAACGGTCGTGAGTGATCGTGATTATGGTTCCGTCATACTCGTTCAGTGCCGCTTCGACGGCATGTCTGGAAGGTATGTCGAGATAGTTCGTAGGCTCATCAAGTATCAGGAGATTTGTCTCCTTCAGCAGAAGCAATGTCAGTGCGACCTTGGCCCTCTCCCCTCCGGACAGGGTGCCCATCGGCCTGTCCACCTGTTCGCCGAACATCAGCATCCTTGCCAGGAGTTTTCTTGCATCGCCTCTCCTCTCCCTGCCGATGACCTGCAGTATCTGCTCTTCTGCGGATAGTTTCAGGTCCAATCCCTCATGGTTCTGTGAGAAGTAGCCTATCTTCGCTCCGGGAGCTATCCACAATTCCCCTTTGGAAGGGATCTGCTCGAGCAATGCCTTCACCAATGTGGTCTTGCCCTCACCGTTGGCACCGAAGATGCCTATCTTCTCGCCCTTGTGGATGTCCAATTCTACATTCTCCAAAATGGTCCTTCCCCCCAGTTCCACCGAGAGGTTCTTGGCAGTGATCATGTTCTTTCCGGACTTCGGAGCGGACTGTATCCTGACCGTGATCTCCCTTGTATCCTCCGGAGCTTCTTTGACATCCATCTTGTCGATCATCTTCTGCCTTGTCTTGTGCAGAGCGAAGAACCACTGGTCCTTGTGCATCTGTGCCGCGATCTCTTCCTGCTTCTTCTTTTGGTAGGTGTACTTGCGGTACTCCTTCTCCATGCGCTCGATGTCCAGCTGCTTCTTCATGACGAATGTGGAGTAGTTGCCCTTGTATTCTCTAGTCTTACCGTTGGAGATCTCGGTGACCCTTGTGACCACCTTGTCCAGGAAATAACGGTCGTGACTCACTACAAGAATTGAACAATGTGAATCCAAAATGAAGTCCTCGAGCTTCTCCACGGTCTCGATGTCAAGATGGTTCGTAGGCTCGTCCATGAACAGTACGTCGCAACCCTCTGCCTGGACGAAGATACGGGAGAGCATTACCTTGGTCCTCTCTCCTCCGCTCAGGGTCGACATCTTCCTGTCCAGGATGTCAGCGGAGAGACCGACTCTGTCCAGCGAATCCAGCTGTTTCTCTTCATCCTCTGAATCGGATTCCGACAGAGCCTTCTCCAGCCCAGCATATTCTGTCGTGAGGGCATTCCAGTCGATATCCCCGCCCTGGGCCATCAGTGCATCGATCTCACTCATCCTTCTGCGGAGATGTTCCACATGGCCGTACGGTCTTCCCAAAACTTCTTTTACAGTTACATCGGAAGATTCGGAGAACTGTGCCAGATAACCGATTTTCTCTGTATATCGTATCAGTTCGCCGGTATCACATTTCTCCTCTCCGAGCAGAATCTTCATGAACGTGCTCTTTCCTGCACCATTCACCCCTATCAGACCTATGGCATCCCCCTCGTTGATCTGGAGGTCGGCCTTGAGAAGGACCTTGATGGGGCCGTATGCCTTGGTCAGCGATTCCGCCCGGAGAAGCATGTCCATGCGTAATGCCTGGAAATTGAAAAATGTTGGGAACGAAATGGAAAAATGAAGATGAGGGGATGATCCCCTCAGATGTTTCAGTTCTTGGCGGCCGCAATGGATGCGTCCACGTACTTCTGCCAAACGGCCTCGAGGTCGGGCCTCTGCATGGTCTCCATGACATAGTCCGCGAACTCGTTTCCGGTGGCTCCGGTGTCCCTTCCGGTCATGACCAGTTTCTTCTCGAACTGTGTGCAGACATCGAGGGCCATGTTGAGCTTCTTTGCCTTCTCGACCTCTCCGATGTGCTCCATCATCATGGCGACTGCCTTGATCATGCTGCAGGGATCGGCGTACTGTGCTCTTCCCTCGGTGACCATCCTGGGTGCCGAACCGTGGATGGCCTCGAACATGGCGTATCTCTTACCGATGTTGGCTGAACCTGCTGTTCCGACACCGCCCTGGATCTGTGCTGCCTCGTCGGTGATGATGTCACCGTACAGGTTGGGGAGGACGAACACCTTGAAGTTACTCCTTCTTGCGGGGTCGATGAGCTTTGCGGTAGTGATGTCGATGAACCAATCGTCCCATTTGACCTCGGGGTAGTCCATGGCAACTTTCTCAGCTATGCTCAGGAACTTTCCGTCGGTGGTCTTGATGATGTTCGCTTTGGTGACGAGCGAGACGTAGTTGACTCCGGTCTTCTTTGCGTGTTCAAAACCAGCGCGAATGATCCTCTCGGTTCCCTGGGTGGTCGCGACACAGAAATCCATGGCAAGATCGTCGGTGACGTTCATTCCGTCGCTTCCCAGTGCGTAGCTTCCCTCGGTGTTCTCCCTGTAGAAGACCCAGTTGATTCCGAGCTCGGGAACGCTTACGGGTCTGACGTTCGCGAACAGGTCGAGCTGTTTCCTCATGGCGACGTTCGCGCTCTCGATGTTGGGCCACGGGTCTCCCTTCTTGGGCGTGGTGGTCGGGCCCTTGAGTATAACGTGACATTCCTTGAGCTCGGCGAGTGTGTCATCGGGGATCGCTTTCATGACCTCGACACGCCTCTCGATCGTGAGACCGTCGATCTGCCTGATCTCGACCTTTCCGGCCTTGATCTTCTCTGCGAGGAGGAACTCCATGACCCTCTGTGCCGATGCACAGATGTAAGGTCCTATTCCGTCTCCGCCGCAGACACCGATGATGAGTTTGTCAAGTTTTGAATAGTCGAGCCAGTCGCCCTCTCCCTTGAGGACATCGACCCTCTCCAACTGTCTCCTGAGAAGTTCTCCGAACTGCTCCTGCGCCTTCTTGATGGCTTGTTCGTCGACCATAATAACCGCGTCCGTATCGATGTTGCCATAATAAAGATATAGGTGAATCCCGGACCCCGTTTCGGTGAGTGTTCGTACACTATAAATAATACGGGCGAATGTAGAAAGGTGTTTGGTCCAAACCCCCGGTCGTGAGACCGTATGAACCTGCAGAAGGGTATGAGATGATATTTGAAAGCCTGGCAAAATTCGTGATGAAACACGCCAAACTGATCATAGCAGTTTGGATAATCGTCCTCATTGCGTCCGCCTATCCTGCGATGCACGCTAGCGAGAAGCTCAGCTACAGCACCACAAGCATGGGCAGTTCGAACACGGAATCCATCGAAGGACTCGTGATTATCGGCGAGCACTTCCAATCGCAGAACAGCAGCGAGAGCATGCAGATGGCCCTGGTCGTCTACAATGCCGCTGAACAGTCCGTCCTGGACAAGCTGACTGCCAACATGGTGGGGATAAGCGACAAGGACAGTAAAATATCATCAGTCATCCCCGCAGGGACCTATGATAAAGAAGGAAGTCACATGGTCCTGTTCGCCGTTTCGTACAAAACGGACATCTCGGACAACGATATCGCCGCCGACACAGGCACCCTCAGAGATCTGACCAGGGCTGCAGCCAGCGATGCCTTCTCAGGGACCACGGTCGACTACAAGACGTACGTCACCGGAACACCAGCCATCTCATACGATGCCAACGAGGCGATGAGCGGCGACATGGCACGTGTGGACCCCATCTCAATCCTCCTCATACTCATCCTTATCGGTCTGTTCTTCAGATCGTTCGTCTCCAGCGCGGCACCGCCGATCACCATCGGTGTGTCCTTCGCTCTCGTCCTCTGCGCACTGTTCTTCCTCGGACAGATGCTTGAAATCTACTACATCGTGGAGATGCTCCTGATCGTGTCCATGCTCGGAGCGGGTTGCGACTACTGTATCTTCATCCTCGCCAGGTACAGGGAGGAGAGGAGACGCGGATTGGACCACGAAGCAGCATGCCTGGATGCTATCACTTGGGCCGGAGAATCCGTCTTCACCTCAGGTGTGGCGGTCATGATCGGTTTCGGTGCCATGATGGTCTGCCAGTTCAGACTCATCAGCTCCATGGGAATGGGCCTTGCGATTGGTATCCTGTTCGCACTCCTTGCAGCACTCACACTCATGTCATCTCTCCTTGTGGTGCTCGGTGACAAACTGTTCTGGCCCACCGGAGCCAATGGAGAGAAGCTCAACAGCGGATACATCAAGAAGATGGGCGATGTCGCCCACAAATACTTCGACCTGTCCACGAAATTCTCGATCAAATACGCCAAGGTCATCGTCGTCGCGACGATCCTGTTCACCGTGCCGATGGCTTACATCTACGTAACAGCCGATGACAGCTACGATATGATCGGTTCGATGATGAACGGCGAATCACAGGAAGGGATGGTCGTCCTCACCGACTACGCAGGAGGTGGTACGATCATGCCCAACTACGCAGTCTACCAGATCTCACAGCCCCTGGGTACGGTCAATTACCTCGGTACGGACAATACCGGCCTGGGCATGTTAACGTGGACCAATGATTCCACTTACAAGAGCAATCTCAGTTACGAACTGAAGACCACTATGAACGAGATAGGTGCTCTCGACAATGTGGCCGCCGTCTACATAAGTACGATAGATGATCCAGATCTCGGACCGTTTAACGTCACCTGGGTTCAAATCTGTCTCATATTCGGGATGGCTGGGGTGGATCCAGGTGCCACCGACATAGTGGACGGTCTCTACGCGCTCCCTGATATCATGGAAGCCATGGGAGATCCCCTGCCTGCAAGCGCAACCGCCATGCTTGACAAGGCTGCCGCGATATTCGGTCCAGAACTCCGCTCCGCACTCAGAGGAGGAGACCCTGACGCACCCCTGTACTGCAGCGATCCAGACGTTGTCAAGATCATGGACTGGCTTCTGTTCGTCGCCGCCGGTTCCGTCGGTACCACATATGACGCTGCCACCAACACGGCGACCATCGACTACATCAACATGACCATGGCCACCAAAGAGCAGGCCATGTCCGATAACTCGATCGTAACCGTCGGACAGTTCAGGGACATAGTCCACAAGCACACCAACGACAGCGATCTGCTCACAGCAGTTTGGGTCTCCGGTACCGCAGCCGTCATGGTCGAGATCAAGGACGTCATCAACACGGAATTCTTCAAGATCGAACTGACCGCCATCATCCTTATCATCATCCTGCTGTTCTTCGTCATGAAGTCCTACCTGACACCGATCAGGTCCGTAGGAACGATATTCATGTCCGTCATCTGGACGGTCGCCATCACCCACCTGGTGTTCGACAACATCCTCGGTGACGGTGTGCTGTGGATACTGCCCATAGTACTGCTGGTGGTATGTCTCGGACTGGGTATGGATTACGATATCCTGCTCACCACGAGGATCAGGGAGTACACGTTCTCCAAGGGAATGGACAACGACGAGGCGATCCACCAGGCAGTTCTCCACTCGGGATCGGTCATCACCCTGTGTGGACTGATCATGGGCGGAACGTTCGGAACGCTGATGCTCTCGAGCACCGTCATGCTGCAGCAGATGGGATTCGCTCTGTGCTTCGCCATCCTGGTCGACGCACTGATCGTCAGGACGTACATCGTTCCCGCATTCATGCACCTGATGGGCAAGTGGAACTGGGTCGGACCCTCCTTCCTCAAGAAAGAATGAGATGACCGACGAAATCCGCTTGAACAAATACCTGGCCGACTGCGGCCACTGTTCCAGGAGAGAGGCCGACAGGCTGATCGCCGACGGAAAGGTGAAGGTGAACGGGAAGGTGGCGGAGATAGGCACCAGAGTCACCGATGACGATGTAATCGAGGCCGAAGGCAAGAGACTCCGCAGGGAGAAGGAGACCATACTCCTCATATTCAACAAACCTCCCGGCATCACCTGCACCACATCCAGCGAGGATGATACCAACGTGGTAGATTACATCGGATATCCGAAGCGCATCTACCCTATCGGAAGATTGGACAAGTATTCAGAGGGCCTGCTCCTTCTGACCAACCGCGGCGACCTGGTTAACGGCATAATGCGTTCCAGGTACGGTCATGAGAAGGAATACATCGTTACCGTGGACAGGCCTGTCGATGATGTGTTCCTGAGGAAGATGTCCTCGGGCGTATACCTGAAGGAACTTGATGTCACCACGAAACCCTGTGTCTGCAAGAAGGTCGCCAGGAACAAGTTCAGCATCATCATCACGCAGGGCCTCAACCGTCAGATCAGACGCATGTGCGAGGAACTGGGATGCAGAGCGACAAAACTGAAACGCATTCGCATCCTGGACATCGAGCTCGGGGACCTTCCCGTCGGAGAGTACAGGGATGCCACCAGAAAGGAACTGGATTCCATCCTCTCCAGGATGGATCACTGATCCTTGGGTTTTCTCAGGGTTATACCGAAAAGGACCTTGTTGCCCTCGCTGAACTCGTTCATCCTGACGATCTCGAAGTCCTTGCACAGTTT
>Ga0310696_10003042_pt1 | contig 21344 bp, 15 predicted proteins | sample AusTroGonzalo_MG_4_FD_203885 | JGI IMG/M metagenome (GOLD analysis project Ga0310696, IMG submission 203885) | Bovine rumen microbial communities from tropical cattle in Woodstock, Queensland, Australia - Gonzalo_02 (v2) (version 2) | ecosystem: Host-associated > Mammals > Digestive system >...
CACCCCGTCATGGGCACCTACAAGAAGGAACGCATCGCCGCTGGCAAGCCGTTCTTCTCCGTCGCTTCCGGCGGCGGCACCGGACGCACGCTCCACCCGGACAACATGGCCGCCGGTCCCGCCAGCTACGGCATGACCGACACCATGGGCCGCATGCACTCCGACGCCCAGTTCGCCGGTTCCTCCTCCGTCCCGGCGCACGTCGAGATGATGGGACTCATCGGCATGGGCAACAACCCGATGGTCGGCGCTTCCGTCGACGTCGCCGTTGCGGTCGCCCAGGCAATGAAAGCCTGATCCGGCTCTTCCGCGCGGCGCATCCGGTTCCCTTCCGAACCGAAAACGCCGCGCTTCCCGCGGCATCGTGCGTGACCGTCCCGGCGGCTCCATCCGTCCGGCCTCCACACGGTGCCGCGAACCATTTTCCCCTCCCCCCAGCTTGTCCCCGAACGTTGAAAGGAGATCCCCATGAAAGGCAAACGCATCCCGAAATCCAGACCGCGCAGACAGAACCGCCGCGACGACGCCGAACCCGTGTCCGCGTCCTTCGTCGACTCCTGTGCGCACATGGAGCTGCCGTCCCTCGCCATCGTGGGCCGCCCGAACGTCGGCAAATCCTCCCTCTTCAACGCCATCCTCGGCCGCCGTCAGGCAATCGTGCACTTCGACTGCGGCGTGACCCGCGACCGCGTGAGCGCATCCGGCGTGTGGCATGGCCGCCGCTTCAACCTCATCGACACAGGCGGTCTCGGCATGTTCGAGAACGAGACGAATTCCGTCGGCAAGTGGGACAAGCTCATCGCCGAGCAGGTCGCCGCGGCCATTGAAGACGCCGCCGCCATTCTCTTCGTCGTCGACGTCCAGGCCGGATTGCTCCCGCTCGACCACGGCATCGCGGACCGTCTCCGCGCCTGCGGCAAGCCCGTCTACCTGATCGCGAACAAGGCGGACAACCACGCGGACGCCCTCCTCGCCGACGATTTCCACACGCTCGGATTCGAACACGTCCATCCTGTCTCCTGTCTGCACAAACGCGGCATCGAGGACGTGCTGGAAGACGCGCTTTCCGGCATCGACCCGTCCGACACCGAAGCCTACGCCGCGCACGCACTGAAGATCGCCGTCCTCGGCCGCCCGAACGTCGGCAAATCCTCGCTCGTGAACCGGCTCATCGGCAAGGACCGCGTGATCGTGAGCGACGTCGCGGGCACCACGCGCGACTCCATCGACGTCGAATTCGAGCTCAAGTGCTCCGACAGCGAGACCATCCGCGCCGTCCTCGTCGATACGGCCGGTCTTCGCAAGAAATCCAAGGTCGACGGCGCAGTCGAGCAGTACAGCATGATGCGGGCTCAGAATTCCCTCGACACCTGCGACATCGTGCTCTTCGTGGTCGAAGCCGACAAGGGTGCGGCCACCTCGCAGGACAAGACCATCGCTCGCATGATCGAGGAATCCGGCAAAGGCTGCATCCTCGTCGTGAACAAATGGGACATCCGCCCCGAAAAAACTTCCCGCGACGAGCTGATCCGCGAGTTCCGCGATTCCCTCCCGAAGATGAGCTACGCGCCGCTCATTTTCGTCTCCGCGCTCACAGGCGAAAACCTCGACAGCCTCTACGACCTCATCGCTCAGGTCCGAGCCCAGCTCTCCGCACGCATCACCACTGCCATGCTGAACCGCGTGATCCAGGACGCCGTCACGCGCACCGCGCCTCCGGTCGTCGGCCTCAAGCCGCTCAAGATCTACTACGGCACCATGACCGAGACCGCGCCGCCGCACTTCATCCTCTTCATCAACAAGCGCGACTACTGCGCCGACAGCTACAAGGCGTATCTTTCCAACTACTTCCGCGTCGCGTTCAACCTCGTCGGCGTGCCCATCCGCATCGTCCTTCAGGAACGCGACCGCCGCGACCTGTCCGAGGTCGTCAACCACGCGGGCAGCACCGGCAAAAAGAAGAAATTCGCAAACGCGAAGCAGGCCAAGACCGCGAAGAAGAAATCCAACTTCAAAAAGAAGACGTCCGCCCAGAACGCCCGCAGGCAGGATCAGGACTGAACTGCGGTCGCCCCCGGGCAGCATTCCTCCGCGCCACATTCAAACGGCATCTCGCTGAATTTGACTCCCCCGGGGCACAACCCGGCGGGACCTTGCGTGCTCCCCTGCCCTCCCCCCGGCCAATGTGATTTCCGTTTTTCCGGCATATCCGCCGGGACCGGGCATCCCGCGAAACCCGTACTTTTTTCGTCATTTTTGAGCGATTCCGTTTGCATTTACCCCTCTGCCGGGATATAGTAATTGAATATGTTTTTTTGTTCGCTTGTTTGAAACCGGACAGTCTTCATGACGTCTGCCGGAGCGTTTGCCGCGGTCCCGTTTCCCGACTCGGGACGAAACCGCTCCCGAGATCGCAGCGGTCGGCATGATTCGGTTCGAAGGCGCCCGTTAAAAACAGTTTTTTCAATCTTTTCCACCCGGTGAAAGGCCCGAACATCATGGCAGAAAACAATACTCCGAATACACAGTCCGCAACCAGTGCAAAACGCAGGATCGTCATTTCCATCGCAGCCTGCCTTGTGCTGATCGTCATTTTCGTCGTGCTCTTTTTCTGGTCGGTGAACCTGTACAGAAAAGCCGCGGAAAATGGCGTGCCCGAAGCGCAGTTCACACTCGGCATGCACTACCGGTACGGACTCGGCATCAAAAAGGATAAGGTCGAAGCCTGGGACCTCTGGCGCAAAGCCGCCGAAAAGGGCTTGAAACCTGCTCAGAACAAGCTGGCGAAGATCCACAAGGACATCGAGAAGGCCGCAGGCGCCGACAAGGCGGATTCCCGCGTGCAGCTCCTCTGGGGCGCGTGCCTCGCCAACGGCTGGGGCCCCAAAAAGGACGAAGCCTCCGCCATCGAATGGTTCAGGAAGGCCGCGGATAACGGCAATGCCGACGCGAAAGCCTTCCTGGAGCAAAAAGAGATGGAAGAAGCGGAAAAACAGCAGAAACTGAAAGCCGCCGAAGAACTGAAAAAACAGGCGGAATCGCCCTCGGAAACCGTCCCGAACGAACCCGCCGGCACTTCCGCCGGGGAGAACAAGACCGAAACGGGCCTCGAAGAAGTCAAAATCGAAGGGGAAGCCCTTTCCGAAGAGCCCAAACCCGAGTTCGAAACGACCGGGACGGAAAAGCAGGACTCCGGCGCGGAATAAACCGAACGCACCGCAACCCGCGGGGCATGGAAGCGTTCCACTTTCCCCCGGGCGTTGAAAGGATGGAGACGATCACGGAACAGCCATGCGTGTGAAGCGCCCCTCCTGCGACACGGAATACGACTGCGAACTTGCCGGATAGCGGTTCTTGCAGTCTTTTTTTGTTCAGGCGGGCGTCATGGAGGTCCGGCAGGCGGTCTTTGTGCAGTAGCCGCGGCAGCAGAGATGGATCTCCTTCAGGACGAAATCCTCGGGCAGACCGGGCACGGAGGGCACCAGCGGAACGCCGTCGGGCGGGAAGAGGTCGTAAACCTCGCCGCAATGCAGGCATTTGAAATGGCCGTGTTCGGACATATCCGCATCGTAGCGGAGTTCGCCGCCCTCAATGAATATCTCCCGCACAGCGCGTTTTTCCACGAGAAGTTTCAGCGTGTTGTAAACGGTCGTGAGGGACAGGGAGGGCTGTTCCGTCCGCACAGCCTCGAAAATGGTCTCGGCAGTCGGATGGATCGCATGGGTCCGCAGAAAATGATAAATAGCGGCCCTTTGCGGGGACGGCGTGACGCCGATCTTCCGCAGGATCTCAATGCTGTCGCCGGGATTGGTAGCAGAGTGTGACATGGGAGAGAAAAAGCCCGCATCCTTGAGCGGAGGCTTTCCGGATGCGGACGCAAACAAAAAACCAGGGCCTGTTTCAGGATTAATCCTTGAAATAGCGTTTCAGGAGGCCGGCGAAAGCGGCGCCATGGCGGGCTTCGTCCTTGGCCATTTCGTGCACGGTGTCGTGGATGGCATCAAATCCGAGCTGTTTCGCTTTCTTGGCAATCTCGAATTTGCCGGCGCAGGCGCCATGTTCGGCTTCCACGCGTTTGGTCAGGTTGGTCTTCGTGCAGGGCGCGACGACTTCGCCGAGGAGTTCGGCGAACTTCGCGGCGTGCTCGGCTTCCTCGAAGGCGATGCGCTTGTAGGCTTCGGCGATCTCGGGATAGCCTTCACGGTCTGCCACGCGGCTCATGGCGAGGTACATGCCGACCTCGGTGCATTCGCCCGTGAAGTGGGCATGGAGACCGTCCATGATCTCCTGATCGTCGACTTTGCCGTCGCCGATGCTGTGAACGGTGGCGAAAGTCATGGGACCTGCTTTTTCATCCTTGGCGACGAACTTGGAGGCCGGGGCCTTGCACTGGGGGCAGAATTCCGGGGGATTGTCGCCTTCGTGGACATAACCGCAGACCTGGCAAACGTACTTCATGACGGGGTTCCTTTCTTCATGCCCCGGACGGAGGCATGACGGGTTGGGATGTGAATTTGGGTGAAAATGGGGTTCCGGCAGGAAAATGCCGGATTTGTAATCACTACAAGATTACAATAACTCCAAACGCCGAAAAAGCAAATCCCCTTTCGGACTTTTTTTCCGTTTTTTTCGCCCGCCGCATCCCCGGGACGACTTCCCATGGCGCTCAGATCGGCTTTTTCAGCATCGCGGGCGACAGTTTCCCGCGGTTCGACGGGACCAGCAGACGCCATCCCGCCAAATGCGCCCGCGCGAGGAAGAAGCGGAGCGACACCGCGAGACAGCCGAATCCGTACTTCACGCTCCGCCGGAACGAGATGCTGGACGCCTCCTCGAAATATTTCGTGGGGCACGACACCTCGGCGATGACCGCCCCGGTCCACGCGATCTGCGCGAGCATTTCGTTGTCGAAGATGAAGTCGTCGGAATTCCCGCTCAAATCGAGCGATTCGAGCAGCTCGCGGGAAAAAGCGCGGTAGCCCGTGTGGTATTCGGAAAGCTTCTGCCCCATCAGCAGATTCTGGACAAACGTGAGGCAGCGGTTGGAAACGTACTTGTAGAACGGCATGCCGCCGCGCAGTGCGCAGCCGCCGAGGATGCGCGAACCGAGCGTGCAGTGGTACAGGCCGTTGCCGATCATGGCGGCCATTGCGGGGATCAGGAGCGGGGTGTACTGGTAATCGGGATGCACCATGATCACGATGTCGGCGCCCTGTTCAAGCGCGAGCTTGTAGCACTGCTTCTGGTTGCCGCCGTAGCCGGTGTTCCGCGGCATCCGGTACGTCACCGCGCCTTCGATGTGGGACGCGGCCTCCCATGTGCCGTCCGCACTGGCATCGTCGACGATCACGACCTGGTCGACGAACGGCTGGGACGCGGCCTCGCGGAAGGTCTTTTCGAGGGTCTTTTCCGCGTTGTAGGCGGGCATCACCACTACGACTTTTTTTCCGTTGAACATCTTCTCTCCGGCATTTCTGCGATAAAACCCGGCATCGACCGGGCATCCGTTCCGTTTTCTCCGCGGCGGCGTTCGCCCGGGATTTCCGCACGGAACGACCTGCGGAAACCGGCCCGATTTTTCCGTGCGGGAAACGGGATAAAAACAGTCTAATAAAATACATCCGCCCGGATGCTTTTGCAAGCGGGAACGGGAACTTTTTGCCATTTCCCCGTGCAGGGGACCGCCCCGACGGCCTTCGCGGCGCCGTTCAGGCGTCCTTCCGCGCAAAAAAGCTTCATCTTTCCACATTTCAGGCTTGAAAAACACCTCACGCGCGATATATTAAGATAATCTTTTCAGGAAAGGATGATCTTTCCGTTCCCCTCAGGGATTTTGAACCGAAACCACAAGGACTGACCTTGGACCGACTCGATAAAATCAGTCGTCCCGACACCGGATTTCCCGGCAAAGCGCTGGAGACGTCCGTCGGGGCTTTTTACAACGGCATCCGCAACCGCCTGTTTCTGCGGGAAGCCGCCGCGTTTTGCGCCGCGGCGCTTTTTCTGGCGGGCGGCGGCGTGCTTTCCTGGCGGCTGGCATTCCCGGCATGCTCCCGTCGGGCAATGATCGTGTTCTGCATCGGGCTTGTGCTCGCGGCCGCCGCTGTCGCACTCCATCGGGCGACGCGTCTGACGCCGTCGAAACGCAAGCTCATCGTCTGGCTGGACGCCTGCACCGGCTGCGGAGGACTCCTCGCAAGCTCGCTGGAAACGGACTGTTCGGCATGGTCGGATACCTTTGAGATCCCGCAAGCGCCCCCTCTGGCCATGAAGGTCCCCGTTGCACGCCTCATGGCACTGCTGATCGCGGCGGTCTTTCTCGCGGGCGCTTTCCTGATCGACACGGACCGGCTCGAAACGGCCCCCCGCAGGCTCGACAACAGCGCGGAGATCGAGGAACGGATGAATCAGACCGAAACCCTGGCGCAGGAGCAGGAGATCCCGCAGGAGGAGATTGCCGAGATCCGGGACACCATCCGGAAGATCCGGGAGGAAACCGATCCCGCAAAGGCGTTCGGGCAGCTTGATGCGGTGCGCGAGGAGATCAATTCCCTTGCCGCAAACACGGCGTTTTCGCTGGAGCATTCCGCGGATAACATGAAAAACCTGTCCCAGGCGGCGGCAGCGCTTTCCAGGCTTCCGGCGGGAGACAAGGCGAGAAGCAAGGCGGTCTCTCAGTTCCTGCAGCTTGCGGAAAAGCTCGCCGAGGACGATTCCATGCTGAAGGACCTTCTGAGCAAAAACGGCGACCTCGCTTCCGCATTGAACGGGAAACAGCTTCAGGACCTTCTTTCGGAGAACAAGGAACTGCTGGAACAGCTCGCATCGTCCCTGACGCCGGAACAGCTTCAGGAACTCGCAAAACTGATGTCCGCCCATTCGGGCGATTTGCAGAAACGCATTGATGCGCTCAAGAAAATACGCCTGGACACGATGCCGCAGCAAACCGGGCAAAATCCCGGGATGAATTTCGATCCCTCACTCGCATCCGGGTTCAACGACCCCAAAGCGCTTCAACAGTGGCTTCAGGAAAATGCTCCGGGCGAAAACGAACTTATCGCCGCATGCCGGAACACCGCGCAAACTCAGGGACAGACGCAAGGCCAGGGACAAACTCAAGCTCAAGGGCTAACGCAGGCTCCGGGACAAGGTCAGGCGCAAGGTCAGGGGCAAACACAGGCTCCGGGACAAGGTCAGGCGCAAGGTCAGGGGCAAACGCAGGCTCCGGGACAAGGTCAGGCGCAAGGTCAGGGGCAAACGCAGGGGCAAAGCGAAGGACAGAGTCAAGGCGGCGGATCGGACCAGATCCCGGCGCAGGGCGAGGACAGCGGCGCAGGATCCGGCGGCGTTTCCCGTGGACCGGGCAGAGCGGGCCTCAGTTTTTCAGGCAATACACAGGAGGGCGGAAATCGGAACGAACGCCCCGACCTTCACCTCAAACGCAACACTCCCGGAGACGAGCGGGACGTCACGGTCAGGGAAACCCGGACCGCACCCGGCGAAGAAGAATCCGAACAAGCTCAGGCCGGGCGGCTTTCCAGGCGGGGACAGACGGAACACCCCGACGACATCGACAAGGAGATCCTGCCTTCGCATCGGGAATCCGTCCGCCGATACCGTGAAGCACTCCGCCGCTCCGGCAATCTCCCCGATCGACCATAGCATTTTCATAAAACACATGGAGCATCCCACGCGATGAACACCGAAAACAAATCCCTGATGCCGCCCGAAGAGCTCAAACAGATCAGCGCACTGGCCGCCCGCATCCTCGACGAACTTGACAAGATCCTGCTCGGCCAGCACGAAATCCACAAGCTCCTCCTCATCGGCATCTTCAGCCGCGGCCATGTGCTGCTGGAGGGGCTCCCCGGCGTCGGCAAAACTGCACTCGTGAAGGCCCTCGGCAAGCTCATGCGCCTCGAATTCAAGCGAATCCAGTTCACGCCGGACCTGCTCCCCAGCGACATCCTCGGCGGCAGCATCCTTCAGGTCATGCCCGACGGGACCCGCAAAATGGAATTTCAGCCCGGCGCCATCTTCTCCAACATCCTGCTCGCCGACGAAATCAACCGCGCTTCGCCGAAAACGCAGTCCGCCATGCTCGAGGCCATGCAGGAACACGCCGTGACCCTCCTCGGCGAAACGCGCCCCCTGCCCGATCCCTTCTTCGTGCTCGCCTCGCAGAACCCGATCGAACTCGAGGGCACTTATCCGATCCCGGAAGCCCAGCTCGACCGCTTCCTCTTCAAGATCAACGTCTCCTCCGTCGACGCCGACGTGCTGACGCAGATCATCGCGCACCGCCGCCGCGGCGAACCGCCGGACCCGGAATGGACCCTCTCCCCGGAGGAACTCCGGCAGGTCTTCGCAGCCATGGACCGCATCTACCTCAGCGAATCCGTCGCGAACTACATCGCCCGCATCGTGGCCGCCGGACACCCCGAAAATCCCGCGGCGATCCCGGACGTGACCAGGTTCGTGACCTACGGCCCCTCCCCCCGTGCGGCCATCGCCCTTGCAGAATCCTCCCGCGCGGCCGCACTCCTCGAAGGTCGCCCCGCGGTCGGTTTCGAGGACGTCCGCAGCGTCGCCCCCGCCGTCCTGAACCACCGCCTCATCCTGAACTACCAGGCGAAACTCGACAAGATCACGCCCGCCGAACTCACGACCCGCCTCCTTGAAAAAGTCGATCCCGCCGGCATCGAATGGCCGAAGGGGATCTCCTCGGAAAAGGAATAACGCACATGTCATTTCCCCCCCGTTTTCATATCCGGCGTCCGAAGACGTTTCTGCTGCCGCTTCTCCTGGCCGCGTTCACTGCGTCCGCCGCGCTCCATGCCGCCGCGCTGACGCACCACACTCAGGCGAGACCCTCAGGCCCCGCCGTCATGAAGTCGGGAAACACGCTCTACATGTTTTCCGACCGGCTCAAGATCACATTGTCTCCCGTGCCGTTTCACGACATGGCGGGAGGAGACTTCATCATCCGTGAATTCGTCGTTCAGAACGACACGCCCGACCCGGTCGACATCAAAATCGTCCTGAAATTCACCGTCGACAGCTTCAGGGACGAATCGAACGAGCGGACCGTGACGACCGAACGCAAGATCCCGGCGCACTCCCCGCCCCAGACCATCCACCTTTTCATTCCGGCAGGTTTCCCGGTCAACTCCTCCGATTCCGGCCATTTCCACGGGCATTACGCGATGAGACGGACCAGCATTTTCGGGACCGAGGCGTCGATCTATGTGAACGGAGAGGAGATACGGCAGTCTCTGCCCGGACTGATGGATACCAATGCCGTTGAGGAGAATACGTTTCCGATCCCGCCTTCCTTCGGGAAAGAGGAGGAACTGGTGCATTTCCTGCGGTCCGCGCTCTCCGGGCACGATTACTCGCCGTTTTTCTGGCATCTGGACAGACAGAATGGAAGATTCGAGGTAAAAAAGACGATCGAACCCGTCGTGGCGGATTGCGACGCCTCCCAATGGCCGGCCGTTCCGCAGTTCTATCAGTCGAAAAACATCATCTTCCGGAAATCGTCCGACAAATTCCCGTCGTCCGCCGAACGCGCCATTTCCGATGCCGTTATGCTCGGTTCGACAGAGCTTCTGCTCGTCATGCCCGGCGACCCGTGGCCGGACTGGGCTCCTCAGCCCTCCGAGGAAGGGCTTCCGGTCATCGTCCGGCGCGGACTCGGACAGTCCGTGGCGGTGCGCGCCGACGCCATCCACGTTCCTCAGCTCGAGCCGTCCGGTCCGGGAATGCCGGCGGATGCCCTCCCCGCCGACTCGCCGGAAGAAGTGAACCCCGCCCCGGTGCATTCGCCGGAAGGCGGAGATCCGGCGACCTGGGAGGGGGTCCGGAAGCTTCACGACCTGAACCCCGATTTCGAGGATGAACTGACTCGCGCAAACATCTGGACGGTCAACCCGGCCCTGCTTTTCATGGCGCTTCCGCATGTCAGGACCCCGTCGGTCCCCTTCGCCCTGATCCAGCTCGCCCTGCTGGCATACATCATCATCGTCGGCCCGGTCAATTATCTTGTCATCAGGAAAAAGAAGAAAAGCCTGCTGATGCTTCTGCTGACGGTCCCGGCCATTTCGATCGTATTCGTGGCCCTGGTGTTTCTCTTCGTGGGAATCGTCGAGGGGTGGTATTCCCGCGCCTCCGCGGTCGGCGTCACATTCCTGGACCAGCGGACGAAAACGGCATACACCCGTGCCGGAGTCAACCTGTACGCATCCTTCCCCGTCCGGAAGATGAAGTTCGACCCCGCCGACTCCGTAACGTTCTCCGGCATGAAAAACCTTGACATCTCGCTCGGCAGCGAACAGGTCATCGCCGGGCCGAATCAGGCCCGCATCCCGCTCGCATACACCATTTCCCGCGCCGAACGGCAGCGCCTCGAACAGCTCAAGATCACCCGGAACGCAGACGGCGGGATCAGCGTCATGAACGGCCTCGGAATCCCGCTGAAAAGCCTCGTGGTGAAACTGGAGGACGGCAGGATCTGGACCGCGGCGGCGCCCGTCCCGCCCGGCGAAAACGTCGCCCTCACGATGTTCACGGGAGAACTCCCGTCCATGGAAAAGATTACCTCCGGCATTTCCTCCGCGCTCTTCGCAAAACGCCCGGGCGACGTGAAGTTCCCGTTCAACAATCTGCTTCTGACCGCTTCCGCGCTTCTGTTCGAAGTCCCGGCCGACTCTGCGGCGGACGACCTGAACGACATCTTCCGGAAGAACATCTACGGCGACCTCCGTGACATCAATCCCGATGCACTGCTCGCAGCGAAGAAGGCGCTTCAGGACCCGGACGTCGTCAAGGCCGTCCTTCCGCCGGGGTTGTACATGGCTGAAACGGACAAGCCGGCCTTCTACTCGCCAGGCTGCTCTCCGACTTCCTTCCGGGCCCGCCACATCGTCTTCGGCAATTTCACCGTCCAGGAGGCAAAAACCAATGAAAACTGAAGTCCGCAACGTCACCCGCGTTTTCGGCAGGACGAAGGCAGTCGACGACCTCTCCTTCTCGTTCGAGGACGGCAATATCTTCGGTTTCATCGGGCCGAACGGAGCGGGCAAGACGACCACGATCCGCATCATGGCCACGATCGACACGGCTACCTCCGGCGATGTCTTCTATGACGGCGTCTCCGCCTCAATCTACCCGGACGCCATCCGCCGCGTGATCGGCTACATGCCCGATTCCCTGCCCTCGTACAAGGACATCACAGTCCTGGAATACCTTGACTTCTTCGCCCGGAGCTTCGGACTGAGGGGAGCGAAACGCACAAACACACTGAACGACCTTGTGGAATTCACCAACCTCGGCGAAATCCGCAACAAACTCATCTGCGAACTCTCGAAGGGCATGAAACAGCGGGTCAGCCTCGCCAGGGCGCTCGTCCACAACCCGAAAGTGCTCATCATGGACGAGCCCGCCGCCGGACTCGACCCCCGCGCCCGCTACGAACTCCGCATCCTGCTGAAGATCCTCGCCGAACAGAAAAAGGCAATCCTCCTCAGCAGCCATATCCTCTCGGAGCTTCAGGACATCTGCAACGGCGCGGTCATCATCGAACGCGGCAGACTCCTTTCCGCCGGCACGACGGAGGAAATCCTCGCGCAGGTCGAAAACGAGGAAATGCAGCCCGCAAACGCTGTCCCGTACGGAACAGCGGCCGATGGCCCCGTTGTGCCCGCACCGCACAATGCGCCGCCCGTCATACCGGCGCCCGGGGAACCGCCCGCCGGACCCGCCATCCCCACCGGAAAAGCGCCTGCCGCACCCGCCGTGCCGACCGGAAAACCGCCTGCCGTACCCGCCGTGGGACAGCCCGCCGGACCCGCCGTGCCGACCGGGAAACCGACTGTCGCGCCCGCAGGGGAACAGTCGACCGCATCGGCGGGAAGACCGCCTGCCGCGCCGGCCAGAAACGAACACCTCTCGAACATCGTCATCAAGACTCCGTCCGGGGAAGCCGAGCCCGTCCGTCTGAAGCTTCTCGAACATCCGCTCACGCGCTCCGCGGAGCTGGTCGACGACAACGAGGTCCACGCGCTTATCGGCGGCAACCCCGCCGAAGTCTCCGCCGCGATCGGCACGGTCTTCGCAGCGGGCCTCACGGTCATATCCATTGAACAGAACAGAATGGGGCTGGAGGAGCTCTTCATGAGGATCACGCAGAAAAAGAGCAGCAAGGAGAAACGGCCATGATCGGAAAAGCTTTTTTTGAAAACCTCGCCGAATCCGCGAATCCGGTGTTCATCAAGGAACTGAGGCAGAATTTCCGGAACCGCCGCCTCCTCCTCGTCATGACCTTAATGCTGCTTCTGCAGTTCGGCTGCTCGATCATCTTCTCCTTCGGCGATTTCAGGGACAAGGACACCGCGGGCAGCATTTTCTTCCTGATCATTCTTTTCGCCGGGTTCATCCTTTCCTGCATCGTCTGCTCCCTCAGCGCGGAACAGCGTTTCTCGCAGGAACGGGCCGACAAGGAACTGAACTACACGATGCTTACCTCGCTGTCTCCTGCGTCCGTCATCATCGGCAAGCTGGAAAGCGCGCTGGTCATGATCCCGTTCATCTACTCGCTTCTGCTGCCGTTTATGGCCGCGGCGTACTTCATGCGCGGGATCTCGCTGGAGTCGCTTCTGCTCATCCCCTTCCTGATCCCGATCCTGCTTCTGGCATCGCTGGGCGGGATCCTCGCCGGGTCGTTCGGCAAACGCGGGATCAGCAACCTGTTCACGATGGGCATGATCTTCTTCGGGTTCTCGTTCTTCTCGCCGGGGCTCTTTTTCGTGACCAGGGTCATGCTGGGCACGACCGTCGACCTTCAGGAATTCCTTCTCCTGCTCGCCTGCGAATACGTCCTGTCCGCGCTGCTCGGGGTCCTGCTCTTTCTCTTCACGCTCAAGATCATCTCGCCGAAGAAGTCCAACCGCAACTTCGCGCTGAAGATCTACCTCTTCCTGCTGCCGTTCATCACGCTCGCCGGGATGCTGCCCCTGCACGCCTTCACCTCGTCTTTTGACGAGGAGGTGTTTTTCACCCTGGAATTCCTGTTCGCGGGCGGCGTGGTATTCCTGCTGCTCGTGACTTCGATCTTCGAGCCGCCGACGGCCGGCATCCGCACGTTCATGGAATGCCCGACCAAACCGGTCAGGCGCCTGCTTCACTTCATTTTCTCCACCGGATTCACAGGTTCGCTCATCCTGTCCGCGCTGATCATCTTCATCCCGCTGGCCATTCTGCCCTTCATGCATTTCGGTCTGACCGAACGGATCGTGGTGTACGCATGCGTGAGCTGTCTCTTCGCGCTGGAGAACATCCTGATTCTGGCGCACGGGCTCTCGTGGGGGACGAAGCTGCATCTGCCGCCGTGGGCGCTGACGCTCCTTCTCCTCATCCCGGGAATCGTTCCGGCCTTCCGGTTCTCCGACGCCTCGCCGGTCATGCAGATCGTTTTCATGATGATCAGTCCGCTCTATGCGCTGATCATGGCTTTTACCGGTCCCACCCTCATGAGCAATGGGAACACCATTCAGTTCACGGGCATGCTGGCGTCCTGCATCGGGACGGGCGTCCTGTTTCTCGTGTTTTCCCGGGTCTTCATCAGGGCATTCCGGCACCATCGCCGCCCCGCGGAGGCCGACTCGATCAAAACGCCCACCCCGGAGATGCTGGGAAAATGAACCGGTTTGAAACGCAGAAGATCCGGGAGGCCGCCTCATGACCATGTCCGCAACCGGAGCGCCTCCGTATTTCCGCCCCGCAGTCGAACGCGCCCTGGCCGCAGCCGGTGACGCGGAGCTCACTGCGCCCTCGAAGGTCTCCGGCCTCGACGGACAAAGAAACGGCAGCAGGACGGGCAACGCGATGGAATTCTCCGAGTACCGCGAATACCGGCCCGGCGACGACCTGCGCCGCATCGACTGGCGCGTCTACGCCAGAAGCGAACAGCTCATGACCAAACAGTACGCCGAAGAGGTCGATCCACGCTGCGACATCATCCTGGACCATTCCGCCTCGATGGCGACGACCGAACGCAAGGCCGGCGCCGCGGTCACGCTGGCAGCCATCTTCGCGACCGCCGCTGCAAACGCAGGGTTCTCCCTCAATGTCTGGCACGCCGCCGGGACCTTCCGCAAGGACCCGGAGCCCGCCACACCCTACCTCTGGGCTTTTTCCCCGTTCGACGCGCCTGTCAGCCCCTCGGCGAACCCCGCGGCATTTGCCGGGCCGTTCTTCCGGCGGGGCATCCGCATCCTCGTCACCGACCTCATGGGACCCGACGACCCCGCGCCTGTGCTTTCCCGCCTCGCGGACGGCGCGAAAAGGGCCGTGGTCGTCATGGTGCTGGACCCGCTGGAGCTCGAACCGGAACCGGGCTCGAACGTGATGCTCGTCGACATCGAAACCGGGGAGGAACGCGAACTGGTCCTCAACGAGGGCGTGCTGGCGCGATATCATGAACGCCTCGAACAGCATCGCGCCATGTGGGCGTCCGCCGCCGTTTCCCGCGGCGTGCTGCTCCTGCCGCTTTCCGCCGCAGATTTCAACCCGGTCGTCCGTTGCGACCGCCTCTACCGCGCGGGGCTGCTCAAATGAACGACTTTTTCCTCGGATTCGAACACCCCCGTTTTCTCTGGGCCGCGCTGCCCGTCTTCCTGCTGCTTCTGGCGCTCTATCTGCTGCACCGCCGCTCGAAGACGCGCATCGTTTCCGCCATCTTCCTCTGGGACCGTCCCGAACGGTCGCCGAACAGCGGGACCAAGCTCAAATTCCGTTTCCCGCCTCCGCTCTTCTACCTCGAGCTCGCCATCCTCCTGCTCCTGACCGCCGCCCTCGCCGCGCCCTTCCTCGCCACGCCCGAGACTTACCCGCCGCTCGCAGTGATCCTGGACGACTCCATGTCCATGCAGGCGAAACGTCCCGGCGGCAAATCCCCGCTCGAAGCGGGAACGGAGTTTCTCCGCGACGAGCTGAAAGGGCAGCCGGACCGCCGCGTCCTTTGGATTCTGGCGGGGCAAAAGCCCGGAACCGTCTCGGACAGCAATGCACACGAGGACTTCACCCGCTTCTGGACCGCAAATGCCGGTTCGTCCGACCTTGCCGCCGCCGTTTCCCTCGCCAGACAGAAGGCGCAGGGCTGCGAGATCCTGATCGTGACCGACCGCAAGCCCGAATTCGGACTCGCTCCTGACACGGCGTGTTTCGCCGCGGGCGAACCGCTCCCGAACACCGCAATCGTGAACGCTCACCGCTCCGCGAGCCGAATCTCGCTCGAAGCGGCGAACTTCTCCGACGCCCCGGCGGACGCCGTGCTCGTGACGGAGCCCGGCGAACGGCGTCGGATCGGCCTCGCACCGAAGGAAATCCGCCGCATCGTGCTGCCGATCTCCCCCGGGCATGCAGGCGCCCCCGTGAAGATCCGCCTCGAAAACGCAGGCGGAAACGACCTTTCCTGCGACGACGAAGTCGTGCTGGAGCCCGGGGACGATGCGCCCGTTTCCTGCCGCATCGCGGACACCCTCCCCGCCGCCGCAAAAAACACGCTTCGCCTCGTCCTGGATAATAACCCCGATTTCCGCCTCGCTTCCCCCGGCGAAACGCCCGACCTCGATATCATGTCCGCCGAGACGGAAAGCCCCGCGCCCGTGCACCTTTTCTGGTTCGCCGTTCCGAACTTCGCCGCCCCGCCCGCTTCCGGTCCGCTCCTGCGCGAAAACGATGCCACCCTCGTCCGCGGGCTGCTGCTCAACACGATCCTCTGGAAACCGAGCATCGGCGACCTCCCGGGACAGACGGTCCTCCGTCTGGGAGAAATCCCGGTCCTCTCCATGCGCCAGAACCTCTCCCGCGACCGCGAGATCTTCCTCAATCTCGACCCTGTCGGCACGGAAGACATCGGCAACGCGTTCTGGCCGGCATTCTTCCAGAATCTCGCCCGGACGGTCCGCGAGGGGCGTTTCGGCCCGGCTCGCGCCAATCTGCGCTCCGGGGACCTCGTCAGCGTGCGCCTCCCGAGAGACGGTAAAAACGTCCTGAACGTGAACGCCCCCGACGGGGGAAAAACGACGGTCCACGCCGTGAACGGACAGGCCGACTTCCGCCCCCCGATCCACGGCGTCTGGAAACTCCGCTCCGGCAAAGAGGAGTGGGAAGTTAGCGTGATGGGGATCCACGCAGGGGAATCCGATCTTTCGGGCGCGGGCGCTTTCCGCTGCGATTCCTCCGGGCTTGACGCCCTGCCCTACTGGTCGCCCATCCGCCTCTCGTGGGTCTTCCTTCTCCTCGCCGCCCTGCTTCTGGCGCTCCACCAGGTCCTCGTCGCACGGAAAGGAGACCTGCCATGACAGGCCACCTCCTCGTATGGAAGACCGCCGCGTTTCTGGTCCTGCTGCCGCTTCTCGCCGTTTTCACCATACGGCGCATGCCGACACGCACCCTGAACGTCATCCGCGTCCTGATCTACCTGATGATCGCGGCGGCCCTGGGCGGCATTTCCATCCGGAACCACACCGGGACGCTCGTCGTCCTCGCCGACAGAAGCCGTTCCATGCCCGGTTCCGACGGCGATGAAAGCCGCATGGCCATGACAGGCATGATCCGCACGCTGGAACGCTCCGTTCCCCCCGGCTCCAAGCTCGGCGTCATTTCGTTCGCCGGATCGTCTTTCGTGGAAAGGCTGCCGGACGCAAAGGTATTCGACGGACTCCGATCCCTGCCCCCCGATCCGCACGTCACGGACATCGCGGGAGCCATCGAATCCGCCCTGGAAATGATCCCCGCCGACTCCTCGGGCCGCATCCTGCTTCTCTCCGACGGTCTTCATACCGCCGGATCCTCCGTTTCGGCCGCCGTCGCGGACGCCGCCGCCCGCGGCGTTTCCATCGACTTCAGGATGCTCGCCGGAAACAAGGCGACCGACGACATCGCGATCCTTTCCGTCGATACGCCGCTCCGGGTCGAACCCGGCGAAAACTTCTCCGTAGCCGCTCACCTCTATGCCCCCTCGCCCCGCCGCGCCGTTTGCAGCATCCGCATGAACGGAGGCGAATGGCTCCCGCAGGAGATCGAACTCCGGCGCGGGACCACGACCGTCTCATGGTCCGCCAGGTCCGACATCCCCGGCACGGTCAATTATGAAGTCAAGCTCGACATGCCCGCAGGAGCGCCGCCGGACCCGGTCCCCGGCAACAACCGCGTCCGCCGCATCGTTTCCGTCGAAAGCCGCGAGCCGAAACCGGTCCTGCTGATCACCGAATCCCCCTCGAAAAATCTCGCCCGCCTTCTCCGTGAATCCGGGATGGACGTCAATGTGGTCCCGCCCTCCGCCGCCGCGCTCGCCCCCGATGTGCTGGCCGGAGTCTCCGGTGTGATCTTCGAGAATGTGAAGGCGTCGTCCTTCTCCCCGGATTCGCTCGAATTTCTGAGGGGACTCGTCGGCGCTGGGTCGCTCGGGTTCATGATGACCGGCGGCAGGTCCTCCTTCGCGGTCGGCGGCTACTACCGCAGCGCGCTCGAAGAGGTCCTTCCCGTCACGCTGGAACAGCGCGAGACCGAGAAAAAAGGCATGAACGCCGTCGTCGTGGTGCTGGACCGTTCCGGCAGCATGAATGCGCACACATCAAAGGGCATCACGAAGATGTCGCTCGCTAACGCCGCCACCGCGGAAGTCCTGGATCATCTCGCCGATTCCGACATGTTCGGCGTGATCGCCGTCGACACGGATCCGCACACAATCCTCAGCCTCACCCCGGTCCCGAACGCCCGCTCGCAGACAAAACTCATCCGCTCCATCGAGTCCACGGGCGGCGGCATCTACACCTACACCGGACTCAAAGCCGCGTTCGACATGCTCGAAAGATGCGATATCTCCGCCCGCCATATCATCCTCTTCGCCGACGCCAGCGACGCCGAGGAGCGGGGCAAGTACAAGTCGCTCCTCGCGACTTCCGAATCCAAAGGCATCACAGTCAGCGTGATCGGGCTCGGCACCAAGCGCGATTCCGACGCGAAATTCCTGGAGGACGTGGCGAGATGCGGCGGAGGGCAGATCTACTTCACCGACAGGGCGGAGGAACTCCCCAGGATCTTCGTCGAAGACACGTTCACAATGGTCCGGAGCACCTTCACGGACACACCCGTGAAGGCCATCTTCCGGGACGCCGCACGACTCATGCCCGGCGCGGACAGGTTCTCGGATCACTACGATTTCGACGGCTGCAACATCTGCTACCTGCGCCCCGGGTGCAACGCACTGTTCGTGACCGACGACGAGGACCGCTCGCCCATCGTCGCCACGGGTCATTACGGACTGGGACAGACCGTCGCCTTCTGCGCCGAGGCCGACGGCAAATACTCCGGCCCCTTCGCACATGACCCCGGAAACGCTCCGCTCCTGACCTCGCTTGTCTCCTGGATGATCGCCCCTGACGCCAAAGACGACGACTTCATGATCACGCAGGAAATCCGCAACGGGATCCATTTCGCCGCCATTGAGCTCGATCCCGCCCGGAAGGACGAACCCTTCCGCTCCACGCCCGTCCTCAACGCGGTCTTTCATGACGAAAACGGCAAAACAGAAACGCGCACCTATCCGCTCGCCTGGGATGGACCCGACCGCCTCGTCGCCGAAGTCCCGCTCCCCGGCGGCGTCATCGTCTTCGGATCCATCAACTGGGATGACGAGAAACACCCGCTCGCGCCGGTCGAGCTCCCGTACTCCCCGGAATTCATCCCGGACCGGACCTCCGGACGCGAACTCGCCGATCTTCTCCGGGCAAACGGCGGCCATGAACGCCTCGCCGTCGAGGAGACCTGGAACGACCTCCCGAAGCACAGCCGCGACAAATCGCTCACGCCTTTCTTCTGCCTCGCCGCGATCCTCCTTTTCCTGCTCGAAATCGCCGAACGCCGGTTCGTCCTCATCGGACGCCTCTTCGCAAAACGGACCGGAAAGGCCGGCGCCAACGCTCCCGACAAGCCCGATGCCGCCGAATCCTCTTCGGACGCCGCCGCGCCCGCCGTGAAACGCCCCGGAAAACGCAAAAAGACCGCACGTTCCGCGGGAAACAATCCTCAGGACGCCGCGCGGAAGGCCGCACAGCCGCCCCCGCCGGAACAAACCGCCGAGCCCGAAGCGGATTCCCTTTCCGCCGCCCTCAAAAAGGCCAGCCGCCACTGACGGAAAAGTCACCTCAAGGACTTCTTTCCGCCGCCCGCCGACTCCATCTCCGCGCGCCGAAGCGGGTCCGCAGAAGTCAACCTCCCGCATAGCCCCCGCTAAACAACGGTTTTTTCATCCTTTTTCACTGTATTTTACCTCAAACAACAAGTTTCTTCTTTTTTTTCATAAGCCGAATTTGCATTTTTTTTGTTACGGGGTTATATTAAGTCCTGAACCGCCTGAAAAGGGTTCCAGGCAACATCTCAACCTTGAAAGGCCCCATGCCATGACTCCTGCCTTCCTTCGCAATTCGTTCGCTGCAGTCTTCGTATTTCTCCTGACCGCCGCTGTCTTCGCCGGGTGTGATTCAAAAATGGAAAAAGCCGCGACGGAAAAATCCGCCGGAGCCGAAACGAAAACCGAAGTGGCGGAAAAAGCCGGTGATGCAGCCGACGCGAAAACCGAAACGGCGGAAAAATCCGGTAACGCCCAAACGGAAACCGAGCTGGAAAAAGGGTTGGCCGCATACAGGCGGAAGGACTACAAGGCCGCCTTCCCGCATTTCAAGACAGCCGCGGAACAGGGCGACGCCGAGGCGCAGTACAGGCTTGCGGAGTGTTACGCAAAGGCGAAAGGCGTGGAAAGAGACTATGAAAAAGCGTTCGGCTGGAATATGAAATCGGCGGAACAGGGCTATCCCCTGGCGCGGTTGTGCGTCGGCTTTTATTACGAAGGCGGAATCGGGGTTCGGAGAAATGCCGCCGAGGCGGAGAAATGGATAAAGGAATCGTTTGACGCCGTGCTCAAGCTCGCGGAACAGGGCGACGCCGAGGCGCAGTTGTATCTCTCCACGTGTTACGGAACGGGAAGAGGCGTCGAAAGGGACAAGAAAAAGGCGCTCGAATGGAACCGGAAAGCGGCGGAAAACGGCATTGAACAAGCCCAGAAGAATGTCGGCCTGTTGTATCTGATGCAGGAACGGAACGCGAAGGAAGCGGTCAAGTGGCTCCGCATGGCCGCGGAAAACGGCGAGCAGGAAGCGGTATTGCTCTGCGGGCTCATCTATTGGGGCGGCGACGCCTACATTTTCGACGGCGCCATGGAATCGACCGTTGCGCCGGACTGGGACGAGGCGGAAAAATGGTTCCGCACGGCGTTGAACGGCCCCTTCGCGCAAGAGGCGGAAAACGCGCTGAAAAACATGGAGGACGCCCGGAAACAGGGCAAGGGACCGCCTACGCTGGAAGACCTCAAATCCGATTTCGCCGGATGGGTCGAGATCCCGGATGAGGACGAGGACGACGAGGACGACGACGAGGACGACGACGAGGAGAACGCCAAAGGCCTCTGACCCCCTGCCGCCGGGAAAATGATCCGCCGCAGCGCTCATCCCGGCATCTTCGACGCGATTCCGAGAATGCGATCCGGGCGTCCGGGGCTCTGATATTGAGCCGGGGACGCCCGATATTTTTCCGACTTTTCAGCGGAATGGATTTCCGCTTACTTTTTGTTCGGGACGAGCTTGTCGAAGCCGCAGTACGGCTTCAGCACGTCGGGGATCGTGACGGTGCCGTCGGCCTGCAGGCGGTTCTCCAGGAACGCGATGAGCATGCGCGGAGGCGCAACCACGGTGTTGTTCAGCGTGTGCGCGAAATACTTCTTGCCGTCCTTGCCGTTCACGCGGATGCGCAGACGGCGCGCCTGGGCATCGCCGAGCGTGGAGCAGGAGCCGACCTCGAAATACTTCTTCTGGCGCGGAGACCACGCCTCGACGTCAAGCGACTTCACCTTCAGATCGGCGAGGTCGCCGGAGCAGCATTCGAGCGTGCGGACCGGGATATCCATGGAGCGGAAGAAATCGACCGTGTTGTGCCACAGGCGGTCGAACCACATCATGCTGTCCTCGGGCTTGCAGATCACGATCATTTCCTGTTTTTCGAACTGGTGGATGCGGTACACGCCGCGTTCCTCGATGCCGTGCGCGCCTTTCTCCTTGCGGAAGCAGGGGGAATAGCTGGTGAGCGCGAGCGGGAGCGATTCCTCGGGGAGGATCTGGTCGATGAAACGGCCGATCATGGAGTGTTCGCTGGTGCCGATCAGGTACAGGTCCTCGCCCTCGATCTTGTACATCATGGAGTCCATTTCGGCGAAGCTCATCACGCCG
>Ga0310696_10003043_pt1 | contig 21339 bp, 18 predicted proteins | sample AusTroGonzalo_MG_4_FD_203885 | JGI IMG/M metagenome (GOLD analysis project Ga0310696, IMG submission 203885) | Bovine rumen microbial communities from tropical cattle in Woodstock, Queensland, Australia - Gonzalo_02 (v2) (version 2) | ecosystem: Host-associated > Mammals > Digestive system >...
TCCTGGCGCCACTGGCCAAAATCGGGCTATGGCGCAAATCAAGCGGCCACACAGTGTGGTTTGTAGGAGATGAGTTTGCGGCAGGTTGGCGGAAATGGAGTAGGACGGATGATCCGGTCATCTGGACAAAAAGTAGGATGACTTGATCGTCATTTTTACTGGGTGGACAAAAAGTAGGATAGAACGGGCAACAGTCGGGCGCGAGGAGGGCCTTCACCAGAGCCCCCCGCAGCGCTCGATCTGTAGCCGCCGGAGGTCCTTTATTCCGGCGGCGGTGCCCTTTCCGTTAGTAGTTGCGTTTGATGTATTCATCGAGGAGTTTCCTTCGGTGATCCCTGCTTATTCCGCTATGCACTCTGACCTTGGTCTTAAGGTCGGAGAAAAGGCCTTCCAGGGCATTGTTGGTATTTGGGAGGCCGAGTTCCAGCTCGTCCATAAAGCGGCTGATGCTTTTCCATAGCTGATCCGATCGGGTGATGGCCAAACTGGTATTCATACAAGGAACCGTTCCATCGCAAAGATACGATATTATCGGTTCCTTGTCAAATGCAGGTCAGTCTCTTTGTCTACCTGAACACAGGGTAGTGCAGTTGCTCCCCAAGCTCGGCTGATTCCTGGATGAGGTTGCCGACTTCGGCGCATTCCTCCCCGGAATAGCGGAAAACACTATAGACACCCTCGGGTAGCAGATAGGCGAGGCCCAGCAGGTCATCGGCCGGAATCACCTCGGCCAGGTGATTCTTGACCGTCAATTCGTTGCTGATGCGTGAACCGTTGACCACTGCTTCCTGACAGGACGCATCGAATGACTTGAGTGCGGCCAGCGTATTTTCAGAAGGGAGCAGGGCACCTTTCTCCTGCAGCTCCTGCGCACTCTTCTCGTCGCCATTGAGGGCGGCGGTCATCCGCTGGTAGTCCACCCACCCGTCGCGGACAAACAGGAGCCGGTCGCTGCCCTGCGCTTTCTTCAGGTAGTCGTCGGTGGTGGCAATGAAGCGGTCGGCCAGGGAATTCTGCTCCTGGAGCTTGACATAGGCCAGCGAAGCGTTGAGCGAACCCTGCGTCAAATCTTGCAGATTCTCATCGGACAGGTCGCCATCCAGCGTGTTGCGCAGATCGCCCAGGAGGGCGCAGACATTGTCGACCATCGGACGCACGGCATTCATATCCTTCAGCACATCGGCGAATTCCGGAATGTCCCCCGCCACTTCGTTCGACATGTCCACGAGGGCAGAGAACTGTGCCGCGCGGGTTTGCATCACCAGGTTGGCGGCCATGAAGTTGCTCCGGTAGGCTTCGTCGTTCTGGAGCAACTCTTGCATATTGTCGACTTTCTCTTCGGCGCTCTTGCGCAGGAAGTGCGAAGATTTGGCGATATCCCCGTCACTGTTGTTTCGATCGACGGGCCAGTCCAAATACATAATGGAAGCGAGCAGCCCCAATGCGAATACCACCACGATGGAGGCAATGATGATAATGGTTTTCTTTTTCATAGCGTAAAGTTACAAAGAAACGGTGGTATAAGTACACTAAGGCTGTTGCAATACCGAAAGACCGTGTTGCAATAATGAAAGCCCTGTAACTATTGCAACGTCACGATGGCCGTCATGCCCGGCATCAGGTGGGGATGCGGCTGGAGATTCGCCTCAAGGTGCACCATGCCGTTCTTCTCGACGACCGGGCTGAGGGCCGTGACGGCCGCTTCGTGGACCTCGGAAGGATAGGCGATGGAAATCACCTGGATCTTCGTCCCGGGCTGGAATTTGTGCAGCTCGTTCTCCAGCACGTCGAAACAGACCTTCAGGTGATCGGTATCCACGATGTAGAAGAGCGGAACACCGGGCAGCGCGGCGCCGTACAGCGACGCGTCAATCTGGCTGACGGCGCCCGTCATGGGTGCCGTGATCGTGCAGTAAGTGAGTTCGTGTTCCAGCTGCTTCAGCACGGCTTCGGCGGTGTTGCAACCGCTCCGGATGCGGGCCTGCCGCTTGATCTCTTCGGGCGCCTGGTCGATTTCACCCCGCTTGTATCCCTGTCCCATCAGGATGGCCTGGTACTGGTATTCGGCCTGCTCCAGCTCTGCCTTGCCACGGGCAATCTTGTCTTCCAGGACGGTCCGGCTGAGACGGGCCACGACCTCCCCTTTCCGCACCCGCTGGCCCAGGACGATGTCAAACCCGACGATCTGCTCGTTGATACGGCTGTAGACGGGCACTTCCGTCATAGCCTGGATGCTTCCCTTGCTGGAGAACCCTTCGGCAGCGATGGTCCGTTGCAGGTTCTGGTTCTGCAAGGCACCGGCGCTTTCTTGTTCGGGAACGGGAGTGGATTCCTGGGGAATATCCTGGGGCCGGGCTGCCTGGCGGGGATGACAGGCCGTCAGGACCGCCAGCAGTACAATGAATGCGAGATACCTATTCATGCTGGGTCAGGGTTAAGAGGTGGTAATAGGTGGTCCAATAGTTCGCCAGTGCCGACAGGTGCTGGTTGTAGGCGTTGTCGCGCCGGCTCTGCGCCAGCGAGTAAGTGTTGATGTCACACAGGCCGTTGGCGTAGTTGTCGGCCGTGAGCTGAAATACCTCGTCGGCCATCGTGACGGCTTCGGCGGTGTGTTGGAGCAGCTGCTGATGGGATCGCAGGTTCTCCAAAGTGGTGCGCACTTCCTCGTCGAGCGCGCGTTCCTCTTCCTTGAGGGCAAGCTCCTCGCGGGCCTTCCAGGCCTGGGCGGCTGCATAACCTTTCTTGCCAGCCCCATGGTCGAGAATCGGCACGCTGACAGTAACGGCGCCGAGCATGTAGAATTGCGGCCATCGGTAGGCTTCGGCGAAGGTGCCACCCATCTGCTGCATGCCGACGTTGAGGTCTACGCCGACCTTCACGCCAGCTTCACGACGGGCTTTCTCCTGCTGATGGCGGGCCTCGGTGAGGGCCGCTTGCCGGTGCTGCAGGGCGGGATAGTTGGCTCTGGCCAGTTGCAGCGCTTCCTCGTCGGTCATGTCGAGCGACCGGGTTTCGCGCGGGACTGTCAGCCGTCCGCCGGGCAACAGGCTGTGCGCATCGACGCGGAGATAGGCCATCAGCGATTCCCGGGCCAGTTCTTCTTCGTTGCGGGCATTGAGCAGGGCATTGGCGGCGTTGAGCCGCTGCAGTTCGAGCGAGCGCAACTCGGCCAGCGTAACCATGGCGATGCTGGCTTTCTCCTGCGCGATGGCATACAGGGTATCGGCCGTCGCCTTGTTGCGCTCGAACATGTCGCACATTCCCTCGGCGCACACCAGGCGGAAGAAACGACGGGTGGCTTCTTCAGCAATGAGATGCAGTTGGTAGTCGTGCTCCTTGCGGGCCGCTTCCAGTTGCTGGTCCTCCACGGCCTTCTCCCAGCGGTACGCGTTGTAGCCCAGCAAAGGCTGTTGATAACCGAAGATCACCGGCGCCACCACAAAGTCGCGGGGGCGCTCAAACAAGTCTTTGCCGAGATATTCCGTCCAGATAGCCTGGCTTCCCACATACGCTTCACCACCCATGCCCAGAATTTTCTGGGTAAGTTTGAGCTGAGCGGCTGTGGAGAAGCGGTCGTAGTTGCGGATGTACACGTAGTAGCGGGACAGGTCGTTGACCATCCGAAGATAGTTCGGCGTAACATCCAGCGTCAGCTGGGGTTTGCGCAGCGCCTCGAAGCGGGCGTGCCGCTGCTGGTAGTATTCATATTCATACTGGCTCTGGAAAGCAGTGATCGCGCTGTCCTGTGCCAGCCGGATCACCTCTTCCAGGCTCTGGGCCGGGCAGAGAAGCGGCCATCCGCAGAGGAGAATCATGACAAGCCACTTTTTCATACAGTCTGCCGTTTGATGATTTCACTGAAAAGACCGCCCTTGGCCAGCAGTTCGTCATAACTGCCATCCTCCACCACGCGGCCGCCGCCAAGGACGATGATGCGGTTGCATTCCCGGATGGTGCTCATCCGGTGCGCGATGGTGATACGGGTGCAATGCATCTGGGCCAGGTTTTTGGCGATGACGTGCTGGCTGATGTTGTCGAGCGCCGACGTGGCTTCATCCAGGAATATGATCCGCGGTTTTCGGATGAGCGCACGGGCGATCAGGATGCGTTGCCGCTGGCCGCCGGAGACACCTTGTCCGTCGGAGGAAATGGGGGTGTCCAGCCCCAGGGGCATGTCCCGGATGTCTTTTTCGAGGGATGCCATCCGGGCCGCTTCCCAAACCTCCTCGTCGTTGCACCAGGCATTGCCGAAGAGGATGTTGTCGCGGATGGTGCCTTCCACAAGCTGGCCGTCCTGCATGCAGATGCTGACGCAGTATTGGCGCAGGCTCGGCTTGGAGATGTCTTCCAGATTGTATTCATCGTAGAAGATGGAACCGCTCTCGGCCTGTTCAAAGCCCAGCATCAGGCGGATGAGCGTCGACTTTCCGCAGCCGGAAGGTCCGACGAAGGCGACATAGTCACCGGGGTTGATGTGCAGTTCGAGACCGTCGAAAATGTAGGGCATGTCTTCGGCATACCGGAACTTGAGGCCGCTGATGTCGATCTTGCCGCTCACGCTCCTGAGGAGGATGTTGCCGGATTGCGCCTCGCTCTCAGCCTGCAGGATGGGTTCGCAAAGCTTGAGTTCGGGCCCCAGCAGAGCCACGTCCTTGGTGATCAGTTCGAACTTGGCAATGGCCTCCGTCGCGAGGGCCAGTACGCTGCAGTAGGCGATATAGTCGGAGAGCCCCAGGCCATAATGCCAGGCGGCCAGCATTGTCACGAGCAGTGGCAGCAGGCGGGCATTGTAACTCAGGGAGCTGCCGACGTTGAACATCGCGGGATACCGGCTGCCGAAGGGCTCGGATGGCTCGTAAGCCACCGCCCAGTGCCGGAAAGCGCGGATTTCGGCCCCGTTGGTCCGTATCTTCTGGGCGCCGGATACCAGGTTGTAGATGACGCCGGTCAGTTTGGAGGCGCTGGCATTTGCGCTGTCCTGGACCTCCTTCCTGAAATAATAGACGCAATAGATGGCCAGCAGGTATACGATCATAACGAGGATGCCCGTCCACAGCAGGGGGCCGCCATAGGTAAAGAACTGAATGAACATCACGGCCGTGAACAGCAGCGAGAGGATCGTGGAGAGCATATCCTCCGTCAGTTTCGTAAACAGGCGCACCACCGACAGGACGCGGTTCGAAAGGTCGCCGGGCGCGTATTGCTTGAAGAAGGTGGTGGGCAGCATCAGCAGCCGGCTCATCAGCGGTGTCTGCAGGGCATATTCAATCTTGTCTTTCATCCGCACCACCAGGAAATTGCGGGACAACTGCACCATGACCAGCCCCACGGCCGCACTGAAGAGCAACACGGCGATTGGCGTGATCTGGGCTGCGTCTCCCGAAGGGATGACTTCGTCGAACAGCATTTTGCAGATGTACGGCGTGACCATCGTCAGCAGCACGACGCCCAGGCAGGCCAGGAAGGCGCAGAGGTAATCGACGAGAGACAGTTGCCGCAGCGCGGATTTCAGGAAAGCCATCACGGTCAGCTCGCCGTCGGGCAGGGGATAGCAGAGCGTGAAAGCTTCTTTCTTGAGGCAATCGCCGTCTTTCCGGACCGAGCAGTGCCGGTGAGTGACGGGATGGATAAAGGAATAGTCTGCAAAACGCGGCGTAAGGATGACCGGTGCGTCTTCTTCCCTGGTGAATGCCAGCAGCTTGCCCGAGCAGCGCGACCACCAGTTCCCTTCCAGCCGGACCTGCCGGAAAAAGATCTGGTTCCGGTAAAAAACTTCTTCCAGCAGACGGATGTCCGCCGGAATCTCCTCCTGCCGGGTCAGCTGTTTCCACAACTTCCGGTCGATCATGGCACGGAAGAGGTCGGAGGCCTCGTTCAGGGCCTTCTGGTCGCCTTCAATACGCTGGACCAATTGTTCGAAGAAAAGGTTGTCCATGGGTCAGGCGTATTTCATCAGTTCGCGGTAAAGGCCTTCCTGTTGCAACAGTTCCTCGTGGGTGCCCTGTTGCAGGACATGCCCGTGTTCCATCACATAGATGCAGTCGCAGTCGCGGATGGTGCTCAGGCGGTGGGCAATCAGGATGGTGGTGATGCCCAGACTGCCGACATGCTGCATAACCAGCTCTTCGGTCTTCGGGTCGAGGGCGGAGGTCCCTTCATCCATGATGAGGATGGTGGGATCCTTGGCCAGGGCTGTCGCGATTTCGATGCGCTGGCGCTGTCCGCCGCTGAAGTTTTTGCCATTTTCGGTCAGCAGGGTCTGATAGGCACCGGGACGGTTGGCGATGTCCTGGTGGATCTGGGCATCATTGGCGGCCAGTACCATCGAAAAATCTTCGATGGAATCGTCCCACATCTTGATATTGTCGGCGATCGTACCTTCAAAAAGGGTGATATCCTGGTTGACGACCGAAAGGGAATTGTTCTTGACAGCCCGGTTGAGATGCTGTACGGGAATTCCGTCGAGGAGCACCTCTCCTTCCCACGGGTCATAGAGTCCGGAAATGAGTTTGGCGATGGTACTCTTGCCACAACCCGAAAAACCCACAAAGGCGACCTTTTCGCTCGGATGGATTTTCAGCGAAAAATTCTTAAGGATCGGGGGCAGGTTGCGGTCATAGCCGAAGGTGACATTGCGCAGTTCCACTTCTCCCCGGAGTTTGGGACGTTCCGGAAGAGAATCGATGGCGGGGATTTCCAGGCGGTTGCCCCGGCAGGCCGCTTCCACCTCTTCCAGACGCTCCATGGCGGCCTGTGAACGGTAGATTTCCTGCGTCGCATTCACTGCAGAATTGATGGGGAAGGTGATGCTGGTCGCCAGGGCCTGCGAGGCCAGCAGCATACCTGGCGTCAGTTCGCCCTGCAGGATATACCAGGCACCGAGACAAAGGATCAGGGCATTGCACACGTTCAGGACCAGCAGGGGAAGGGATCCGATGCCCATCGTCGTCATCGCCGTACGGACGCGTGCGTTGAGCGCGGTCACGTAAGTCTGCTCCCATCCGGCGTAGAAGACATGTTCTCCGCCCATCGACTTGATGGTCTCGATGTTCTTGAGGCCCGTCATTGTCATGCCCTGCAGACGGGCATCCGTCACCTCCGAACCCCGGGCCCTCTTCTTGATGTTGCGCGAGGTTGTCCGCATCACGACCACCAGCAGTACCATCGAAAGGATCACCACGAGCCCCAGTTTCCAGCTGTAGAGCATCAGCAGCCAGGCACAGATGACCGGCCGGATGACCAGGACAAGCGCGTAGGAAAAGCGATCCATCGTCGTCACCACATTCTTGATGCTGGAGTAGCGCGCCACCAGTTCGCCGGAAGTAAAACGGTCAATGGCGCTCATGGGCAACCGCAGCAGGCTCAGGATGAAGCGAGACGAGGCGCTGACGCCCAGTTTGGCAAGTTCTCTTCTGCGCAGGGGATTCAGCAGCAGCCAGATCAGTACTTCCAGGACGAAGAGCATGATATAGATGGCCATCAACGGACCGAACCATTCCGGATTCTTGTGCGTGATGATGTTGTCGGTGAAGATCTGCTGGAAGAAAGGCGGAAGCAGATAGGAAGCCATGTCCCCGACCAGAAGCAGGATCGTGACGACGAACAGGCCCTGGCAGCCGCGGTTGAAGCGGCGGATGAGCGTCATCGTCGACAGCGAGTCCGGACGGGAATCTCGGGGCTCCTTTTTCATTCAGTGCGGAGTTTTGCAGACCGGAACACTGTCCGGGCCGATTCAAACAGATACTGGAACATGCTGCGGCGTTTCGTCTCGGTCAGTACCGAGCAATAGGTGCCGACATCCATGCTGACGTCTTCGGGCTCGCCGAACGACCAGTCGTATTTCGCGGGGTCGTGCGGATCGGGAAGCAGCTCGACATTGACCCGGTACATCATCTCTCCCGATTCGAGCAGGCGGCGGGCCAGTTCGTCACTCCTGAGCGTCTGGCGTACCTCTTCCGCCGCCACGGGGTAGCGGTCGATACGCGTGACGCGGCCCTTGACATAGCCGATCTCATCGCGCTTTTCGTTTTCCGGCCATACCTGGGCGCCCATTCCGACACGCAGGTCGCGTTGTCCGGCATTGTCGACATAGGCGATGAGCATCGACCGCTGCGTCTGCACGCCGTTGCCGTCAACGACACTGATGATGGGTTCGAAAGCCTCGAAGGGCTCATTGTCCACCTTCGTATAGATGACCGTCCCTTCGACCGTGCTGGTGAGGATGCTGTAGCTCTCATCCATCGAGACGAGGGCGACCGACTGTCCCCGGATCACGTGATCCCCGTTGTGGACAAAGACGGTGCGGATCATTCCCTTGTTCGGCAACGATACGTCGGCGGTTCCCTGCGCCGGGAACACCACTCCGCTGTAATAGACCTTGTCGGAAACAGTGCCCAGGAAACCCCAGACGAAGACAGCCCCGATCAGCAGCAGCGCGGTCAGGGCCAGCAGGTAGGTAGGAAGTGCCGTGATCTTCAGCACGCTCCCGATCTGCTCGGGCGACTGGAGCATCTTTTGGCGGCTGTCCTGCGAAAAGGGATTCGAATTGCTCATACAAACAGGTTTCGCATAAGCAAAGATAAAAAAAAGTTTTTTGCTTTTCAAGACGGGACATCGTATCTTTGTTGCGGTATATAGCAAGATGTCATGAACCTGAACGAAAACTTTGTTATCACCATCAGTCGGGATATCGGCTCGGGTGGACGCACCGTCGGACGGATACTGGCCGAAAAACTAAACACCCGTTTTTGCGACAAGACGCTCATCGAAGCCCTTGAAAAGAAATTCGACCTTACGGCCCAGCGCATCGAAGAACTGAAGGGAAAGAAAGATAACTGGCTGGCCAGCCTCATGCGGAATGTCTCCCCGGTTCCGTCGGCAAAGGCCCTCGGCGTGGCCGAAGAGCCTTATCCGGAGGTCACCGCCGATGAAATCTACAAGGCGGAGTCAGCGATTCTCAAGGAACTGGCCGAAGAAGGTTCCTGCGTCATCACCGGACGGTCTGGATTCCACATCTTCAGGGATCACCCCAACCACCTGAGCGTATACATCACCGCCTCGCCGGCCTTCCGCCTGCAACGCGTGATGAGGAAGCAAGGGCTGTCGAAGGAGGAAGCCGGCACCCTGATCCAGAAAATCGACAAGGCGCGGGAGAATTACATCCAACGCCATACCGGCACCAGCCGTTACAATGCCCGCAACTATGACCTGGTACTCAAAGCGGATGGCCATACTGAAGAACAACTGGCCGACATCATCTTAAATTACCTGGCTTGATGGCAGCCTGGATGAACCTCACTTCCATCGGCCGCCTCGCTTTCGAACCCCGGCAACGGGAGCTGGAACGGCAGGACAGGGACGGCGGCGCCGTCCAGCGGGAGACCCTCCGCTCCCTCATCGACAAGGCAAAGGACACCTCCTACGGCCGGGAGCACGGCTATGCCACCATTCGCTCCTATGATGATTTCGCCCGGCAGGTGCCCCTCAACACCTACGAAGAGCTGAAAGGCGACATCGACCGCATGCGGCACGGGGAGCACGACATCCTGTGGCCGGGCCTCGTGAAATGGTACGCCAAGTCGTCGGGCACCACCGCCGACAAGTCGAAGTTCATCCCCGTAAGCCAGGAAGGCCTGCACAAAGCCCACTACGCCGGCGGCTTCGACGCCCTGGCCTTCTACCTGAAGAACCATCCGGAAAGCCGCATCCTCGACGGGAAATCGCTCATCCTCGGTGGCAGCCATGTCCCGAACTACGACGTGAAAGACGCCATCGTGGGCGACGTGAGCGCCATCATGCTCGAGAACGTCAACCCCCTCGTCAACCTGTTCCGCGTCCCGAAGAAGGAGACCGCGCTGATTGCCGACTTCGAAGAGAAGCGCGACCGCATCGCCCGGGAGACCCTGGACCAGAACATCACCAGCCTCACCGGCGTCCCCTCCTGGATGATGTCGGTACTGACCCGCGTCCTGGAACTCTCCGGCAAGGCGCATCTCGAAGAAGTATGGCCCAACCTGGAAGTGTTCTTCCACGGCGGCGTCGCCTTCACGCCCTACCGCCGGCAGTACCAGCGCCTGATCACCTCGCCGAAGATGCACTATATGGAGACCTACAACGCCAGCGAAGGCTTTTTCGGCATCCAGAATGATCCCGGCGACCCGGCCCTGCGCCTGACCCTCGACTTCGGCATCTTCTATGAATTCATCCCGATGGACGAGTTCGGCCGGGAAAACCCGACGGTCGTCCCCCTCTGGGGCGTGGAGACCGGCCGCAACTATGCCGTGGTCATCTCCACCTGCTGCGGCCTGTGGCGCTATATCCTCGGCGACACGGTGCGCTTCACCGCGACCAACCCCTGCAAGTTCGTCATCACCGGCCGCACCCGGCATTTCATCAACGCCTTCGGCGAGGAACTCATCATCGACAACGCCGAACAGGGCCTGGCCTGGGCCTGCAGCCAGACCGGCGCCGAGGTGCTGGAATACACCGCCGCTCCCGTCTTCATGGACGAAGCGGCCCGCTGCCGCCACCAGTGGCTCATCGAATTCTCCCGGGAACCCGACGACCTGGACGCATTCACCGACCTGCTCGACCAGCGCCTGCAGGAAATCAACAGCGACTACGAAGCCAAGCGCTTCAAGGACATCACGCTCCAGAAACCCGAGCTGGTGCAGGCACGACCCGGGCTCTTCCATGAATGGATGAAGCAGCGCGGCAAACTCGGCGGGCAGAACAAAGTCCCGCGACTGAGCAACAGCCGCGATTACATCGAGCCGCTGCTGGCGCTGAACAGTACGTCTACAGGAATTTGACGAAACCCCGGACGATAAAGACAACGCCGAATACGACCAGGCCGATGCCGATCGCCCGATTCAAGATTTGCAGTCGCCGGGGATTGAAAAAACGCTGAAGGAAACTGGCCGCCTTGGCCTTGAGCAGGTCACAGCCGAAACTGGTGGCCAGCGTGACGGCGAAGAAAAGCAGGGTCTGGGCCTTGTCCCCTTCAAAATTGCCCGAAACCACGGCCACGGCACTCAACCAGAACAACAGCACGAAAGGATTCAGGATATTGAGGAAAAAGCCCTTGCCGAAAAACACGAACCAGCTCGGCACCTTTTCGGGATCGGGCATCTTTCCGCCCGACGCTTCCATGGCTTTCATGCGATCCTGCATCTGCTTGTAGGCATCGTCCCCGCCCCGCTTGAAATAGGTATACAGCCCGAAAAGGATCAGGATGATGCCGGCGCCAAGGCTGAACAGGAACATTTCCCGGTCGTTGTCGGCCACCAGCCGGATGGATGTCAGCACGCAGAGCGACACGATCACCATGTCACAGCACAGGACACCGAGTGCCATCCAAGCCGCGGAGCGGAAGCCCCGGTCGATACTGGTCTGCAGGAGGGTGAAGAAAACCGGACCGAATCCGAAGACCAGCGCCAGCGTCAGGCCGAAGACGACCGCATCTAAAAACAGCTTGCCCATTACTTCAGCGACGCTATGTACTCCTTCCACAGGGCGTAGCGTTCACCCTTGAGCACGCGCGGAAACTTGGTCGCCCCTCCCCACTTGCCAATCTTCTCTTCCATGAATTTGTAGAACACGTGCGTGGGGAGCACGTCGAGATAGAGTTCCTTGATGGCCTCGGTGCGCTCCACGGCATAGTCGTCGTTCAGATGGCAGAGATAGCCGTCGATCTTGCGGATGGCTTCCTGCGGGTCGATGGTGTCGTCGCAGCCCAGATACCAGTGGTGCGCGTACATCGTGCCGTACTCCTCGCCCGCCACGGTGAATTCCGTGATGTTCACGCCGAGCTCTTCGGAGAGCATTTCCACGGCCCGGGTGAGGTTGTCCTGCGAGAGGTGCTCGCCGGTGATGCTCAGGAACTGCTTGGTGCGGCCTGTGATGACGATGTCGCAGTTTTCCTTGTCCAGGAAGCGGATGGTGTCGCCGATCAGGTAGCGCCAGGTGCCCGCACAGGTGGACAGCAGCAAGGCGTAGTCCACGCCTTCCCGGACCTCCGACAGGGTCAGGGTCTCGGGCTGGGCCACGATATCGCCGTTGTCGTTGAAATTCATTTCGTTGAAGGGCACGAACTCAAAGTAGATGCCGTTGTCGACCAGCAACTGCATCACGCGACGCTTGAGATCGACCTGATAGGCGATGTAACCTTCGGAGGCCAGGTAGCTTTCCACGAGGATGACTTCCTTGCCAAAGATGCGCTCGAAGCTCTTCTCATAGGGGGCGAAGGCCACGCCGCTGTGGACATATACCCGCAGGTTCGGCCACAGGTCGTGAATGGTGTTGAGGTGGTATTCCTCGATGATGCGCTCCAGCAGGATCTGGACCCAGGCCGGCACGCCGACCACAACGCCGATATCCCATTTGGGGGCAGCCTTGACCATCTCGTCGAGTTTCTCCGACCAGTCCTTGATCTTGGAGATGCGCTGGCCCGGCTTGTAGAAGAACTCAAACCACTTGGGGATGCGGCTGGCCGAGATGCCTGAGAGGTCGCCCGCATAGTAACCACCCGCCCGGCTGTACGACAGCTCCGTGCTGCCGCCGATCATCAGGACGCCCTTGTTGTAGAATTCAGCCGGGAAGTCGTAGCGTACGGCAGAGACCAACTGCCGGATGCTCGCCTTCGTGATGGAAGCGTTCAGGGCCCGGGTGATGGGGATGTATTTGCTGGAGGCTTCCGACGTGCCGCTGCTCAAGGCGAAGTATTTGACCCGGCCCGGCCAGCTGACGTTGTGCTCCCCGTTGAGCGAACGATACCACCACTGGTCGTGCATCCTGTTGTAGTCGAATACCGGCACCCTGCGGCGGAAAGACTCCACCAGATTGCCGGAACGCAGGATCTCCGAAAAATGATAGGCCCGGCCGAATTCGGTATCCTTGGCCTTCCGCAGCAACTTCTTCAATTCTTTCTGCTGCGCTTTCACGGGTTTCACGCGTTTCTGCTTGCGTTCCACCGGTATGTTTTTCAATTCGGCGGCGGTCTTGATGATGGTTCCTAACAAGGGTACGGGCATGGTCTTGGTTCAATTACCGCGCAAAATTAGCGAATTCTTGCAAAGAATCATTACTTTTGTACCTCTAATGCTATAGATCGATACCGCAAGCCATGCCTGTCAACGAAACCGTCACCCTCGATCTGGACGCCATCGTCCAAAGTCGTTTCGGAGATAAGAAGATTCCCAAGCCGCTCCTCCGTTGGCTCAAGAAATTCATTCATCAGGATCACATGAACGGCTACCTGAAGCAGGGATGGCTGGGCGTGGACTTCGCCGAACAGGCACTGGTCTACTATGACATTCATTTGACCGTCGAGGGACTGGATGACATTCCTGTTGACGGGCGTTACACGTTTGCCGGCAATCATCCATTGGGCGGCATCGATGCCCTGAGCGTCATCGCACAGGTGGGACGCAAATTCGACGGGAATATCGTGGTTCCTGCCAACGACCTGCTGATGGCGGTCAAGCCCATCGCGGAATATACCGTACCCGTCAACAAATTCGGAGGCCAGAGCGCCGACCTGGTCGGACAGATCAACGACGCCTTCAATTCCGACCGCCAGGTCATCATCTTCCCGGCCGGCCTGTGCTCCCGCAAGATCGACGGCGTGGTGCAGGACCTCCCCTGGAAGAAAACCTTCATCACCAAAAGCCGGATGTCGCAGCGCGACGTCGTGCCCGTGTGGTTCAGCGGCGAGAACTCCAAACGCTTCTACCGCATTGACAAACTGCGGAACCTGCTCAAACTCAAACTGAACATCGCCATGCTCACGCTTCCCGACGAACTGCACAAGACCCAGCACAAATCCTACACGCTGGTCTTCGGGAAACCCATCCCCTGGCAGACCTTCACCGCCGACAAACGCGACGCGGAATGGGCCGCATGGGTGCGCGAGAAGGTCTATGAACTGAAGAAATAGCAGAATCATGACGAAACCCCAAAGCATCATCGCTCCGGTCGACAAGGAGCTGCTCAAACAGGAACTTACCGACAAATGTTTCCTGCGCGATACCAATCACGCCGGCAACAAACTCTATATCATCGACAACCAGACAGCGCCCAACGTGATGCGCGAAATCGGCCGCCTGCGTGAAGTGTCGTTCCGCGAAGGTGGCGGCGGCACGGGCAAGGAAGTAGACCTCGACGCCTTCGACCTCGACCCGGCCTTCAAGTACAAGCAGCTGGTGCTTTGGGACCCCGATGCCGAATGCATCATCGGCGGCTACCGCTACGTGCTGTGCGACGAAGTGATGTACGACCGCGAAGGGCAGCCGATCATGCCCTCCTCCCACCTGTTCCGCTTCACACAGCGCTACCTGCGGAACGGTTTCCTGCGGACCATCGAGCTGAGCCGCTCGTTCGTCCGGCCGGAATACCAGAGTACGGAGCAGGGACGGAAAAGCCTCTTCGCCCTCGACAATCTGTTCGACGGGCTCGGAGGCCTGATCCTGCTCTACAAAGGACGGATGGAATACTTCTTCGGCAAGATGACCATCTATCCGTCGTTCCCCGAAGAGGGTCTCGCCATGCTGCTTTATTTCCTGCGCAAGCACTTCGGCTCCTGGGACAGCGGCCTCAAGTTCGACCGGATGGTCATTCCCAAGAATCCGATCAAGATCAAGACATCCAGCAGCTTCGCCCAGATCTTCACCGAAGACGACTTCGCCGCGGACTACAAGATCCTGAAACGGGAAATCCAGCGCATGGGCGTCAATATCCCGCCGCTGGTCAATACGTACATGAATATGTCACCGACGATGAAGTCGTTCGGTGCCGGCATCAACGATGAGTTCGGAGATGTCATCGAGGCGGGCATCCTCATCAAGTTCGATGAGCTGCACCCCGACAAGGTGAGTCGCCACCTCAATCTTCCCCGTCAACTCTTCCGCCAGAGAAAGAAAGATTTCTTCTTTTGATGGGCGGCGTGCCACTCGGCACGCTGTTTCGTGACCATTTCGTAGATCTCTCCCCAGTCGTCGGGGATGCCGCCCAGGTTGTGGTCGTCGATGTAGATATCGGCGATTACTTTTGCTGTCTTGCGCTTGAACAGCGCGTCGTCGGGCTGGTTGCTGTTCACCGCATAGAAGTCCAGCCCGCGCTGATGGCAGAATGCCAGGGCATCTTCCAGCAGCTTGTCCTCCCGGGAGGTGAAAAGGATCAGCCGGTTGCCTTCTTGCTGCAGCTGTTTCAGGCACTGGATGGCAAAGGGCTTCTCCTTTCCGATCTCGGGATATTTGTGTTCGACGATCGTGCCGTCGAAATCGACAGCTATGGTCATTTCTTATTTTTTCCTAATAATTTTTTCCAGAAGGATTGCTTGCGGGTTTCGTCGTAATCGTTGTAACCCGTACCATAACCGTAGCCATAGCCGTAGCCGTAGGAGCCGAATCCCCAGCCGCGGCGGCGTTTGACTTCAGGCCCGTTGAAGACGATGGCCATGTTCGTCAGGTGCCGGTTCTCGTTGAGCTCGTCGAGTTGCGGGAGGATGCGGCGGTCGAGCTGGCCGCTGCGCAGGATGAAGAGGTTGCAGTCGACCACACGGTTGACGATCAGCGGTTCGGAGAGCATCTGCACCGGCACGCCGTCGAGGATGATGTAGTCGTAGAGGCCGCGCAGCTGCTTGATCAGCTCGTCGAAACGCGGACGGCTCAGCAACTCGGCCGGGTTGGGCGGCGTAGAGCCGGCCGGGATGAAGTCGATGCCTGGCTGTACCTCCTTGTGCAGGATGTCGTCGAGCGTCAGGTCGAGGTCATAGAGGTAGTTCGATAAGCCCAGCGTCTTGTGCTTCAGGCCCAGTTCGCCCGAGAGGGAGCGCTTGCGCATGTCGGTATCGACCACGATCACCCGTTTCTGGGCATCGGCCAGACAGGCCGCCATGTTGGCCACGATGAAGGTCTTGCCCGAGTTCGACGAATACGAGGTCGTGCCGATCACCAGCGGCGGCACGCTGTCGGGATCGAGGAAACTGAGGTTGGTACACATCATACGCATCGCCTCGGTAAAGACACTGCGCGAACTGGACTCATACACGAACGGCGACGGCTCCTTCTGTCCCTTGATATGGTACTTGTTCTTCCAGATGAAGTTGCGCAGGTCCTTGTTGAGCGGGATCTCGGCCAGGAACGGTACGTCGATGTTCTCCTCGATCTCCTTCCGGGTCCGGATCTTCGTGTCGAGGAAGAGGCGGGCGATCAGGAAGAAGGCAGGGATGATCAGGCCGATGAGGAAAGCCAGTGCCATGATCTTCATCCGGTGCGGGGATGAAGGAATAAAATTGGGCACGGCCGGGTCGATCGCCCGGATGTTGTCGTCGGCCATGGCCTGGGTCAATGCGTTTTCCTCCCGCTTGTTCAGCAGGAAGATATACAATTCGGCCTTGATGGATTGCTGGCGTTCAAACTCCAGCATCTGACGGGCCTTGGCCGGCATCGTCACATAATTCTTAATGGCCTCCTCCTCGCGTTCCTGCAAGCTCTTTTTAGACAATTCCAGACTGTTCAGCAAATTGCGGATCAGGCTCAGAATATTTCTGCGCAACGACAGCAAGGTACCCTCTATCTGCTTGACGGCAGGACTTTCCAGGCTGCTGGCCATCACCAGTTGTCCGCGGCGGAACACCTGCTCGTTATACTGTGCGATGAGCTCTTCAATGTTGGGATCTTCCAGTCCCGTATTGGCGGGAATCATCTGGAAGTTGCCGCCCAGGCCCAGGATATAGTCACGCAGGTAAGTGGCCAGAGAGATGCGTGTCTCCACCGCCACGATTTCCTTGCTGTATTCACGGCTTTCGCCGAGATAGGTCGTTGCAGCCTCTCCGACATCCATCAGCCGGTTGGAACTCTGGAAACTGGCCAGCGCACCCTCAACACCGCCCAGTTCCTTTTCTATGATCTGGAGACGCTCTTCAATGAACAGGGACGTATTGACCGCCACCTTGTTCTTCTCCCGGATAGACTCTTCATTGTATTTGGTGACCAACATGTTCAGAATGTCGGCGGCGCGGTCGGCGTTCGCATCCCGGATCGTAAGCGTCAGGATCTCATCCTTGTGCGATACCCAAAGCCGGTTGACGAACGAAACGGCCGCATCGGACAGCGGATACCTGCGGACATGGATGGGAAGGTCATAGTATTCGGGGCGATAGCGTGACGTGGGCAGCAAGACCAGCTTGCCATTGCCCACATGCAGCGTATCACCGAAGGTTACGGCCTTCATCCCGGCTTCGCCCAAATCGACACGAAGCACCTCACCGGCCAGCGGGGTTACTACGAAATCGAAGAGTCCGGGATCGTCGATCTCCCGCGAAAACTTCACGACAAAAGGACTCTGCGTCTTGTAACGCTCCACATCCCGGAACTTGATGTGTTCTGTATAACTGACATCCGCATCCAGTTCCCTGACCACCTCCGACATCAAGGTCCAGGAGCGCAACTGCAGTTCCTCGTTGGTCACGGAGACCGTGTTGATCATATTGTTATATGTATCCAACCGGGCGGAACGGGGGCCTTTGTCGGGATCCTTCAGGATGGCCGTAATCTGATTGGTGTAGACAAAGGGCATCCTGGCATAACGGTAATACGCCACACCCAGTGCGATCACGATACAGACGGCAAACCAGATCCAGTTATTGAGCAGGTAATAGAAAATATCCAACAGGTTGACCTGCTCGTTCCTTGTTACTTTCTTTGAGGTTTTCTTCATGGCATTAACGGGCTGACCAGAGCAGCATATACGCGACCGAAGAAATGGCCGCTACGGCGGGACTGAAGATTTTGAGGAAAAGATCGCCGCCGGTCGACAGTCTCAATCCGCGCGGTTTTAGATATACCAGGTCATTCTGCTGCAGCCAGAAAACAGGAGACTCGTACAGATCCTTGGATTGCAAGTTGATGGTGTAGGCTGTCCGCTCCCCTTTCTCTGTCCGGACGACCATGATGTCGGGGATCTTGGCCTTCTCCTCCGTCCCTCCTGACAAGGCAATGACCTGCAGAATGTTGATGCTGCTTCCTTCGACCGGCATCACGCTCGGGGCGGAAGTCTCACCGAGAATGGTAATGGTGAAATTCTCCAGTTCGATCTTGACCACCGGTTCCTTGATGTAGCCTCTCCGGATGATCTCGTCGGCAATCTCCTTTTTGACTTCATTGATGGTCTTGCCCTCCACGTGTATCGTCCCCAGCACGGGAAAATCGATGTTGCCCTGAGCGTCTACCCCATAGGTAGAACCCAGCAGAGAGCCGGAGTCGTCACCGCCCCGGGGCAGGACGGCATTGAAGGGGGCGGCCAGTTCGGGCTCCGCAGCGAAGACCTGGATACTGATGCGGTCGTCGACCTTCAGTCGGAGTTCGGGGGCCGGCTGAGCCATCATGGGTGCATTGTATTCCAAGTCCCGGAGGTAGCCGATCTTCGCGGGCGTTGAGCAGGATAGCGGCAGGATGAGGATGGCTGCCAGTATCCACCAATTACATTTTGTCTTCATATATCTTGATAATTTTGTCGATCATTTCTCGGGAAGTAAACAGCGTCTCAAAACGCTCCATGGCGCCGGCGGAGAACTGCATATAGGTATCGGGGTCGTCGCAGATCTGCCGGATGGCGGCGGCCAGGGCCTTGGGGTCGTGGGGATGCACGTTGTAGCCCGACACACCGTTGTCGTTGACCCACGACACCCCGGAATGGGGAATCATCGTGGCCACCACCGGCTTGCCGCACGACATCGCCTCGATCTGCACCACGCCGAAGGCCTCGGTACGACGGTCGGAACTGAGGACGAACAGGTCGCTGGCCCCGAACCAGTTGGGGACGTCCCAGCTTTCCAGATAGCCCAGCAACCGGACCTTGTCGTCCAGTGCGCCGACATCGATCTGCCGCTGCAGTTCCTCCTTCAACGGACCGGAACCGCCGATCAGCACGACGTAGTCGTCGCCCAGCCATTTGGCCGATTCCACCAGCGTGCCGAAATCCTTGTACGGCACCAGGCGGCCCAGGGCGAACACCAGTTTCTTGTCAGGCATCGAAGCGCGGATCTTCTCGGCCTCCCGGTAATCATAAATGACCGGCGAGATGCCGATGGGCACGCACACCACCTTGTGCTGCACCCGCGAGAGGTGGCGCGATTCGTGGATATACACCGGCGAAGTGCCAATTACCCGCTCTGCACGGTGGATGAGCCACCACTGCAGCGGATGATAGAAGAAGAGCAGGAGTTTCTGCGCCAGGATATCGCTGTGCCAGTGCAGAATCACCCGTCCCTTGTATCCGCTCAGCAGCAGGGCGAGCGCCGCCATCGGATCGGGATGGTGGACATGGATGATGTCGTATTCGGCGGCATGGGCGCGCAACCAGGTGATCATGGCCTTCGAAAGCATGGTCTTGGCTTTCTTGGCGGCGGCAGGTACGCAGATCACGCGTCCGTACGGACCGAGGGTGATTTCCCGGCCGTCTTCCGTTTCCCGGCACATCTCCTGATGCTCCGGATCGACGGGGTCTGTCTTCAAGTAGGCACAGAGCATATCACACGGGACGCCGCGCTCGGCCAGACCCAGTGTCAAATCCCACATCACCTTCTCCACGCCGCCACGGATCGGGTAGAATTTACCTAGTTGTAAGATTTTCATAGAGTTGTATATAATTCAGGTAACAATCTTCCTTGCGGAAATGCGCCAGGGCCCAGGCCCGGCAACGGGCTGCCGTCGCAGCGCGGTCTGCCGCGGCCAGTTCTCGCACTTTTTCGAGCATCGCCGCCACGTCGCCCTGTTCCACCACAGCTCCCGTCCCTTCCGTGACCGCTTCGATGCTGCCACCGGTGCGGTAGGTCACCACCGGCGTGCCGCAGGCAATGGCCTCGAGGTTGACGGTCGGATAGTTGTCCTGCCAGGTGGGATTCACGAACACGGCCGACCGGGCGTAGAGGGCCGCCAACTGACGGACGTTGTCCGTCCGCGCAATCCACCGGACATTCGGGGGCAGCTGCTTCTGCTGCTCCTCCGTAATCTTTCCGACCAGAACCAGACTTTCGTCGGACCGCAGCATCGTGGACAGTTTCATGAGGTCGCTCCATCCTTTTTCTTCCAGCCAGATGCTGGCCACGCCCAGGATCTGCGTTCCCTCCACTGTCGGCTCATCTGCCCCCGCTTCGGGACAGAAAGTATCGAGGTCGATGCCGTTGTGAATCACTTGGAACCGCTTGTCGGCCAAAATGGAAGAGGCCATCTCCTGCCGGATCCAGTCGGACACGGGTACGATGGTCAGGTTCTCGAGCGAACCGAACGCCCGCCGCTTGTCCTGCAGGTTGCGGGCGGAGCGGTCGACCAGCCAGCTCGAAGGGAAGGCACGTTTCTGCGGGCAATGGCCACATCCGGTCTTCCACTTGTCGCAGTGCGCCGCCGAATAGTAATAACAGTGGCCCGTATAGAGCCAGCAGTCGTGGACCGTCCAGACCACCGGTTTCCCGCTCTTCTGCAAATGCTCGAACAACAGCGGATAATTCAGGAAATACCCGTGAATGTTATGGATATGGATCACGTCGGGATCGATTTCCTGGATGCGTTCGATCAACTGCCGCGTACCCCGCTTCGAAGCCAGGCCGTGCGCGTCGAAGAGACGGGTGGCCACGGCATGGACGGCCAGGTCGAGCTTGTCGCCCACGGGAACGAGCTGCGAGCTGTGGGACGGCATCCCGTCGCGGGCGCCACTGTAGGCCACATAGCTCTCCCAGCCCGAAGCGATGGCCAGTTCGCCGATCTCCTTCATGATCCGCCCGGTCGAGGTGTTGAGCCGGACGACGGGATTGATCTGTAACAGTTTCTTTGTCATATCTTACCTCCTACCAGAATGCCCGTCGTTTTCGGCAGCCATTTTTTCAGCACGATAAAGAGGCCGGTCAGCACGGCGAGCGCCACCAGGGCGATGGTCAGGTAAACGCCCAACAACGTCCAGAACGACGCAGGGTCGACGGCCGCAATCAAACCTTTCTTCAGGGAGATGACCAGCAGATAGTGATACAGGTAGATGAAGAAACACCAGGCCGCCGCATGCGCAGGGACCTTGCATCGGATCCGGCCCATCCAGCGGGCGAAGTTCCCGCCCTGGCAGACGGCCGCCCAGGCCCCGATGGCGAACCAGATGTTGTACCAGTGCGAGCCACCGACGAAAATCCAGACAGCGCCCAGCGCCAGCACGCCCCAGACGCGGGTATATCGTACCAGCAGATAAAAGAGCGGTGCCATCAGGCAGGCGATGATCAGGTCGCGGATAAACCACAGCGACAGGTTGACAGGCCCCGTCCAGAAGACGAACAGCGGATGCTTCCAGCCGTCGCCG
>Ga0310696_10003044_pt1 | contig 21331 bp, 7 predicted proteins | sample AusTroGonzalo_MG_4_FD_203885 | JGI IMG/M metagenome (GOLD analysis project Ga0310696, IMG submission 203885) | Bovine rumen microbial communities from tropical cattle in Woodstock, Queensland, Australia - Gonzalo_02 (v2) (version 2) | ecosystem: Host-associated > Mammals > Digestive system >...
ATAGATGGCACCATCAAGATTAGCAACACCTGTGCCAAGAGGATTGTTGAGGTATGACTGACCACCATCGGGGCTCTTAGAACGATCCTCACCAGCAAAGTAACCGGCACGGTCGCGAAGCATATTCAGATAGGTCAGTGCATTCTGATACTGGCCCTCACCCTGACGGATGTAAGCCTCAGCAATCATCAGCGCATCCTCAGCAGAACGGGCGGTGATGGCATCACGGCAACCGAACTGAGAGTTATAGCCGTTACGAGAACCATCGCGCCACTTAGAGATAGCCACACTGCGGTTGTGAGGATACAGGGTATAATAGTTACCTGTACGCTCATTCTGATTCACATTCCAGTTGAATGACTCATTAGCATAATAGCGCACGAAGGTGTGAGTGTTGCACAGCTTACCATCCTTCAGCACATTAAGCTGGTTGCGTTTACCATCAAGATCCGTGAAGCGCTTGTCGCCCGGCTCGTTGACGATATACTTGATACCTGGAGTACCACCGACGAAGCGCCCCTTTTCTGCCACAGCACCATCGGGGAAATAAGCTGCCTGAGTAGCATCCCACTTTGGAGCGGCACTACCGCGGTTACAATTATATACAGTGATGAATGACTTCCAGAAACGAGAGTCGTTCACACGGTCGAACACCTCCATTGCATATTCAGTAGCACTGACGTAGCAGAACTCACGACCACCGGAGATATCGCGCACACAACCTGCGAGGTTCTGATATACAGAAGGATAGCAGAGGTGCATCTGATTGCCGAAACGGCCCCAAGAGTCACTATTGTCAGAGAACTGGGCTGCAAGCACCACCTCGCTGACGGTCTCGTTGGCATCATTTGGCTTAGTGTAGTTCCACAGATCGAGGAAGTTGTCGCACAGGGGGTGTGCAGCAAGCACTTCCTTACCATACTTTATGACAGCATCAAGGTCAGAAGACTTGTAGCTGCTGTTCCACTTATCATTAGCCTCTGAAGCACGGAAGAGGTGAGCTTTTGCCAGGAAATGGGCAGCGGCACTCTTCGTGATACGGCCAGTTTGGCTGGCAGTAGCAGGCAGAAGATTGTAGGCCTGCTCAAAGTCTGCAATAATCTGCTTGTAGCAGTCTTCCTCAGAAGCACGTGTAAAGTAAGTCTGGATCTTTCCGTTAGCAGGCTCCAGTTTGAGGGGCACACCACCGAAGAGTTTCACAAGCTCAAAGTAGCCGTAGGCACGGAGGAAGTAACCTTCGCCCAGACGGGTATTGTAATTGGCACTGCCCTGATTGTAGTAGAGGGGGACATTCTGGATAACAATGTTCGTCTGCTCAATCAGTCCATAATAGGTGTTCCAAACGGTAGCGACATCACCCTCAGTAGAGTTCAGGGCAGAGCTGTAGTGATTGTAGGCAGCGATATCATTGTTACCGCCTGTAAACTCATCAACACCCATATGCCACATTTTATAGGCCCACTGATACTCGTAACGGAACTTCAGGGTCTGATAGGCACCTGTCACAAGATCGTCAATACCGTCCTGTGTCTTAAAGTACTCAGTATCATGCTGAGTAATCTGTGTCTCATCAAGGAACTCATCACTACAAGCGGTGAACGTCATTCCTGCTGATGCGGCGAACAAAGCCGCCATGAAATATTTGTTTATTTTCATAATTCGTGATCCTTATAATTAGAAACCGACATTAAGACCAACAACCCAGCTGCGGATAGTTGTCGTTGTACCGAAGTTTCTCGTATTGTTATCATAATTCATCATATCTGTATCCAACCACTTACACTTTGAGTAGATGGTGAACGGGTTCATGGCCTGAACATAAATCTTCAGTGTATTCAAACCCAGAGGAGCCAACTGCTTCTTAGTGAAATTGTAGCCCAGTGAGATGTTACGCATCTTGATGAAAGAGCCGTCCTGATAGTTCATTGAACTTGCATAAGTATCGGCACTCTGACCATTAGTACCAGGTCCGTAGTATTCAGCATCTTCATTCTCGCCAGCTACCCAATAGTCGAGACTACGCATTGCGTAACGACCGTCAAGGTTAACAGAACCTGCGGGTACTAAGAACTTCCAACGCGAATAGATGAAGAATGAAAGTTCAACCTGCTTATAGGTGAAGGTATTTCTCCATCCACCAGACCAGCGAGGACGAGTATTACCTACGATAGCACGATCGTTGTTTCCGTCGATCTTACCGTCACCATTGAGATCCTTAACGCGGATCTGACCAGGCTTGCGGCCATAAACAGCAGCCTGTTCAGCCTCAGATGTCTTCCAGATGCCATCATAGACATAATCGTAATAGACACCGATTTCCTCTCCTACAAACCAGCTCTTATTGATATTCTCGGTCACGCCATTAGCCAGCTTCTCAATCTTGTTACGATCGAGTGACCAAGAGAGTGTTGAACTCCACTCAAAGTCCTTCGTCTTAACAGGCAGTGCATTGATCTGTAAATCGATACCCCAACCAGATGTCTCACCAACGTTAGCCATGGTGGCGGTATAACCGTTGAGTGAAGGAATGGTGGTTGACATCAACAGATCCTTGGTCTTGGTGGTATAGACATCGAAAGCACCACCGAGGCGTCCGTTCAGGAAGCTGAAATCAATACCATAGTTCCACTGGGTGGTCTTCTCCCAACCCAAGTTCTGGTTAGCCATGAGGGCAGGAGACTTTGCATTAGGATCAGAGGGCACATAACCGACCTCAGCCACCTTACCCCATGTATAGGTAAGATCCTGAACGGAACCCTTTGTGGCATAAGGAGCAATGGCAGCGTTACCTGAGATACCCCAACCGATACGAAGTTTCAACTGGTCAATCCACTTGATGTTCTGCATAAACTTCTCCTGTTCCATACGCCAACCAAGAGAGATTGAGGGGAAGCTTGCCCACTTTTTGCCGGGAGAGAGCTGAGAAGCACCATCCCAACGCATGGAGGCAGCAAGCAAGTAGCGATCCATCAACGAGTAGTTGATACGTGCCATGTAAGAAGACATTGAAGACTCTGTAAGACCCGTAGAATAATCTGTAGGATCGTTATTTGACTTGGTGTTGTACCAAAGCTCCTCAGCTGTAGCTACATTGGCACGGATGTTACCAGTCTCATAGTGATAGTCGGAAGCTGACTGCAACAGGGTGATTCCAATCGAGTGGATGTCGGCAATCTTTTTGTTGTAGTTGATGATATTATCAAGTGTCCAAGCCACGCGCTGATAGGGGTTATAGACCACCTGATTTCGTCCTGCACCATTAATACCATCAGCGGCATTGGCAGTACCTGCACGATAATACTGGAGCTCAGGACCGAACTGGATACGATAACTCAGACCTTCAAGGGGCTTCCAGATCTTGCCAAAATCAAGTTGACCATAGACGCTACCGTTGATACGAAAGTTCTTGCGCTGATTCTTGGTATATTTCAACTCATCGATGGGGTTCTGGATGTTCACATCACCTGTAGGATACTCAATATAGTTACCGTCAGCATCGTAGGGTACAGACCATGGCAGCATACCACGCAGTGCATTGTAGTAATCACCAGCACCTGTGGTTGACTTCGTGAAACTGTAACCATATTCCTGAGTGCCATAAGAAGCGTTCATCGTCATTCCCATGGTGAAATAGGGCAGCATCTTACCCTCAAACGAGGTGTTAAATGTGAAGCGCTGGTAACTCTGACCAGGCATAACGCCTTTTTCGTCAAGATAACCGAATGAAGCATATCCCTTGAATTTTTCAGTACCACCAGAAGCACTCAGGGTATGCTCATGGGCAATACCTGTACGCTTACCTTGGCTCTCCCAGTCGTAAGAACCTACCTTTGAATAATCAAAAGTTGAATGGTCAGCACTCCAACCTTTTTCGATGTTTGCCCAAGAAGCGGGGACATTACCATAGATCTTATAGTCGAGATCATAGTTTGGAGTTCCGTCGCCATATGCGCCAGAATTATAATAGGCATAGCGAGAGTATTTCAGCCACTCGGCAGCACCCATCATCTCTGATACATTGGACAAATTGGAGAAAGTCACAGTACCTGAATAGTTCAGAGAAAGTTTACCCTCTTTTCCCTTCTTAGTAGTAACAAGAACAACACCATTAGCACCACGGCTACCATAGACAGCAGTAGAAGAAGCATCCTTCAACACCTCGATCGACTCGATGTCGGCAGGATTGATATTCTCAATACCACCATTCTGAATGGTCATACCATCTACAACATAGAGTGGACCATTGTTGGCATCGATAGAACGCTGACCACGGACAACGATTGTACCCACTTCACCAGGTCGCTGGCTATTGGTGATATCCACACCGGCAGCCTTTCCCTGCATGGCCTCCAATGCATTGCTCACAGGCATGGAGGTGAGGTCCTTAGATTCCAAGTGTGCCAAAGCACCCGTCACATCGCTCTTCTTCTGAACGCCATAACCTACTACGACCACTTCGTCGAGTAACTGACGGTCTTCCTCAAGCGTTACATTTAATTGACTCTTACCAGCCACGGCAATAGTCTGATTGCGATAACCCACATAGCTGATGACGAGGCTACCATTCTCAGGAACGTTCTGAATAGTAAAGTTACCATCGTAATCGGTCACCGTTCCAGTAGAAGTCCCCTTCACAATGACACTAGCACCGATGATGGCCTCACCTTTGGCATCAACAACCGTACCCGAAACTTTTCCTTGCGCCATGGCAACGGTAGAACCGACCATCATTAAGGCAAGAAAGAGAAGACGTTGCCACAACTTGCAGCAGTTCTTCAGGTTAGTTTTACTTTGTCTTTTCATTTGAAAAATTGTTTAACAGTTTAATAATTATTATTAATATAACATTTCATTTTCTTTTTATTCTATCCTGATTACCTTAAACAATCTGATTACCAAAGTCAACCTCTACCTACCTTGTGTTTTTAACCAATCAATCTTAATTAACTAACATTTAACCTAAAAAAATATATGAACCTAAATATGATTTACATCTTGATAGTAGTTTGTTTCATTTCGGTTGCAAAACTACGATTATTATCTAATAGTCCCCGTACAAAAATACGTCATTCTGGGTATCCTTTTTCGTCATGACGGAAAAACGTACCCTAAAATCCTAATTTCCGTCGGGTTTTTGATTCTCGAACATCTGTGCTGTTGGCCACTGACATTTTTGCCAGTCATCGGGTTGAGCAGGATCATAGTCCTGCCAATCGGCACGCAAATGCTGAACCAATGGTAATTCCAATTGTTTCATTCCCATCACCACACACTTTGCCACTTGACCAGCACCAAAGGGATTGAAATGGGTGTTATCTTCCAAGGCCTTGGTCTGTCCAGGGTAAGTATTAGCAGGATAATGAACAAGCAGATGTTTTGAGCCTTCAAAGCCACATGCTTCAAACAATGTCTTAGTCATAGCGTTCAGATCTATCAAGAGTACATTTTCACGTCTGGCCACATCTTTCATGGCAGCAGGGAAATCACCATGCGTATTCTTCAAGGTACGTTCATCAGTATCGAAGCTGCGACGTTGGGTGGGCGTACAGAATACGAGGGTTGCCCCTTTTGAGCGCACCTTATCCACAAATGTTTTCAGCAAATACTGATAGTGATACCATGCGCCATCGCCTGGTGCATGTTCTTTTTCATCGTTATGCCCGAATTCTACAAATACATAATCACCTGCTTTCAGCGTCTGCATAATCTGATCCAGGCGGAGACTGTTGATAAAGGTACGACAGGTTAAGCCACTCTCTGCATGATTTGCAATAGCTACAGAAGCGTCAAACCAACGGGTTATCAACTGTCCCCACGATGCCCAAGGTTCATAGGCCTGGTCAACAACTGTACTGTTTCCACAAAGATAAACAGTGGTTACATCATTTGCAGGTTCTATATGGATTTTTTTCACTGCGGGATTCGGACCATTAAACTCCAGTGTCAACTTCTCATCCCAGGTCAGATAGTTCTTCTCGCGCTCTTTGATCTTCACCCGCTTGCCGTCTGTGATGTATGTTGACCGTTTATTCACGACAAACTCCACCTCAACCGTCTCGTGCGCCTTTTTCGTAGCAACAGCTTCAGCCATCAACCGACGTCCCTCTGCACGTATAGTCGTATTTGAGTTTTTCTTACCACCCAAGGTAACTGTGACGCGATAGTTACCATCAGGTACCTTCACGCTGAAATAGAAAGGTGCCGTAGGCCTTTTCTTGTCTGGCACCGGCAACACATCATAACCATAATCACCACCTATTTTATATATAGGCTGTGTCTTGGTCATATCAAAGTCATAAACCATGGTGTTCTGAGCACTGGTAGGGCTAAGTCCAATGCCAAGGATAAAGATTAGCAGTTCTTTTTTCATACTCATTATTATAAATTGTTTGCTTTCTGCTGCAAAGGTCGGCAAAATACACGAGAATGCACAAACACAAATCCGTCAAACAACATACACTTTTTGGGCAGAAATAAAAAAGAGAAAAACACAGAAGAAAATCTCGATTTTTTTATATATCTTTGTAGCGCAAAAATGAAACAGAATATGAAAAGTAGAAACCTCTTATCATTACTGATGGTGTGCGTGGCTGTTTTGTCTACAGCACAACCCAAATACGATATCGGTCACATGCAGCGCGAACAACTGAATCGCGGTGTGGTGGCTATACGTAACGGGCAAGAGGTGATTGTCAGCTGGCGTACACTTGAGAGCGATGCGGTTGCCACTCCTTTTGATGTCTATCGAAACGGAAAGAAGCTAAATCTGCAGCCATTGACAGAAGGAGGAACTTTCTTCGTTGATAAGCAACCACTTAAGGGCAAGGCTACTTACGAGGTACGTGGTGGTGGAAAGAACGGATCGTACACACTCCCTTCTGGCGCCCCCAATGGCTATGTACCTATTTATATTAATAAGCCTGCCGATGGAAAGACACCTGACGGAAAGACTTTCAGCTATACAGCCGGTGATGCAAGTGTGGGCGACGTGGATGGAGATGGACAATACGAGATCATCCTGAAATGGGCTCCCTCTAACGCCCACGATAATGCACACGACGGCTATACCGGTCCAACCCTATTTGACTGCTACCGATTGGACGGTCGTCACCTATGGCGTATCGACATGGGCATCAACATCCGCAGTGGTGCACACTATGTGCCGTTCATTGTGTATGATTTTGACGGAGATGGACGGGCAGAGATGATGGTAAGAACAGCCGACGGCACCCGCGACGGCAAAGGTAAAGTTGTAGGTGATACACAAGCAGATTACCGTCACCATCATGCTACCGATTCGGATCAACCCGCTCCAGAAAAGGAATGGGGGAAATACAACCGACAGGAGCGACCTATGACGGGACGTATCCTTTCAGGACCGGAATATATCTCAGTATTCAACGGACTGACAGGTGAGTTGATGGACAGCAAACCCTATATTCCAGAAAGAGGTAATCTTATGGACTGGGGCGATAACTACGCCAATCGCAGCGACCGCATGTTGGCTGCTGTTGGCTATCTCGACGGAAAACGAGCAAGTGCCATCTTCTGTCGTGGTTACTATACCCGTACCGTTATTGCCACATGGGACTGGGATGGACAGACCCTGAAGAACCGGTGGACCTTCGACACTAACCAACCCGAATGGGCCAGCTATGCAGGACAAGGGAACCATAACCTAAGGGTAGCCGACGTGGATGGTGATGGTTGTGACGAGATCACCTATGGTGCTATGGCTGTTGACCATGATGGCCGAGGATTATACAACACAGGTATGGGGCATGGCGACGCAATTCATCTGACAGCCTTCGACCCTACCACGACCGATTTACAGGTTTGGGACTGTCATGAGAACCGTCGTGACGGCTCAGAACTCCGAAATGCCCGAACAGGCGAAATCATCTTCCAGATACCAAGCAAGAACGATGTCGGTCGTTGCATGGCCGCCGACATTGATCCGACTAATCCAGGTTTGGAGATGTGGAGTACTGACAGTCATGGTATCCGAAATATTAAGGGCGAGGTGATCTATGCAACCCAGGACCCAGACGACCCACAGCATCAACAGAGTATAAAGCTGAACGGACGACACCTGTCTATCAATTTCGGCATCTGGTGGGATGGTGATCTACTACGCGAGCTCCTAGACAGGGAGACTGTCTCAAAATACAACTGGCAGCAACACACCATTGATGACATTGTAAAGTTTGAGGGTATTCTCTTCAATAACGGTACAAAGTCTAATCCTTGTCTGGCTGCCGATATTTTAGGCGACTGGCGTGAAGAAGTGATAACACGAACACCTGACAGCAAGGAGTTGCGCATTTATGTGAGCACCATACCGACAGACTACCGCATCAACTGTCTGATGCAAGACATACCCTACCGTCTGTCAACAGCTGCTCAAAACATCGGCTACAACCAACCTTCGGAACTGGGATATTACCTGGGGCCTGACGAGACTGTAAATCCTTTCTTAAAGTCTGCTTCGAAAAAGGAACAGGTAAACGATCATAATACGCCACTACACTTGATGAAGCCTGCTTATAAAATAGGATATGGAATACCTACAGCTGAGAGTGTCAAGAATACGATGGATCGCATACTGAACTATATCGATAGTGAGTCACCCGCCACATTGATTGATAAGCATACAGGTCAAAAGGTTTCTGAGATGAAGTATATCACCGTTGACACCCAACTTCAACAAGGTGGATTCCGATTAACCAGTTATGAATGGGGAGTCACCTATTCAGCCATCTTGGCTGCCTATGAAGCCACAAATGACAAAAGCTATCTTGACTATGTGTCGAAACGTCATAAGCTATTAGCGGAAATGGCTCCTTATTTCACCAAAGTGTACGCCAATCAGAAACAGATCGATGATAACATTCGTCGTGTGATTGATCCACACGCCTTGGACGATGCAGGTGCCATCTGTTGCTCAATGATCAAGGCACTACTGAAAGATAGCAAACTTCCTTTGCGTCCGGTTATAGACAATTATGTCAACTATATCATGCATAAAGAATACCGTCTCAGTGATGGTACTTTTGCCCGATTACGTCCACAAAAGAACACATTATGGCTTGATGATATGTTTATGGGCATACCAACGATCGCATATATGGGTAAACTCACTGGCGAAATCCACTATTTCAACGAGGCCACCAGACAGATTCTGCAGTTTGCACAAAGGATGTGGGTACCTGAGAAACAGCTGTTCCGCCATGGATGGGTAGAAGCCATGGACCCTCACCCCGCTTTCCACTGGGGACGAGCCAATGGATGGGCCATCCTTACCATGTGCGAGGTGCTCGATGTTCTGCCAGAGAACCACCCGCAATATGGCGAGGTCTTGAAACTGCTGAAGTCACACGCCGAAGGACTCGCAAAACTTCAACACCACGACGGCTATTGGCATCAGCTGTTGGACCGTGACGATACCTATCTTGAATCATCCGCCACTGCCATCTATACCTATTGTCTCGCCCATGCCATCCGAAAAGGTTGGATCGATGCAAAAGTCTTTGGCCCCATAGCTCTTTTGGGATGGCAGGCCGTTCAGAATTCTGTTAATGAAAAAGGACAGGTAGAGCAATGCTGTGTAGGTACTGGCATGGGATTCGATGCTGCCTTTTATGCCTATCGTCCTGTTCACGTGATGGCAGCCCACGGCTATGGTCCCGCTATCTGGGCTGGAGCAGAGATTCTGAACCTTCTCCGCGAACAGCACCCTAAGATGAATGACAGCGCGGTTCACTTCTACGAGGAAGAAATCCCCACCGACCAGCCTATCTTTAATTACAACGGAAGTTTAAGATTTTAGTGATGAAACATTTAAGATATATCGCCACCGTCTTCATAACATGCCTGCTAGCTGCAACCAGCAGTTCGGCAAGAGACATTGCAGCCACCAGACATTTCAGTTCCAAGAATGGTCTCTCTAACGATTTCGTCATCTCAATGGCTATTGACGGAATGGGGTATATCTGGGTAGGTACAGAAGCTGGTGTGAACCGCATTTCAGGTATTAGCTGCGAACCATTTCTTAGAAGCGAACTAGCTTACGAGCAACGCATTTCTGCACTCTATTGGCACGAACAGAGCGGTCAGATGTTGATTGGAGCAGAACGTGGACTATGCATCTACAAACCCAGTAGTGGTATTATACAGGAACTGACCAAAAACAACGGCTTAGTACCATCGAGTGTTGCATGTATCACATCTGTTCCTAAAGCAACCGACCAACTATGGCTGGTCTATGGAAACGGAGAGGTACAGAAATTGAACTTAAGTACCAATGAAATTACCAATCAGAAACTGCCACAGTTACACTTCAACCGTTGCGGACTCGATGATGGGCATGGTCATCTGTATTTAGGCCATAACCAGCATGGTATGAGTATCATCAACCTAAGTAATGGTAAGGTAACGAACTATCAGCACCAACCTGGTGACACAACAAGCCTACCAGGCAACAATGTACGCGTCATCTACAAGGACAGTCACAAGCGACTATGGATAGGAACCGACAATGGATTAGCTCTTTTCCATCCCGAAACGGCCACCTTTACAAAAGTAAAGCATCTGGGCAAGGATTTTGAAGACAACGTTTTTGATATCAAGGAAATGAGAGACGGTTCGCTGTGGGTTGCCTGCGACATGGGAGGTATCAAGATCGTAAATGCACAAGACATCAGGTATTTCGCCCCAACCAAAGTAACACTCTCATCGGTCAACACGAGATGTATCGAACTTGATGAGTTTGACAACTTGTGGATTGGTAACCACAGTACAGGTGTAGATTTTATCAGTAGGTTGAAGTCAGATTTCAACTTGCTGGAATATACTGGCAAAGAGGGGTTATACCGTCCCGTCTTTGCCATTACTACAGACGGGAAAGGAATCTGGACTGCCAGTGAAGACGAACTGGCGTATTGGGAAAACCAGCAACAGAGAGACCAATGGTCATTCCGTGGTCTGATGCGCAAAGAGATGGTTTTCACCCGTTGTCTGATGGCAGATAGTAAGGGCTATATCTGGATGGGTATCGATGATCAGGGTGTTTTCCGCGTTGAGAAGAAAAGCAAACATTTGGAACAGATTCCGATCTCTACCGAAGCAACTGACATCCATACCTTCATGGAAGATGATAAAGGACGTATTTGGATCAGCGGCGAAACAGACGTATGGATATATGAGAACGGCCATACCACGCCACATGATTATCTCAGTAAGACGTTGGGAGCACCTGCCACATATATGATGCAACTGGAGGATGGAAAGTTGTTGATAGCCACACTTGGAGATGGTGTCTATACATTCGATTTGAAAACAAATACCCACCAGCATCTGTCGATAAACAATGGACTCCCGTCTAACAAAATCAATCAAGTCATCCTTGATCACAATAAGGGGCTATGGATGGCCACCGATGGTGGACTGGTTTATCTTGGGAACCCCTCAAAACTGGAAGGCATCAAGGTTTATGGGAAGAACAACGGCTTGTCAAATATTCATGTTCTTGCAATACAGCAGGCCGACGATGGTCATATCTGGATGAGTACCTATTCGGGTATATCCTGTCTGGTTAAAGAGACTGAGAAAATCTACAACTACAACCATCCCAACACCTTGCAACCTGGCAGTTTCTCATTCGGAGCTTCATCTACCGACGCCTTCGGTACCATCTATTTCGGTTCTGCTTCTGGCGTGTGCTACTTCCACCCTCAGCAGATGGATAATCACCAACAGATGGCAGATGTGCAAATCATCACCTGCGAAGCCTATAATCCCGTAGGCAGTCATACTGAGATTCAAAGACTAACGCCCGATGAGCATAACTGCGTATATACTACCTATCAACAAAATACACTGCGACTTATCTTCACCATACGGAACTTTGCCCAAACTGATCATGTGGAATATTCCTATATGATGAAAGGCATGGATGACAAGTGGTATGAGGTAGGTAATGATTACAACGTTGTATTTCGCGGACTACAACCAGGCCATTATACTTTTATTCTCCGTGCAAAATTGAAGAGTCAAGATTGGGATGACGCAAAGGATACTTGTCTGGAAATCATCATTGCTCCACCTTTCTGGCGCACATGGTGGGCCTACCTGATCTATGTACTCACCATTGCCACCATGATATGGTATTTTATCCGTTCCTATAAACGCAGACTCAAACTGCGCAACTCTCTAGAACTGGCAAAACAGGAAAGTCTGCAGAAACAGGAACTGAATGAGGAACGACTGAGGTTTTTCACCAACGTTACCCATGAGCTACGCACGCCCCTGACCCTGATACTGGGACCTTTGGAGGATCTGATAAGCGACCGGCAACTGCCGCTGGCTAATAAGAAGAAGGTACAGATGATACATAAGAGTGCCGAACAACTGCGCAACCTTATCAATAGCATTCTGGAATTCCGTAAGACCGAGACACAGAACCGCCGACTGACGGTGGCTAAGGGCAACATCGGCTCATTCATCCGTGATATCTGTCTGAACTACAAAGAACTGATGCGTAATCCGAAAGTACAATTCAGTTATGAGATTGCCGACGGGTTGCCAGACATTTATTTTGACTCAGAGGTCATCAATACCGTCATGAACAATTTCCTGTCAAATGCCATCAAATATACCGAACAGGGCAGCATCATGGTGAGTGTCGGACAACCTGACGATTCCAGAATCGAGATATCAGTCACAGATACCGGTTATGGTATTGCCGCCAAGGCTTTACCACATATATTCGATCGCTACTATCAGGCAGATGGGCAACATCAAGTCTCAGGCACAGGCATCGGTCTGGCATTGGTTAAGTCGCTTACAAACCTACACGAAGCTCAGCTACTGGCTGAAAGCAAGGAAGGTGAAGGTAGTAAGTTTACTGTACTCTTGGATATAGACAATACCTATCCGAACGCCCTGCACAAGGAAGATTTGGAAGAACCGAAGACCAATGAACCGGCAGAAAGTGAAGACACCGATGAGGAAGACTCACAGGTGAAGTTATTAGTTGTCGAGGATAACGATGACATCCGCCAGTACATCGCCGATTCTTTTGACGACGACTACCACATTCTCCAGGCCACCAACGGCGAAGAAGGTTTGTCGTTAGCACTGGAACAGATGCCCGACATCATTGTGAGCGACATTATGATGCCTCGAATGAATGGTATCGAACTCACCCGACGACTGAAAGAAGATATCCGTACCAGTCACATTCCCATCATCCTTTTGACGGCTAAGGATACCGATGAGGACAAGGAGGAAGGCTACGACAGCGGTGCCGACTCATACCTCACAAAGCCCTTTACCGCCAAATTGTTGGGTAGCAGAATCCGGAATCTGCTGACCAGCCGCCGCCGATTGGCAGAGCAACTCCCCAACCTTCTCCAGCCCCTGCCAACCATAGAGGCCAACAGCGACGCATCCAACGACACGTCACTGCTCTCCAATCTCGACCGCGAGTTCCTCAACCGATTGAATCAACTGATTGAGGATAACATTAAGAAAGAAGAGATTGATCTTGCCTTTGTGACAGACAAGATGGCTATGAGTCACAGCACATTCTACCGTAAGGTCAAAGCCCTCACCGGCCTCACTGCACAGGCCTATATCCGCAAGAGGAGACTCAGGTATAGTTACCAGCTATTGGCAAGCGGCGACTACAATGTATCGCAAGCAGCCATGATGACTGGATTCAATCAGATGGCTCACTTCCGTGAGACCTTTAAAAAAGAGTTTGGTATCCTACCTTCAGAAGTCAGAAAGAATCAATAATCCTATCGTAAAGATGAAGAGATTTCTTTTAACAGTCTTGTCACTGACCCTGTGGTCGTTACTCCTCCATGCAGCAGTATTCAGCGTGAAGGAATACGGTGCTGTGGGCGATGGCATACATATCGACACACCAGCCATTAACGAAGCGATCCTAAAGGCATCCCTATCAGGGGGCGGTATTGTCGTCTTGCCTCAGGGTACTTACCTCTGCTATTCCATCCATTTGCAAAGCAATATTACCCTCCAACTACAGAAGGGGGCAGTCATTAAAGCAGCACCAATTGACGGACAAGGTTCCTACGATGAACCCGAACCCAACGCATGGTCGCAATACCAAGACTTCGGACACAATCACTGGCATAACTCCTTGATATGGGGCGAGGATCTGCACCATGTCACCATCGAAGGCGAAGGGCTGATTGACGGCGCTGGTGTCTTGGCACGCGAGGGGGGAGCCAACAAAGCATTAGCCCTTAAGAATTGTAGTCATGTCAATATCCGCGGGATCTCCGTGCTGAAAGGTGGTCATTTCGCTATGCTACTAACAGGTGTTGACGATATTCTTATTGAAGACATCGACTGTGATACGAATCGCGACGGAATTGATATCGATTGTTGTGAACGGGTGGTGATACGAAACTGCCGTGTCAACACGGTCAATGATGATGCCATCGTCCTGAAATGTTCCTACGCTTTAGGGCGCCCCAAACCGACAGCCCATGTACTGATTGAGAACTGCGAGGTAAGTGGTTACGATGTGGGTACGCTGCTTGACGGCAGACGAACCACCAACAGCATGAAAGCCCCCGATGGCGATGGTCCTACCGGTCGCATCAAACTAGGTACCGAGTCAAACGGTGGTTTCCACCATATCACCATCCGTCATTGTCGCTTCAACCACTGTCGCGGTCTGGCTCTCGAAAGTGTCGACGGGGCTACCATGAAGGATATCAATGTCAGTCATCTCCAAATGAACGACATTTGCAACTCACCTATTTATATACGGTTAGGCGATCGTATGCGGGCTCCCGCAGGATTCCCGTCATCAAAGGTTAGCGATATTTACATCAGCGATGTCAGTGTTAGCGATGCCGACTCTCGTTACGCATGTATCATTGCCGGTGTTGAAGGAAACCCCGTTCAACAAGTAAGTATCAACAACCTGCGTATCCAATACCGGGGCGGTATCACGCTCGATGATGTACGAGAGCAGCGAGGCCGTAATCCCTTCTTCATCCCAGAAGCCCGACAGTTGCACGAAGCTGGTGAATCCAACTATCCCGAGCCCTCTGCCCATGGCATTCAGCCCGCTTGGGGACTTTCCATCAGCTACGCAGAAAACATCAGTTTCAAGAACATACAACTTGAAACAGTAAAGCCCGACGAACGTCCGTGGATATACCAAAAGGATACTCATCATATCAGTTTCAACAACATCATTATTAATCATCAAGAAATCAAATAAAGATCATGAACAAACTACGCTACGCTACTTTTTCCTGTCTCCTGCTATGCTTTACAACAGCATGGACTCAACAAAGAACTGTGACCAATCTAAATTTGGGATGGCAGTTCTCTCGCGACTCCTTATTCACCGAGACGAAGACCATTGATGTACCCCATGATTTTCAGATAGAACAAGACTGGGTTATACCATCTGCCGATGAACGACCAGACAATACCGATGTGGCAGCAAACATCAAGAGCCGTCTGTCATCGCGCGCTTTTAAAGAGATGGGTAAAGGCTATTACCGTTATCATCTCAAGCCCGATGCACAACTGAAGGGCAAGCGTCTGCTGTTGGATTTCGAAGGCATCATGTACACTGCCGATGTGAAGATTAACGGTCGTTACGCCGGAGGAACCAACTACGGCTATCTGGGTTTCGAAATCGACGTAACAGACTTATTGAAATTTGATGCCGACAATGTGATAGAGGTGATTGCCGATACCCGTGAGCCAAACAATTCACGATGGTACACTGGTGGCGGTATCTTCCGATATGTCAGTCTGGTAAGCACCCCTCGCGACATGTACTTCAACCGTTATCCCCTCTACATTACTACTCGCGCCAATAAGTTTGTCAGCATCTCGGCAGAATTCACCAATCTTACGAAGCAGAAAACGACCAATATCAAAGTCGATATTATCGACCGCGATGGTGTTACTGTCTATAGCCATACTACCCAGTTGCCTCGCCATCGCATGACACGCCATCAGGAAGAGCGCATCGCTACCGATGTCGAGATTCCTGAGGCAAAGATTTGGGATCTTGATACACCAAACCTGTATCAAGTACGGGCTCAACTCATTCGCGACGATGGAACCGTCGCTGATGAGGTCACCGAGCAGTTTGGCATCCGCACAGTAGAATTCAGTCCTGAATTCGGTATGAAACTGAATGGCCGTAAAGTGCTGCTCAAGGGCATGGCTAACCACCATACGCTGGGCGCCTTAGGAGCCGCCGCTTACCCCCGCGCCATCGAAAAACGGTTAAGACTGATGAAACAATGGGGACTGAACCACATCCGCACATCACATAATCCCTATAGTCGCGATTTCATAAAACTTTGCGACCAATACGGCATACTGCTTGTTGACGAGATCTACGACAAGTGGACACGTCAGCACACGGGCGGCAAGGTGCCTTTCGAACAGCATTGGCAACAAGAGATACCCGAATGGATCAAGCGTGACCGCAACGCCCCTTCGGTCATTCTCTGGAGTTTGGGAAACGAACTGCAACAAGACCCGAACATGCCTTTCAACGACTTTGGCGTAACGATGTATAAACTTCAGAAAACGCTACTACAACGCTACGATTCCACGCGGCTTGTAACAGTAGCCATGCATCCGCGTTACCGTAACTGGCAAACAGACTCCCTGCCCCACGACCTGGCCATGCAGACGGATATTCAGGCCTACAACTACCGTTATATGTACTTCCCCGGCGATGGTCGCCGATTCCCATGGATGACCTTCTACCAGAGCGAAGCTGCTACATCGGCAATGGGTCCCAATTTCTTTGAGATGAACCTCGACCGCGTCATCGGACTAGCCTACTGGGGACTTATCGACTATCTTGGTGAGAGTCAGGGATGGCCTGCCAAAGGATGGACTAACGGTGTCTTCGACATCTCACTGCAGCCCAAGCCAAAAGCCTGGTTGCTCCGTTCGTTATTCAAGCCAGAAGAGCCGGTGGTCCACATGGCTATCATCGAGCAGAAGAATAGTGTGATGTGGAACGGCGTTCTTACGGGGAACGACCATATGAGCGACACATGGCATCCTGGCCTGGGCGACACCCTCAACCTCGTTGTCTATACCAACGCCGATGAAGTGGAACTGCTGGTGGGCGGCAAGAGTTTAGGTAAGAAGTCCAATCCCAAAACCGATGCCAAACAGCGTAACCAAGTGAAATGGGGCGGTGTGAGCTATGCCGACCAAACACTTGAGGCTGTAGCCTATAACGAAGGGAAAACCGTGGCACATCATAAGATAGAACCTACAGGAAAGGCTGTCAAACTTGTCGTCACCCCCGATACCATCAACTGGCAAGCCGACGGTCAGGATCTGCAACACCTCTACATACAAGCTGTAGATGCCAAAGGCCGTCTGGTTTCGATGACTGATGACGAATTGTCATTTGCCCTTGAAGGTGATGCCAAGATTGTTGCCGTCAGCAATGGCGACATCAATAGCGAGGAACTCAACGTTACCGATCATCGTAGGCTGTGGCACGGCTCTGCCTTAGTCATTCTCCGTGCCGGTAGTCATCCGTCTAAAGTAACGCTCACGACAAGTTCACCCCATTTCAAAACAGTTGTAACGAAACTCATCACAAAGTAAAAATGATCAATATGAAGAAGATTCTATTAACCCTGGCCCTCATCTGCACGATGACGGCATCAGCCCAGAACGATGTTCTGCAGGCTGCACAGAAAGCCAATGATTACTTCATGGCGAAGTATGCTGACCCTACCTTGGCGACCAATGTAGGTAAGATCCGTCCCAGTTCACTTTGGACCCGCGCCGTCTATTACGAGGGTCTGATGGCACTGAACGCTGTTGATCCGCAGCAGCGCTATGTTGACTATGCTACCACATGGGCCGATTTCCACCAATGGACACCACGTAACGGTGTGAAAACCACCGATGCCGATGACCAGTGCTGCGAACAGACCTACATCGAACTCTTTCAACTGAATGGCAAAGGCACCTTAGAGCCGACGAAGGAGAATCTGCAGAAGCAGATGGCCTCAGGACGTGTCAATTACTGGACTTGGATTGATGCCATTCAGATGGCCCTGCCTATATATATCAAGATGTATGCCATCACAGGCGATAAGCAGTATCTCGATTATGGTCTGAAGAGCTATCTGTGGAGCAGAAATGAGTGCGGTGGCGGCTGTTTCAATGTGAAAGAGGGCCTCTGGTGGCGCGACAAAGACTATGTACCCCCTTACAAGGAACCCGATGGCAAGAACTGCTACTGGAGTCGCGGCAACGGTTGGGTGTATGCAGCCCTGGTACGTAGCATGAACGAACTGTCACCAAAGGACAAGGCTTATAAGGTGTTTAAGAAAGACTTCATCCTGATGTCGAAAGCCCTTCTCGATTGTCAGCACGCGGATGGGTTCTGGCGTGCCAGTCTGGTGAGTGATGCCGTCTATCCCGACCCAGAGATGACGGGTACGGCTCTTTTCCTCTACGGTATGGCGTGGGGTATCCAAAAGGGTATCCTCAAGGCTTCCACTTATCGTCCGGCCTGCGACAAGGCCTGGAAGGCACTACTCTCCTGTCTGCATAGCGACGGTTTCCTCGGTTGGAACCAAGGTACAGGTAAGGATCCCTCTGCCGGTCAGCCCGTCACTTTCACCAGCGTCCCCGATTTCGAAGACTATGGCACGGGCTGTTATCTGCTCGGACTGACTGAATACTATAAACTGATAAAGTAAAAAAGTAAAGACGCATGATGATTATAAGAAAAGAATGGGCAAAAAGGCTGGTAATAGGTTTACCTTTTTACCTTTTCACCCTTTTCCCTTTAAGCGCCCAACAATGGCCAACCCCACAGCCCGAGGCCAAGCCAGGCACCCGTTGGTGGTGGTTGGGATCAGCCGTTGACAAGGAGAACCTGCAATGGAACCTCTCGGAATATGCCCGTGTAGGTATCGGTGCCGTGGAGATTACACCGCTCTATGGGGTCAAGGGCAATGACAAAAACAATATCCAGTTCCTGTCAGCCCAATGGATGCAGGCACTGAAAGAAGTAGAGGACATCTCGAAGCCATTAGGAATCGAGGTGGATATGAACTGTGGCACGGGTTGGCCCTTCGGTGGTCCGCATATCCCATTGGAACAAGCTGCCTGTAAGGCTATCTTCAAAGATACAATTATCAATGGTGTTCATCAATACAATGTTGAGATAGGACGCACCAAACAGAAGGTGAAGCGTGCCGCCCCAGGTGGTGAGGGATGGGTGGTAGATCATTTCGATCGCGATGCCGTACACCATTACCTCGATCGCTTCGAACAGGCTTTTGCTGCCTCTGGCGTATCCTATCCGCATACCTTCTTCAATGATTCCTATGAGGTGTACCAAGCCAACTGGACACCCACCCTCTTCGAGGAGTTCCAGAAGCGTCGCGGCTACGATCTACGTACCAAACTGCCAGAACTTCTGGGCGAGGTGGATGATGGCAACCAAGTACTCTGCGATTACCGTGAGACCCTCTCGGACCTGTTGCTCGAAAATTTCACACAGCAATGGGTGGCGTGGGCCCATCAGCACGGTGTCAAGGTACGTAATCAGGCCCATGGCTCCCCTGCCAATCTGCTTGATCTCTATGCGGCCGTTGACATTCCTGAGATTGAAGGTTTCGGACTGTCAGAGTTCGGTATCAAAGGTCTGCGGACCGATCCTGGTATGACCCGTAAGAACTTCAGCGATGTCTCGATGTTGAAGTACGCCTCATCGGCAGCCCATGTCATGGGCAAGCCGTTTACGTCGAGTGAGACCTTCACCTGGCTCACTGAACATTTCCGTACCAGTCTGTCGCAGATGAAGCCTGATCTCGACCTGATGTTCACCTGCGGTGTGAACCACGTCTATTTCCACGGCTCGTGCTACACGCCAAAGGACGATCCCTGGCCAGGTTGGAAGTTCTACGCCTCTGTAGATATGAGTCCCACCAACTCCATCTGGCGCGACGCACCTTATTTGATGAAGTATATCGAACGCTGTCAGAGTTTTCTGCAGCTAGGGAAGCCTGACAACGACTTCTTGGTCTATCTGCCCGTCAGGGACATGTGGCGACAGCGCGGTCCGAGGAATGACGATGCGAAAGGGGCGAGCAAAGACCGTCGTGGCGGTGAAGATCTGCTGATGCAGTTCGACATCCATACGATGGACGAGAAGGCACCGCAGTTTATCAAGAGCATCCTTGCCATAGACAGTCTGGGCTACGACTGCGACTATATCAGCGATCGCCAGTTGGCCAAGTTGCGTATTGAGAACGGACGACTGATCACCGAAGGCGGCACCAGTTATCGGGCGCTCATCATTCCCAGCGGTACCACCATCGATAATCGTCTGAAGGCCCTGCTCTCTCCCATCAGCCAGTATGTGGTCTATGGCGAATCAGCAACAGCGATGGCACAGTTTGCCCAGTCCGAACCGATGAAAACTGAGTTAGGTCTGCGAGCTATCCGTCGCAAGACGGCAGATGGCTGGCACTACTTCATCGTCAACCTCACCCCCAACGATATCAACGGAGACGTAGCGTTGGCTGTGCCTCTCAAATCTGCCACATGGTATAACCCGATGAATGGTGATATTGTTCCTGCCTCTCTCTGCGATGGGAAGCTGCGCATCAATCTCCGTTCCGGTGAGAGTCGTATCCTGCAGACCTCATCCATTCCCAGTGAAGGATGCCAAGCCATCCAGAAAGAACCTGCCGAGACGATGGAGGTCAAAGGGCCTTGGTCGCTTTCGTTTATCGACGAACAGCCCCGCGTGGAAGGTACCTTCCAGTTGGATACACTCCAGACCTGGGAGAGCCTCAGCGACTCCGCTGCCGTCACGATGGGAACAGGTGTCTATACCACTACTTTCAAATTGTCTGGCACACAGGCGAAGAAACAATGGTGCATCGATCTCGGCGATGTCCGCGAGTCGGCTCGCGTCTATCTGAACGGACAGTTTATCGGCTGTGCGTGGGCTGTGCCCTTTGTACTCGACTGTGGAAACGCCCTCCGGAAAGGCGCCAATGAGTTGCGTATCGAGGTGACCAACCTCCCTGCCAACCGCATTGCTCATCTGGATCGTCAGGGTATCGTCTGGCGTAAGTTCAATGAGATCAATGTGGTTGACCTCAACTATCAGAAGACGACTTATGCCCATTGGCAGCCCGTGCCCAGTGGTCTCCATTCAAAAGTCACCCTACAAGAAAAAACAAATCAATAACATCATTAAAAAAACAATCGTTATGAAAGACTTAAAAATGTACATCAATGGTCAGTTCTGCGA
>Ga0310696_10003045_pt1 | contig 21331 bp, 13 predicted proteins | sample AusTroGonzalo_MG_4_FD_203885 | JGI IMG/M metagenome (GOLD analysis project Ga0310696, IMG submission 203885) | Bovine rumen microbial communities from tropical cattle in Woodstock, Queensland, Australia - Gonzalo_02 (v2) (version 2) | ecosystem: Host-associated > Mammals > Digestive system >...
GCCGCCGAAGACCTCCTTGCCGAAGATGACCGCGAACGCGACGGCGACCGCGAGCATCCACAGGGGGATGTCCACCGGGACGATGAGGGGAATGAAGAATCCGGACACGAGGTAGCCCTCGCTCACTTCCTCGCCGCGGATCTGGCTCGAGGCGAACTCGATGCCGAGGCCGACGATGTAGGAGACCAGGTAGAGGGGCAGGACCCGCAGGAATCCGTACCACCAGTTACCGAGGATGTTGAGGCGGGGGTCGCCCACCGCGAGACCGTGCTGGTAGCCGACGTTCCACATGCCGAAGAGGGCTGCGGGCACGGCGGCGATCACCACGAGGATGAGGAGTCGCTTGAGATCGATGGCGTCACGCACGTGGGAGCCTTTCTGGGTGACGGTCCCGGGCACGTGGAGGAATGTCTCAAAAGCGTCAACCGTAGAGTGCAGCCAGTAGAGTTTGCCGCCTTTTTCGAAAATCTTGTTCATACTTTTAAGCCATTTCCTTGAGCATCAGGTCGATGCCCTTTTCGATCATATCCTGGATGTTGTTCTTGCTCGGGTCGACGAACTCGCAGGTGGCGAGGTCCTCGGGGAGCACTTCGTAGATGCCGAACTTCTCCATCTTCTCGATCTCGCCCGCGAGGCAGGCCTTGGCGAGGTAGACCGGGTAGATGTCCATCGGAAGCACCTTGGCATAATAACCGTCGTTCATCAGGAACGCACGCGCGCCGCCGTGGAGGTTGGTGTCCATCGCGTATTTCTTCTTCGGCAGGAGCCAGGAGAAGTAGCTGCGGTCGGTGCTGAACTGATTGAAACGGAAAGGACGGATCCAGCCCAGCAGCTCCGGCTCGGTGCCTTCGCGCAGGACGGAGACCTGGTTGTCGAAGAAGCCCAGGTAGCCGTCGGGGCCGATCGTCTTGCCGCTCAGGACGTCGCCGCTGATGATGCGCAGGGACTTCCTGGGCGTGTTGCCGAAGAAGTGGGCCAGCTCTTTCATCGGGGTGCCCGGCAGGGCGTTGACATAGGCGGGCTGGATGGCCATCGGCCCGGCGACGGCCACCTTGCGGAGGACGTCATAACGGCCGGTGGTGAAGAGCTTGCCGATCGCGATGAGCCCGGCAGCGGAGACGGTCCACACAGTGTCCTCCTTGCGGATGGGCGCGATGTGGCTGATCTGCACGCCGACGTTGCCCGCGGGGTGCTTGCCCTGGAAACGGACCAGCTCGCAGTGCTTGAGGCCCGCGAAGGCGGGGGCGGGTACGTTGCCGTCAAGGCCGACATAGACCTTGCCGTCGGTCAGCTTGCCCAAGGCGCAGATACCTGCCTGTGCGGCTTCCAGCTCGCCGTGGAAGCAGAATTTGGGGTCTGCGGCCAGGGGAGCGGAGCTGAAGGTGGAAATGAAGATGTCGCGCGGACGGAGCTCGGGATTGGCGATGACTCCGTAAGGGCGCTGGATCAGCCAGGGCCACAGGCCGCTCTGGAGCAGCGCCTGGCGAACCTGCCCGGCGTCCAGCGTGGCTGCGTCCTTGGCTCCGAAATCAACGCACGCCCGCTTGCCGTCCGCCTCGATGAGGACGGCGAGCAGCTTGCGCTTCTCGCCTCTGACAATCTCCTTGACCGTGCCGCTCACCGGTGAGGTCAGGAGGATGTCGGCGTTCTTTTTGTCTGCCAAGACGGGGGAGCCGCAAAGCACGGGATCTCCCTCCTTGACCAGAAGTCTTGGAAGAAATCCCTTGAAGTCAGTCGGTTGGACTGCTACGATGCCCGGCACAATCGTCTTTGAGACATGGTGTTCTGCTTCTCCCTCGATGGGGATGTTCAGACCCTTTTTCAAAACGAAGGTTTTAGACATTTTTATGACGTTATTAAATTTCTCAAAACGCGTCGCGAAGATACCACTTTTTTTTGTATTTTCGTGACGCTATGAGAGAGAATGTGAACACGATTCTGGAAGATTTGAACGAGGAGCAGAAGAAAGCCGTCTGCCAGGTGGACGGACCGGTGCTGATCGTGGCGGGGGCGGGTTCCGGCAAGACGCGCGTGCTGACGAGCCGGGTGGCCTATATTCTTGCGCAGCAGCCGTCTGCGCGCATCCTGGCCCTTACTTTTACGAAGAAAGCCGCAGGCGAAATGAAGGAGCGCATCATCGCGATGGTGGGCGGGGATAATGTGCGTCGCGTGGTGATGGGGACCTTCCACGCCGTCTTCGTGCGCTTCCTGCGCGAGTACGCGGACGCGCTGGGCTATCCGCAGAATTTCACCATCTACGATACGTCCGATTCCCAGAGCGCCGTCAAGGCCTGCCTCAAGGACCTCGGCCTGGACGACAAGGTATACAAGCCGCGCGACGTGCTGTCGCGCATTTCGAAGGCGAAGAACAACCTGATCACGGTCAACGCCTACCTCGCGAGCCAGGAGCTGCAGACGGAGGACTACCACAGCCGCCGCCCGCGCCTGGGCGAGGTGTACCGGCGCTACCAGGAGCGGCTCAAGCAGAGCGGGGTGATGGACTTCGACGACATCCTGGTCAACATGAACATCCTCCTCCGCGACAATCCGGCCGCGCTGGAGTCGATCGCCGGCCGCTTCACCCACATCCTGGTGGACGAGTACCAGGACACGAACGCCGCCCAGTATATCATCCTGAAGAAGCTCGCCCAGTTCCGGCGCAACATCTGCGTCGTGGGCGACGACAGCCAGTCCATCTACGCCTTCCGCGGTGCCCGGATCGAGAACATCCTCAATTTCCGCAAGGATTATCCGGAGAGCAAGCTGTTCCGGCTGGAGCGGAACTACCGTTCCACGCAGGTCATCGTGGACGCCGCGAACTCGCTGATCGCCCACAACGAGGGGCGCATCCCCAAGGAATGCTATGCCGTGGGGGAGGCGGGGGAGCCGATCCGGCTGATCCGGGCCTACACGGAGCAGGAGGAGGCGATCATGATCGTCTCCGCCATCCAGGAGCGGATGCGGACGGCCCGGGCGCAATATCAGGACTTTGCGATCCTGTACCGGACCAATTCGCAGTCGCGTGCCCTGGAGGAGCAGCTCCGCCGCCGCAACATCCCCTATATGATTTATTCCGGCAACTCCTTCTTCGACCGGGCCGAGGTCAAGGATATGATGGCCTACTTCAAGCTGGTCGTCAATCCGCGGGACGACGAGTCCTTCCGGCGGGTGGTCAACAAACCCGCGCGGGGGATCGGCGACAAGGCGCTGGCGGCCGTGGAAGGCGTCGCCCTGGGGCAGGGATGCTGCCTGTTCCAGGCGGCGCGGGAGGTGCCGAAGGTGCAGCCCTTCTGCGAGATGATCCTGAAGCTGTCGGGCCTGGTCCCCACGACCGACGCGCACGAGCTGGCGCTCAAGATCGCCGAAGAAAGCGGCCTGTACGCCTTCTACAAGCTGGATACCTCCATCGAAGGCCTCTCGCGGCTGGCCAACCTGGACGAACTGCTCAACAGCGTGGCGCAGTTCGTCGAAGAGCGGGAAGAGGAGGCGGAGGACTTCCTGGCGGAGAACGAAGGGGAGCACCCGGTGTTCACGCTGGACGACTTCCTCGAAAATGTCTCCCTGCTGAGCAACGTGGACGTGACGGAGGACGAGGACACGAACAACAAGGTGGCCCTGATGACGGTGCATTCCTCCAAGGGGCTGGAGTTCCCGTACGTGTTCGTGGCCGGGATGGAGGAGAACCTCTTCCCGAGCGTGACGATGCTGTCCGCGCGGCAGGAGGTGGAGGAGGAGCGGCGGCTGTTCTACGTCGCCGTGACGCGCGCCAAGCGGGCGGTGCAGCTCTCGTTCGCGGGGACGCGGATGCGGAACGGCAAGCACGAGTCCAACGCTCCGTCGCGCTTCCTGGGGGAGATAGACCCGCGCTACATCGAGAATCCGCTGGATCCGGAGGACTTCGACAATTCCGGCGTTACCCATGAGTGGGGTGGCTTCGGCTCCCGCTTCACCGGCGGCCGGCTGAACCGCTTTGGCATAGGACCGTCGGCACAGAGCCAGGTTGCCCCCGGACAGAAGGACGCCGGTCAAAATCGGTTTGGCCAGCAGCCCTCGAGGGGCGTAGCCACCCGTGGCTTCGTAAACGGGAGGGATGAGGGGCGCAGCCCCGAACCCATTCGAGGGCTGGCTGGCCAACCGAAGACCGGCGTCCATGCAGCATTGGCGGACGCGAACTTCGTCGGGGTACCGATGACGGAGCTGCGCGAAGGGCAGCGCATCGAACACAACCGCTTCGGCCCCGGCACCATCCTCGAACTCTCCGGCGCCGCCCCCGAGATGAAAGCCAAGATCCGCTTCGACGCCCACGGCGAGAAGCTTCTGCTGCTGAAATACGCGAAGATCCGGCCGTTGCAGGAAGGCTAGTCGAAAACGAGCTTTTCGATAAACACCTGATGGTCATCCACACGGCCCTCGACGATGTGTGCGCCGTCCGGAGCGGTGGTATGCCACAGCTCGACGGTCTCGCCGGGACGGGCCTCTTTGTTGAAGTTGATAGTCAACTCTTTAAGTTGCTTCTCGTTAACCAGTTCTTCAGGCAGGGCATCCATCGCCCAGACCGTGTATTTGACGTTGTTGGCGTGCTGGTTGTAATCCACATCGGACCAGAGGATGCGGTGCGTGCCGATCAGGCTGAGCTCCGCTTCGCGCGGGAGACCGACCTTGGGGGCATGCTCCGCAATGGCGTCGTCCGTACTCTGCGGATCCATCGAGGTGAATTCCGACAGGAAATCGGCCCGGGCCACCCGGCGCTCGGTTCGGTTCATCACCACCCAGGAGCTGGTCGAATTGACGGACGGATGGCCGTCAGCCCCGAGCAGTTGGTAGTCACGCAGGAAGAACAGCCCCTGCAAGCCCTTGTGCCAGGTCAGGATCTTGCACGGCTCCTTGTGCAGTACGGGGCGCTCGAAGCGGACGTGCTGGCGCGCCAGCACCCAGGTGCAGTCGTAGCGGTTCAGCTGCTCGTCGCCGAAATGGAGGCGGTCCGCCCCGTAGACGGCCATGAATTGGGCCAGGTCCAAAAAGGCGGACGGGCGCAGGATCTGCCGGCGGTCCACCTGGTAGCAGGCCGTGACGAAGTCCTGCGAGAACTTATCGTCGAAGTAGGAATCAGTCATACTGGATCGGATTGGTGTTGAGGGCTGTCTTGACCACCTTCAGGCCGGGGCAGTTGGCGCTCAGGTATTCCTGCAGCAGGTCCTGCGTAAACTGCTCGCTCTGGTAGTGGCCGAGTTCGGCCAGCAGCACGCCCTGGTTCTCGAAATAATCGTGGTAGTGGAATTCGCCGCTCAGGAAGCAGTCCGCGCCGGCACGCACGGCATCGCCCAGCAGGAACGCCCCGGCGCCGCCGCACAGCGCCACCCGGCGGATCTCCCGCCCGTCGGGCGCGGAATGCCGCAGGCACTGCACGCCGAAAAGCTGCTTCACCCGCTCCAGGAAGGCCCGGTCGCCCTCCGGCTGCGGCAGTTCGCCCACCAGCCCCGCTCCGGCATCTTCCCCTTCCTTCGGGGCGAGCCAGCGCAGGTTCTGCAGGCCGAGCCTCGCGGCGATCCTGTGGTTCACGCCGCCCGGCGCGTTGTCCAGGCTGGTGTGGGCGGAATAGATGGAAACGCCCGCCGACAGCGCGCGCACCACGCAGCGCTGCTGGTAGGTGGCGTCGGAGACCTGCCGGAGGCCCTTGAAGAGCAGCGGATGGTGCGAAACAATTAAGTTACATTTCCTCGCAACCGCTTCTTCCACAATATCTTCCGTAATATCCAGGCAAACCAGGATGGCGGAGATTTCCGTGTCCGGGAATCCCACCTGCAGGCCGGAGTTGTCCCATTCGTCCTGCAGCCGCAACGGAGCCAGGCGCTCCAGCGCGGCGATGGTTTCGTGCAATTTCATCAGCCTGACTATTTCATCCAGCGGTCGAGCCAGTCGAAGAAGGTGCGGTGCCAGAAGAGGGCGTTCTGCGGCTGGAGGATCCAGTGGTTCTCTTCGGGGAAGATGACCAGCTTCGACGGGACCCCCATCATCTGGGCGGCGTTGAAAGCCGCCATGCCCTGCTCGTAGGGGATGCGGAAATCCATCATCCCGTGGATGCAGAGGATGGGCGTGTGCCACTTCGTGACCATCGCGGAGGGCGAGTTGGCATAGTGACGCTGGGCCTTCGGGGTGGAGGCATACGGCGCACCGGCCTGCTGCATCCCGCCGAAGGTGACCCCGTCGCCGGCCGGGCCGACCTTTCCGGGCGTGTAGGCGTACTGCGTCAGGCCGCCGTTGTCCCAGTTGGCGAACCACATCTCCTCGGTGGTGTACCAGAGCTGCTTCTCGTCGAAGATGCCCGCGTGGGCGATGAAGCAGTCATAGAGGTTGCCGTGCAGGCCTTCCAGCATATAGCAGGAATAACCGCCGTAGGAGGCGCCCACGCAGGCGAGCTTGTCCACGTAGGGCTGGCTCTTGATCCAGCGGCCGGCGCTCAGGTAGTCCTGCATGTTGAGTCCCGGGTAGTCGCCGGAGATCTGCTCCTTCCAGGCCTGGCCGAAGGCGGTGGTGCCGCGGCGGTTGGGCAGGATCACGATGTAGCCCTGCTGGGCCATCAGGCGGTAGCACCAGCGGTAGCTCCAGTCCTGGGAATTGCTTCCCTGCGGGCCTCCGAGCACGATCTCGATGGCCGGGTACTGCTTCGCCGGGTCGAACTGCGGGGGATAGAGCACCCAGCAGAGCATCTGCTGGTGGTCGATCGTCTCGACGAACACCCGCTCGTCACGCACGTCGGCGAGCTGGTCCAGGATGTGGGCGTTCTCGTGGGTGATCTGCTCATAGGTGACGCCCTGCTCCGTGATCTTGACGGAAATAAGCTCGGTGGGGAACTTCAGGCAATAGTAGGAGGCCAGCAGTTCCACGCCGTTGCCCCGGTCCAGGACCGCGAAGGGGGAGAAGAAGTCGTAATTCCAATCCTTGTCGGTGACGCGCTGCACGTCGCCCGTCAGGTCGGCGCACCAGAGGGCCTGGATGCCTTCGCCGACGAGGGCGTTGAAGAAGAGTTCGTCATCGTGCCAGACGAGGCCGGCCACGTCGTGGTCGAAGTCGGGGAGCAGCTCGCGCACGTTCTGCACGCTCAACGCTCCCTCGGAGAGTTGTACGTCGCAGACGTACAACCTCTGACGGTCCGCTTCGTAGCCGTCGCGCGCCATCGAGATCCAGGCGAGCTTGGTCCCGTCCGGGCTCCAGACGGGGTCGGTGTCGTAGCCGCCGTCGGTCTTGACGTCGATCGTCGTGCCGGTCTGGACATCATAGATATAGATGCCGGTGTTGGTGCTGAACGCATATTCCTTGCCGGTCTTCTTGCGGCAGGAGTAGACGATGTGGCGGCCGTCCGGCGCCCAGTCCAGCTGCTCCGCGCCGCCGAAGGGCTCGGTCGGGAGTTCGTAGAGCTCCTCGGTGCCGAGGATATCCACGGAATTCTCCGGGGTGATTTTGGCCCTGCCGAGCGGAGCCACGTAGCTGCGGGGGACGTCCGTCACCCAGTGGTCCCAGTGGCGGTACATCAGGTTTTCGGTCGCATAGGCCCGGGCCTTGTCGAGGGTCGGGTCGCTGTCTGCAGGAGTCTGCAGGGCCGTATTCTTGACGCTACTCACATAGATGACCTGGCTCTGGTCCGGGGAGAGCTTGTAGTCGCTGATCCCGTTCGGGACGTCGCTGAGCTGCACGCGCTTGCCGAGTTTGCCGCCTTTGAGCGGAGCTTTCCAGAGCTGCCCGCCCTGCAGGAAGTAGATGCTCTTGCCGTCGGTGGACCAGCGGGCGGCGCTCACGCTCTTGGCGTAGCGGGTGAGCTGCACCTTGTCGCTGCCGTCCAGGTTGCAGAGGAAGAGGTTGCGGCAGCTGCGGTTGTCGGGAACGGAGGTATAGCTGACGCCGTAGAGGATCTTGTTCCCGTCGGGAGAGAGCCGGGCGTCATCTCACCGTCTTCGATTTGAATATCAGACGGCGCGACATAGCCGCTGTCTTCTTTCTGTGCACAACTGATAGCCATAACAAGACAAGTTAATGCAATAAGCGTTCGTTTCATGCGATCATTCGTTTTAGCGAGCAAATATAGCCAAAAAACGTTATATTTGTCCAGTTTACAATACTTCTATGTTTGACGTTACATTGCTAAGCGACACCACGAAGGACGGGATCAGGAAGACCCTTTTCCGGACCTGTGACGTGGTCTGTTCGGAGATGATCGAGATCGAAACCGAAGGGGACACCATCCGCCGGATCCAGTATACCAAAGGTTGCAACGGCAACACCCAGGGCCTCGCGTCGCTCTGTGCCGGAATGAAGGTGGGGGAGGTCATCGCCCGCCTGGACGGAATCAACTGCAACGGCCGCGGCACCAGCTGCCCCGACCAGCTCGCCCGCGCGCTGAAACAACTCTAATCAGGAGATTTTACTGTAGTCCTTGATCTCGTACTTGTCCTTGCGGAGTTCGCGAAGGAGGGGGGCGTTTTGCGGGGTGGAGAGGTCGGGATCGGCGGCGAGGATCTGCTCGGCGTAGCGGCGGGCTTCGCCGAGGAGCTGGCCGTCCTTGGCGAGGGAGGCGATGTTGAGGCTGATGGGGAGGCCGCTCTGCTGCGTCCCCTCAAGATCGCCCGGGCCGCGCATCTTCATGTCCTGCTCCGCGATCTCGAAGCCGTCTTCTGTGGCGCACATCAGGTCCAGGCGCTGCTGGGCTTCCTTGGAAGTCTTGACGTCCTTGACCAGGATGCAGTAGGATTTCTCCGCGCCGCGGCCCACGCGTCCGCGCAGCTGGTGGAGCTGGCTGAGGCCGAAGCGCTGGGCGCTCTCGATGACCATGACGGAGGCGTTGGGGACGTCGACGCCGACCTCGATGACGGTGGTGGACACGAGGATGTGGGCGCGTCCCGCGACGAAGGCGGCCATGTTGAAGTTCTTCTCCTCGTTGCTCTGCTGCCCGTGGACGATGGCGACCTTGTAGTCCGGCAGCGGGAAGGCCTGGACGATCTCCTCGTAGCCCCGCTCGAGGTTCTGAAGGTCCGTTTTCTCGCTTTCGAAAATCAGCGGGAACACCACGAAGACCTGCCGCCCGCGGGCGATCTCCTCGCGTAGGAATTTGTACATCGCCGAGCGCCGGTTCTGCCCGATGCACATCGTCTGCACGGGCTTGCGGCCCGGCGGCATCTCATCGATCACCGACACATCCAGGTCGCCGTACAGCGTCATCGCCAGCGTTCTGGGTATCGGCGTCGCCGTCATCACGAGTATGTGCGGAGGCGTGTGGAGGTTGCCGACCGCAGGCCCTTTGCCCCAAAGTTTCGACCGTTGTTCAACACCGAAGCGGTGCTGCTCGTCAATTACCGCGAGGCCGAGATTGCGGAAGACGACGTTGTCCTCCAGCAGGGCGTGGGTGCCGACGAGGATCCCCAGGCTGCCGTCCTCGAGGGCGGCGTGGATGGCGCGCCGCTCCTTCTGCGGCGTGCTGCCGGTCAGCAGGGCGCACTGCACGGAAGTGGGCTTGAGGTACTTCTGGATATTGGCGTAATGCTGCTGCGCCAGGACCTCGGTGGGGGCCATGATGCAGGTCTGGTAACCGTTGCCGATGGCCATCAGGCAGCTGAGCACCGCGACCATCGTCTTGCCGGAGCCCACGTCTCCCTGCAGCAGGCGGTTCATCTGGTAGCCGCTCGTGAGGTCGGCGCGGATCTCCTTGATCACGCGCTGCTGGGCCCCGGTGAGGGTGTAGGGGAGCGCGTTGTAGCAGGCGTGGAAGTCGGGGCCGACCTTCGGCATCAGCAGACCCCGTTCGCCGCGCGAGCGGACATATTTCTGCTTCAGGAGCGAGAGCTGCAGGAAGAAGAGTTCCTCGAACTTCAGGCGGTAGGAAGCCTGCTGGAGCGAGTAGCTGTCCTTCGGAAAATGGATGTTCTTGATGGCGACGGGCAGGGGGACGAGGCCCCGGTCGCGCAGGATGTACTCCGGAAGCGTCTCGCGGATCTCCGGCAGGCAGAGGGCGAGCGCGGCGGACTGCAGCTTGCACATCACCTTGCCGGTGATCCCGCCCGTCTTGAGCTTCTCCGTGCTGGGATAGACGCCTGTCAGTGCGCCCTGTGCCATGGCGCCCTCCTGGGGCACGTCCACCTCGGGATGGACGATGTTGAGCCGGCCGTTGAAGGCCTGTGGCTTGCCAAAGAAGAGGAACGACGCGCCCGGGACGAGCCGCTGGTAGTTCCAGCGTATGCCCTTGAAGAAGACCATCTCCATCTGGCCGGAGGCGTCCTCGACAAGGATGGAAAGACGCTTGACGGCGCCCCAGTGGATGGGGTTGGTCTCCTGGGAAACGATGGCCCCGGCGGGACCCAGCAGCGTCCGGGACACCACGGTGGCCTGCAGCTGGACGTACGCCAGGTCCGGCGCCACCTGCGCGATGGGGGTGATCCCACTGCGGTCGATGTAGCGGAAAGGGTACAGGTGGATCAGGTCCGAGAGGGTCTCGATCCCGAGCTCGCGCCGCAGGAGTTCCGCCCGTTTGGGGCCCACGCCGCTGAGGTACTGTATGCTGGTGTCCAGTTCCTTGGCCATACAGCACAAAGATACAAAAAAAGCGGCGCAGTGTGCCGCTTTTTCAGAGATGCCTAACGGGGTTGTGTCAGCTGGATAATTTCCGCCGCGGCGAGCAGGACCGGGCCGTAGCCGTGGGCGGCGAACACGCTCACCGGGCGGGTGGCGTAGAAGGTGTTGGTCCAGCCCAGGCCGGTCCCGACGCAGGTGTTCTCCACCTGGCCGGCCTCGTTGACCTGGGTGATGACGCCACGGAAGCCGCTCAGGGCCACGTCGACGAACGCCGTCCGGTCCACCCAGCCCTGGTTGACGGCGTGGGCGAAGCCATAGGTGAACATCGCGCTGGCGCTGGTCTCCAGGTAGGTCTCGTCCTTGTCCATCAGCTGGTGCCAGCGCCCGTCGGGCGACTGGAAGGAAGCGAGGGCCCCAAGCAGGTCCCGGAGCGTCTGCAGGGCCTCTTCCCGGCCGGGGGTGTCCTCCGGCACGATGTCCAGGACGTCACAGAGGGTCAGCACGGCCCAGCCGTTGGCGCGGGACCAGTGGTACGAAGGGTGAACGGACATCCCCTCGATCCAGCCGTGGCGGAAGATGCCTTTCTCCGGCAGCCAGAGGTATTTCTTGAACAGGAGAATCTGCTCCACGGCATCGGCGTAATACTTCGCGGCCAGTGCGGCATCCCCTTCCTGCGCGGCCAGGGCGCCCCGGTAGGCGATGGGCGGGATCCCCATATACATATCGTCCAGCCACACGGAATTCGGGGCGGGACGCATCCGGGCGAGGATACGGTCCGGCAGGCGGTATTCCTCCTGGTACACGAAGTCAAACCAGCGGTCCAGCTGGTCGCGGTAGCCCTTACCCTCGGCCGGGGAGGCGAGGGTAGCCTTGATCATCGCGGCGCACATCGCCCCGCAATCGTCCAGGAAACGGGGCTGGTGCAGGGCCCGGATGTCCGACGCCGGGTTCCGGAAAGCCTCGCCGGTCGCCTGGAAACGGGGATAGACATAGTCGCGGTAGCGGCGCTCGCCCGTTACGTCGTAGAGCTTGAGCATCCCCGAATAGGTGACGCCCCACTCGTAGGACAGGATGTAGAATTCGCCCTGCGCAGGCCGGGCGACGGGCTGGACGGGCGTGCAGCCTTCCAGGTAGGAGGTGATTCTGTTCGCCACTTCGCGGGCCTGGGCGTTGTAGTCCGGCCGCTGGGCGGAAGCGCCCACTGCGAGCAGGAGGCCGAGGGAGAGGAGGAGAAAACGTTTCATGGTATTGTTATAACTTTTTGTAGATTAGTTCGATGGCGGAATATTCGTGCTGTGCGTTCCAGTGTTCGTGCAGGCCGAGGGGCCCGGAGAGCGGGGTGCCGTCCTGCTCGGGGTCATAGACAATGCCGCTGGGGGTGTCGGGCAGGGAGGCGGCTTCTACGAGATAGAGATCGCAGAAGGGGAGGCTCCCGACTTCCGGCCATTCGGAGACGAGCAGGTCCAGCCCGACGGAATCGATGGCGAGCGGATCCTGCGAGAGCAGTAGCGAGCAGGCCCAGTCACCGCCAAAAGGGGCTTTCTGCCACTTGGGCGCCGGGGCGCCGTTGCAGTCGCGGGAGCCGTAGGTTCCGTCGATCAGGTACAGGAGGGTCTTGCCGCCCAGGTCCTTGTGGCCGATGAAATCCACCTGGCTGCTGTACTGGGCGTGCCCCCAGCGCTTGTCGGGATTGACGCCGTTGTGGGAGTTCTGGTGCCAGTCCTTGTCCAGGGAGGTGGCCCCGTACCAGTTCTTGGCGGTCAGGGTGACGCCGGGGCCGACGTGGATCTTGAGCAGGGCGCTGTTGATGACGTAGTCGGCATCCACGATACATTTCGCCAGGCCGTACTGCTTCTCGCCGTGGCCGGGCGTGAAGGGGATGGCGCCCTCGTAGTAGGTGCATTTCTCGCGGCCTTCGCCGCCGACGTTGTCCACATAGTGGACCCGCGGGAATGCGGCCTTGCAGCGCTTGTAAAGGGCGTCGGTGAGCCAGCGGCTCGGCTCGCAGACCGTGATGTCCTCCTGCCGGACGCCTGCGCCCTTGACGAGGCTTTCGAGCAGCGCGAGCGTCACGTAGGGCGAGCTGTTGAGCTCTTCGTTGTCGGCGTAGGAGAAGCTGTTGTTCATATTGAGTTTGATGGCGATTTTCTCGCCTTTCACATAAGTGTGCGAGCCGCGGCCGTGAGTGGTGTTGAAGTCCGTGAACAACGCTTTCCAGGCGCTCTTGACATCCTTCTCTCCGGTCAGGGAGCAGAGGCCTTCCCGCACCATCTGGAGGGCTCTGCCCTGGTCGTTCCAGCGCTCTTCCCACCAGCTGCCGGTCTCTCCGTCCCAGGTGGCGACGCCCGGAGCATGGATCCAGGCCACGCGGCCGGGATGAATACCCTTGCCGACGCCCATCGGACGGTTGGGGACGTCGTTATGCAGGCGCGGGGTGCCGTCGGCGTGGCGCGGGCGCAGGACATCCACGCCGCGGGCGGCATCCGGCTCGCTGAGGATGTCCACATAGGTTGCCGGTCCCAGGTCGGGATTGTCCCAGGAACTGACCTGCCAGACGACCTCCTTGGTGGGGGTGATCTCGAAGAACTGCACGCTGCCGGGCCAGACCTCCTGCGGCTGTCCGGCTACCCAGCTGCAGATGAGGGTGTTTCCGTTTTGCAGGCGCGTCGCAGTCTGGAGATTGTAAATGGGGAAGGGAACGTCATCCTGGGTGACTTCCCAGATGGTGTGGCCGTCTGCGTCCAGCTCGCGCACAAAATGCTTGCTGTCGCCACCTGTCAGGTAATGGCCGTCAGGCAGCTTGTCCACGTGCCAGCAGAACTGGCCGGGGATGCGCTTGAGGACTTCCCCCTCCAGAGAAATCTCCAGGATCTCCTGCTCCTGCATCAGGCCGAGCACGAAATTGCCCTCCGGCGTACGGCGCACGTGGCGGAACTGTCCGTGGGTGCGGGTGTTCTCCGTCGGGACGACGATTTCCTTCACCGCTCGGTCCAACCGGGTGTTCCAGATCACGATCTTTCCGGGTGTGCCATTGAGGGCGAAATAGACCAGGTCCGGCCCGAGGGGCTGGCAGGAATGGGATTCGGTGCCTTGCGGGCAAACGTATTTCCACAGCTCCCGGCCCTGCCGGTCGAGCAATCCCAGCTGCGACATCGCGGCGTAGAGGATGGTGCCGTCCGGGAGGATGCGCACGTCGTCGAATTCCAGCACGCGGTCCCACTGATCCCGCAGCGGGAGGACAAATTCAAAGTCCACTGCACCATCCTTGATGATCCGCAGGACCTGGCGGTCGGGATTACGGGTATCCCATTCCCCGACGTAGGCGTACTCAGCGTAACGGGAGAGACTCCGGTCCTGGGCGGAGGCGCCCAGCGCGAGCAGAAGGCCGAGGGAGAGGAGGAGAAAACGTTTCATGGTCGGTTGTTAATCAGTTAATCGTGATGGTGAAACTTCCGTGGAAGGGGGCGTCTTCTTCCGTGCGGAGCAGCGGGAAGGGGGCAACGGCTTTGCGGCCTTTCTCCGGGCGGCTGACCACCTCCCCGTAGATCATTACTTCGTCTGGACGGGACGGATCCTGCTCCAGGTAGCTCGCCCCTTCGATGCACATCGTGCCCTCCCAGAGGTCGATGAGCACGTCCCGTACGGCCTTGACCCCGCCCTCATAGGTCCACAGACCAAAGGTCGGGGCAGCCTGCTTGTTGGGCCAGGCGTCCTGCGGGCCGAGCCCGACATAGCGCAGGCCCTTCATCCCGCGGGGCCGGAAAGCCACTCCGTAGCAGGGGATCCAGCTGAGCTCAAGCTCCGGCGTGATCGTATAATCGATGTGAATCTGCGTCGGGCTGAGGGTGTATTCCATCTCATAGAGGAAGCTGTTGTGAGCGTCGATGGTCCAGCGGGAGCGCTGATAATACTTCTCCACGCCGCCGGCGCTGCGGTCCTCCGTGGCGAGGATTTCTTCGGTGGCCCTGCCGAAGTCCGTTGCGTTGATCCGTTTGCCCTCTTCCTTGGAGTACATCAACCCTTCGGTGCGGTCCAGCGGATGCCAGATGACAGGACGCAGGCTGCTCAGGAAGGCCAGCGGGTCGAAAGACAGCTCTCCCTGCGGACGGCGGTCGGGCGTGAGCAGCTCCACGCTGCGGCGGGTGATCTCGCTGCCGTCTTCACGCAGGAAAGTCAGCAGGAGGTGATTTTCGTAGATGCCCTCGGCTGCAGCGAGGCGCAATTTCAGCTTGCCGGTCCGATGCGCAGGCGTCTTGAGCCGGGCCTCGCCGGAGCCGACGGAGACACCGTCCGCGAACTGCTCCCACTGGATGCGAACGTCCGACAAGTCGCTGAAATCGAATTCGTTGACGATGGGGATCCGGACGCGCCGGGCAGCCTTGATCCGGTCCACGGCAGGATAGACCTGCGCGTAAACGGCCTTGACTTCTTCGAGGTCGCGGGTGGGGTTGCGGTCGGCGTCAACGATGCCGTCCCAGCCCTGTGCGTCGAGCCGCAGGTAGGGATCGTCGGAGAAATCGCCGGGCTTGTCCATGCGCATAGGGGTGCGGACACCTTGGTCCTGCCACATCCAGACGGCGCCGCCGGTGCCGTTCGGGTGGCGCATCAAGGCCTTCCAGCGGGCTTCCAGGCCGCCCATGCCGTGCAGGCCGTAGGCATGGGTGTATTCGGTCGTAACGATGGGCCGGTTGGGATTCTCCCGGGCCAGCACCTCATAATCGTCCGGCTGCCAGTAATGCGGGGCGAGGATCTGGAACTCTTCCGGCATCCAGCCTTCCGCCCGCCAGGGCATCGCCATCGGACGGGTCGGGTCCAGTCCGCGGACCACCCGGGCCATCGTCAGGTGCTGCGGGGTGAGGGGATCCTCGTTGCCGATGGTCCAGAAGAGGATACTGGGCGCATTGAGGTCGCGCTGCACCGTCTCATAGGCACGCAGCAGGGTGCCGGCGGCGTTAGCCTCGTCGAAAAGCAGGGCGTCGCCGTAACCCACGGTCACCTCGTTGCTCACGTACATGCCGAGGCTGTCGCAGAGCTCGATGAAGCCGCGGGCGGGGGTGTAATGGGCGCAGCGGACATAGTTGATGTTGGCGTCCTTCATCATCTGCAGGTCCTGCAGCCAGTGTTCGCGCCGGGTGGCGCGGCCCACGTCAGGATGCTCGTCGTGGCGGTTGACGCCGCGAAGGCGGATGGCCTCTCCGTTGAGCAGCAGCTGGCCGGCGCGGATTTCCACTTCGCGGACGCCCACCCGCGTGCTGCGGCTGTGCAGGAGTTGTCCGTCCTGCCGGAGTTCGACGGTCAGATGATAAAGGTATGGATGCTCCGCATTCCAGGGCCGGGGGGCACGCAGATGCAGGACCTGCGTCAGTTCGCGGCCCGTGGCGTGCTGCACGGGAATGACCTGCGTTTGAGAGGCAACGGGGTTGCCGTCGGCATCGGTGAGCGTGAAAATGACTTCGTGCTTGTTCTCGCCGAGGCTGGGAAAATTACCGGCTACGCGGCTCTTCTCGCGGTTCACCAGCATAACCTTGACGGTCAGGTCCGCATCGCGGTATCTTGCGTCGAAATCGGTCGTGACGGTCGGGGGCTCCAGGTAGCAGTCGGCGGGCATCGCCTCCAGCCACACGTCGCGGTAGATGCCGCCGAGCGACCAGTCGTCGTAGGTGTCCAGCTTGACATACTGCCCGGTCTGGGCGACATCGACTTCCAGCAGGTTGTCTTCCGGGCAGAGCAGCTGGGAAATGTCGAAGGAGAACTCCGTGTAGCCACTCTCGTGCGTGCCGAGCAGGATGCCGTTGAGACGGACCTGCGCGGCGTGCCAGACGCCGTCGAAATGCAGCAGGACCCGCTTGCCGGTCCAGTCGGCGGGAAGGTTGAAGCTGCGCCGATAATGGCCTGTGGAGGCTTTCTCCGGGGGAATGTTGCCGTACATCGGCTCTTCGAAGCCCTGCACGGCCCAGCAGCCGGGGACCTCGATGGGGCTCCAGGAGATTCGCCGGTCGGGGCCGGCGAATGACGAAGGAAAGCCGGCGAATGACGAAAGGGGAGAGGATAACCGTTGGCCGTCATTCCGGGCTTGACCCGGAATCTCCAACGCAAAATCCCAGGTGCCGTTCAAGGAGAAGGTGGTGTCCTGTGCCGCTGCGTTCAGGCTGATGGCCAGCGCGAGCATCAGCAAAAAGATCGGATTCGAGTGTCGGGACATTGGTTGATAGGTATTGCAAACAAAAATAAAGATTCTAAAATCAAAAAACAAGAAGCGGATAGCGTGACCGGTAAAGTGCTGATATTCAGCAATAACTGAAATACGTGGTACCTCAAAAAGGTACCACGTATTTCATAAAGAATTGGTAATCAAATAATTACCGGTCACGCAACCATGGACTATCTGCCGCCACCGCCGTGGCCGCCGCCGCTGAAGCCGCCGCCTCCGCCGAAAGAAGTGCCTCCGCCGAAGCCGCCCCAGCTGCCGCCGCTGCCTCCGGAGTAGGTGGAGCTGTAGTAGGAACGGTTGGCGCTGGTGATGGCGCGGGACAGGTTGTTCAGCGAGGTGAGGGCGCCGCTGAAGGTGGTGTAGTCGTAGCCGATGGTGCGCTCGAAGAGCACCGGATCGATATCCTTGAGCTGTTTGGCCACCTTGTCGGCCACGCCGAGCAGGGCGCCGAAGACGAGATAGTCCTGCCAGAGATGGACCTCGATGGTCTCGCGCTCTCCGCTCAGGGTGAAGTCGCTGAGGAACTTGCGGAAGCCGATCAGGTGCTGCGTCTCCAACTGCCCCTGCGGGGTGAACTTCGTGTCGGCGGCGCGCATCCAGCCCTTGTCGCGGAAGATCCGCTTGCCCATCAGGCCCATTTTCTCGGTCCAGCTGTAGAGCCGGGACTTGTGGTTCTTGGACCAGGTGGAGAATTCGGTGTCCTGGAGGACGCGGTCCTCGCCGGAAGCCTCCAGCATCATGCTCCAGAGGTCGCTGGCGATGGCGTCGATGGGGGCCTTGCCGTCTTTGTCCTTGGCGAAGGTGATCTCCACCTTCCCTTCGGCATCTTTCTGCACGTCGAGGTAGCCGTTGTGGATCATCCGCAGGATCTCCGCCGAGGCGAGCGCGTTCTGCTTGCGGTCTTCGCCGAGGCGGCTCAGGGCATAGTCGGCGGCGATCAGGTCGCCGTCCATCGGGATCTCGCGATACCAGGAGATGGCATTCTCGGTGGTGCCGAGCAGCTGCTTCTTCTCCCGCCGCGAGAGCTTGCCGACGCTCTTGCGATAGACAGAGCGGCCGCCCAGATAGAACAGGAGCAAGGTGAGCAGGCCGGCCAGGAAGGAGCCATCGTCCTCCTCTTCCTCATCCCCGCGGGGCCCGAAGTCCGCCCCTTCCATCGCGCGGTCCAGCACCTGCTGGAAATCCTTCTCCTGCACGCTGGGGGAGTCGAACAGGCCCTTGTCGAAGCGGAGCAGGGCGATCACGGAGCTGTAGTAACCGAAGGGCTCGGAGGACTCGAACACGACTTTCCCGTCCTCGAAGGCCGCCGTTCCGTGGAAGCCGAAGCCCCAGACGCGGGTGTTGGTGGTGTCGAGCACGGCGTGGACCGAGGCGGTGTCCGTCCCGATGGTCACGCGGACGTGCTGCGGGGGCGCGGCCAGCTCGTCATTGACCAGCTGCAGGTGGAACATATCATAGTCGTTGAGGGTCTTGACCACGTTCTTCATCGCATACAGGGTGTGGAAGACGTGATGTCCGTATTCGCCGATGCCCCAGCAGAGCTCGACGCCGTCCCGCTTGTGCACGATGCCGCTCTTGCCGGTCTTCTGCCTGCGGCTGAGGTCCACCTCCCATTCCCCGACGTCGGCGAAGGGTTCCGCGCCGTTGTAGTTCTCATCCAGGACCTTCAGGTTGAGGATTTCGATGTCGCCGAGGTTCTCCCGGGGGAGATACCATTCGGTGATGCTGTTACCGGTGTCCAGGTCCCAGACCTCGTGGACCCCGGCAATCCCATGGGAATAGAGGGTGACCGTGATGTCGAGGTCGTAGACCTTCTGTTCATCAGCAAAAACGGCAAGGGTCGAAACCAATGCCGCTATGACACATATCCAACGACGCATCGTCTAAATCTTGAGGGAAGGCATCTCGGTCTTCTTCTCCTCGGTCTTGAGGTAGTCGCGGAGTTTGAAGCCGAAGAGGCTGGCCACGAGGGAGTCAGGAATCTGGCGGATGAGCTTGTTGTACTTGGTCGCGGTGTCGTTGTACACCATCTTGCTGGTACGGACCATGTTGGTGTACTTGTCGACGGCATCCATCGCCTTGGCGTAGTTCTCGTTCGCCTTGAGTTCAGGATACTTCTCCACGACGACGCTGAGGCCGGCGGCCACCTGGCCCATCAGGCCTTCCTGGGCGTCGACTTCCGCAGCGGTGCTGCTGCCGTCGATGGGACGGCGCTGGGCGATGACGTCGCGCAGGGTGTTGTACTCGTGCTCGTTGTAGGACTTGACGAGTTCGACCATCCCGGTGAGCGCATCCCAGCGGCTCTCCTGCTGAACACCGATGGTGCTCATGGCATTCTGGCAAAGCTCGTCCTGGTTGACGAGTTTGCGCTGGACGGAAATCACCCACAGTACGAGGAGGGCGACGATGACGATGGCAATGATGATACCCATAGTTTTAGATGTTAAAGTTAAAATCGAGTAAAGATAAGCATTTTTTTGTGTATTCGCTACGGTCGGATCACGAGAACGGCACCGTCATCCTTCGGCAGGCTGAGCGCCTTCTTGGGGGCCGGGCCGCTCTGCAGGCCACCGGGGCCGGTGCTGAGGACGCGGGCCGTGCCGCCCAGGCGGGCCTCGACGGCCTTGACATCGAGCGTCAGCGGCTTGTCGGACGCGTTGATGGCGGCGACGTACCAGGCGGCGCCGCTGCGGCGTGCGAGGACGATGTATCGGCCGGGATAACCATCGATCAGGCGCGTCTCATCCCAGGTGGTCGGTACCTCCCGCAGGAAGTCCAGGGCCGCGGCCGGGGCGTCGGTGAGGTTGTTGGGCGTGATGGCGAAGTTCTGGATCGGGTTCTGGTAGAGCACGGCGACGGCCAGCTCGGCGGCGTCGGTGGTCTTGCGCTGGGTGCCGAAGACACGGCCGCCCGGGCCCGGGGCCCCGTTGGCGCGGTTGAGCCGCTTGTTGAGGAAGACCCCGCCGAACTCCATGCTGCCCACGGTGTTGCGCAGGAAGGGGTGGAGGGCGGCGTTCTGCGACTCCAGGTCGCAGTGGATCTGGCCGAAGACCATGTTCTCGGAAGCCAGCACGGCCTCGCTGCCCACGTAGTTGGGGTACATCCGCTCCCAGCCGCGCGGCAGGGTGGCGCCGTGGAAGATGCACATCAGGCCGTGGTCGTCGGCGTCGCTCAGGATGGCCTCATACAGGCGCATCGTCTCCTGCTTGTCGCCGCCGAAGAAGTCCACCTTGATGCCCTTGACGCCGACGCTCTCCAGCCAGCGCATTTCCGGCTTGCGCGCAATCGGATCGCACATGATGTTGACGGGGCTCTGGACGATGTCGTTCCACCAGCCGCTCGAGGAGTACCACAGGAACACCTCCACACCCCGGCTGCGGGCATAGCGGATGAGCTCCTCCATCCCGGCGTGGCCGAACTCCTGGTCCCAGCCCGCGTCGATGAGGATGTAGGGGAAGTCCATCGCGGCGGCCAGGTCGATGTAGGCAATCTGGTCGGCGCGGTTCATGCTGGCGTCCTGCCAAACGATCCAGCTCCAGGTGCTCTTGCCGTAGCGGTAGCCCCGAACAGTCTCGTAGCGCGGCTTCACGACGTCGAAGGCGATGGTCGTCTCCACGATGGGGGCGAGGTCCGCACCCACGGTCAGCGTGCGCCAGGGCGTCGCGCCGGGCAGGGCGAAGGCCGGGTCCACGGTGCCGTTGCCGTTGTTCTCCTCCGGCATCGCGAAGGCGATGGAGTAGCCCTCGGCCGCATCCCAGTCGCTCAGGTGCGAACCGCAGTAGTTGGCGTCCACGCCGGTTTCGCTGACCAACACCCAGCCGTCGCCGCCGATGCGGAAGAGGCAGGGGAAGGTGTAGCCGTGGCCGTATTGCGAACGCCGGTCGAGCGGCGCGTCGAGCGTGTAGTGCTCCTCATAGCTGGGCTTGCTGCGCTTCCAGCCGATCATCGCGTCGCTCTGGGGCGTCAGGAAGCCGGTCGCCCCCTCCGGGAAACGGAAGGAGCTCGTCTCGCGCAGCACGCGGACGCTGCCCGTCTCGCCCTCGCGCGGGATCAGGTAGCGGAAAGCGGCGTCATTGGCGGTCAGGTGCCATTCGATGTCGAGCTTGCGCCCGTCGGGATTCTGGCAGTGGAGGACGGCGCGCACGGCCGGATGGTCGATGCGGAAGGCCTTGGCGCGGTCGAGCGTATACGTGTCGCGGACCGTCTCCGTGTCGGTGGAGACGATCTCCAGGCGGGTATAGTCCACCTCGTTGGTCTGCAGTCCCAGCAGGGACGGCTCCACGAGCGTCTTTCCGTCGTAGGCGATGCTGTAACGGAGTTGGTCGCCGGCCTCGAACGAGACCTGCAGGCGGGCGTCGGGCCCGGTCAGGACGGGCGCGAGCGCGAGAAGAAGGGAAATCAGCATATCGGAGTTGTGTTAGTGACGTAAATATACGAATTTTATTAAATTTGTAAGGAAAAGAAGAATGCCATGTCTCCATTGCGTAAATTGCTCCTGATCGCCCTGTCGCTGTCCGGCCTGGGCCTTCAGGCCCGTGATATCCGTCTCTCCAACGACTATGT
>Ga0310696_10003047_pt1 | contig 21314 bp, 45 predicted proteins | sample AusTroGonzalo_MG_4_FD_203885 | JGI IMG/M metagenome (GOLD analysis project Ga0310696, IMG submission 203885) | Bovine rumen microbial communities from tropical cattle in Woodstock, Queensland, Australia - Gonzalo_02 (v2) (version 2) | ecosystem: Host-associated > Mammals > Digestive system >...
TTTCTCTTCTTGGCGCCATGTTGCTTTTTATAATAATTTATTATATAATATATATAAAGAATAGGAAAGGATTAAAGCGACGAGAAGAGGCCCGAAGGGACTCTTCGAGGTAGCTGGGGCGTGGGGACGTGTCCCCACAGGAGACTATGGGAGTATTAAAGTGGCTAGTCGGCATAATTCTTTAGGGCATGGTTTACCAATACGTAGGTTTTGGACTATTGGTTATCCTATGCGGCATGTGTATTGTATCTTATATTACGGGAGGTAATTGAATGTTTGATTGCTTGGAGATTTTGTTTCTGTTTCCTCTGTTACTTCTAGCGTATGCTTTTGTGGTGTATTTAAAACGATGATTCTATGGTTGGGTGGCTTCTTTATAGGGCTGGCTGTCGGCATGTGGATAGGAGGTAAATGATGTATACATTTACAGGTGATTGGTTTCAGATAGGAGCAGTCTTGCTCATACCTTTTATGATAGGGTATTTGGTTGGTAGAATAGCGACGAAAGGAGACTATAGATGAAGGTAGAGTTATTAATCTTCTTGGGCATATTGGTGCTTTTGGCATTTAAAAGCTATGCGGAGATCTATTGGAAGGGTGACGATAAGTAATGTTTCTTCATGTAATTAAGTGGACATTAATTATTGTATTGACTATAACCGCTATACTCTGTTTAGTCGGTGCTCTTGTAGTGGCGATAAGGATATTGCGGCATAGATTTAGATATACTAAGATGTATGCTTGGATAGTACATAATGATGGGCTATCGTTGACGAGTAAAGAAAAAGAGCGATTTGAACAGATTGAGAGAGAGAAAGCTGGTGGAAGGGATTTAAATAAAGATTGTTTGAAGATAGAAGGTGAGTGGTATGCCTATTCGCCGGATATTATTGGCGATGGTCCTGGGTCTTTTGTTAATGTCAATGATTGGGTTGAGTATAACAAAGGGCGTAAATATGTTGATGAAGTAAGAGTCTATGATTTGAAATTCCATAAGGAGGTTTAAAATGGTAGCGATAGCGGTAGTATTTGGCGTGCTGGTGTTCTGTGAAGGATTATTCTGCTGCTGGTATGTATGGAAGCGTTTGAAGAACGTGGAAGTATAGATGGAACGATTGAAGGTAGCTATTGATGACCTGGGAGGAACGGTTACATTAGCTACGCATACTGCGAGGGTGGATTTGGAACAGTATTTGGATGATCGATTGACGGTTATTCAGAACAATGGGAAAGCTGCTCTTGGGATGTTGGATAGATTAAAGTATAAGAAATATATAGACACCTTGGACGAGGCGTAAGAGCCTCGTCCTTTTTTCATGGACAAATTGTCCATGAACGTGTCTATGATGGACGAATGTCCTGTTTTAGTAGAGGGTGAAGGGGTTTTGATGATGTTTGTATTGATTTGTGAAAAGGGTCAGAGCGGGCTAGCCTCTGCTATATACAAGTTCTAGAATGTTTTCGTTTTCAAAATCGCGAAAATTTTTACAAAAATCAACACAATTTGTCATTTTATCTCCATTTTTTCAAAAATTTTCACAAAAAATCAACACATTTTGTACGGTTTTATTAAATTTTCTTTATTTTTTATATAAAAATATGTTAAAAATATATAAATTTACACGGTTTTAACGCGTTTTTAATAGAAAATTTGCCAAAATTTAACAAAAAAATTAATAAAAATTTAACGTGGGCCGCTCGTTAAAACAGCTACCCCCGATTCTATTATACAAAATTTAAATTTAATATGCAAATTTAAAATTTTGTTAAGTTTAAAAATGCCGCCCCCGATTATATTATACGGCTTTTAATTTAATAAGTCAAGTAATTTAAAATGCCGGCGCCGACCCGACCCACTCTGGAAGCGCCCGTTATCGTAAAGCCTCGCTCTTGCGCTGTGCTGTGCACCATATGGAGACTCGCTAGGTGAAGGGTCGCTTTTGCTCTGGAGAGGTCGCTATATAGAGAGTCGACAGCCCCCACCTATTGGGAAAACCTAAAATTTAACGTAAATTTAACATTTTTAACGCAAAATTTACTTAGACTTAACGCGAACTTAACACTGGTGTGCCCGGTCGCACACCAGCGGCCGGGAATTGATACCGGGGCGGCATGTTAAGTTTCAATTAAAAAACTGGCGATTACTCGCCAGTTTTTGGTACGACCTCGACCTCAATACCCCAAGTTTTGATGGCACGCGCGTCCAAGGGGATGCGGTACGTGCGGCCCTTCGTCAGTTCGACACGCAGCGTCACCATGTAATCGTCGCGGTCATGCTGGGCGAGGGAAGCCACTTCCATTGCTTTGAGGTTAAGTTCGTTCTCGATGCTCAAGCGCTTGTCCTCGATGCGCTTCATCTGTTCAGCCTGCGCAATCGCGATGATACGCGCGAGAGAGTTGTCAGGCATACCTTCCATCAGTCTTTCCCAATCCATTGTATCAGCTCCTTTCGATGTATCTATTATAGCAGAGCGGCAGAGAAAAGTCAAGTTAAGATTTTGCGCATCCGCCGGGCGCAAAAGTTAAGGGGGCGTTAAGCCCCCTTAGGTCACACGAGGAAGAACAGGGTCTTGCCCTTCACGACTTCCTTGTCCACCTTGGCTTCCAGCTTCAGCAGACGCATCAGCGCGGAAACCTTCTGGGTGGTCTGGCCTTTCAGCGAAGGCACCTTCGCAATCAGGTCAGAGACAGTCAGGTGAGAGCCATCAGACAGGGCCACGAGGATGTCGCCCTTCATGGACTCATTCGCGTCTTTGCGCTCGATCTCCTTCTTGGAGGGCTTGCGCTCCGCGTTCGCCTGCTTCTCAAGCTGGGCGGCCATCTTGGTCAGGGTTTCGCACACATCCTGCGGCAGGTCGAGAGAGAGAACGTAATTCAGAGCTTCACGCTTGGTCATGGTATTACCACCTTTCTGGTTTGTTGGGTTTTCCTTCCCTTGATTACGTACCTATTATAGCACACTTTGAAGCGCTTGTCAAGGGGTTTGAGTGTTAAGTCTTTGTTCGCTCGCTGCGTGGGGTCTGGTAGTTAACAGTCGCGCGCCTGTTCTCTCACTCACTCACTCCAGCGCCTTGGGCTTTTCTCTCGCCCCCTGACAGATACTATTATACAGGATTAGGGCGCAGTTGTCAAGGGGTTTGGGGCAGAGTTTACACACACTTAACATCGGCCGCCGGCCCAGAATGTTAAGGGCTGGTTAATCACCAGCCCTCATCACAGTCGCAGGTCTCGAAGAAGTCACAGCCCATGTAGGGGTCGTAGTTAGTCTCGTCTACATCATCGTAGATGTCGCACTCGATCTCAGGCTCTTCCTCGATGTCGTCGATGCCCTGCGCGTCGCAGAACTCGATGAAGTAAGCGCGGGTCAGGGCTTCCACCTGTTCGCACAGCTCGTCCATGTCCTCCATGGCAGTGGGGTTCAGGGTGACGATGGTTTTGGTCAGGGCGAAGGCGATAGCGTCCATGCAGGTATTGGCAGTGGTTTCAGTGATAGTCATGTGGGATTCCTCCTTGCTTTTGATGTATTTATTATAGCAGATTGTAGGTCGTTTGTCAAGTTAAGAGTTTGTTAATCGAGCCATCCTTGCATGAAGAACTTGTCCCCGCTGGCTTTCCAGGGGTGGCGAATGCCCAGACGCTTGCACCACAGATACCTCTTGATACGCTGAATCATGTTGTGACCTCCTTGCTTTTGATGTATTTATTATAGCAGATGGAGAGCGCAAAGTCAATAGGTTTACCAACACTTAACATCGGCCGCCGGGGCGCAAGGTTAAGAGCGTGTTAATTCACGCTCAGAACCTGCGCAGTCAGGGCAGGGGTGGGTTCTGTTAACTTGGGGTTAAAACAGAGCTTCCTGAACCCTTCGTACCTCGTGTAAATTTCCAGTAAAATCTGCGTTTCGATTTCAACATCAGCCAGACCAGTGTGGGCTTCTGTAAAATCTACGTTATTCGTTAAGTACCTGTAAAGGACTTCTGCTGTCGCTTGGGGCTTGCTCTTGTCTGTTAAGAATCCATGCGTTTCACAGAACTTAACATAGTCAGGTTCCTTGCACAGCGTATCACGCGCCATCCTTAACGTGTCGTAAACATCCATCCCAAAGGGGAGCATCCACCTTTTGAAAGATTTCGTTAAGTAGCGAAGGGAAGTGCGCAGAGCCTTAACATCGAAGGCTGCATTGTGGGCGCAGAACTTAACGTTGGGGTAACGCTTCTTAACATCCCGCAGGTAGCGATACACGTCCCAGATGGACTTAACCTCGCGTTTACCTGCCCAAATCTCCTGCCAGTATGCGGGGATTTTGTCACGAAAGTATGCGGTTTCCATTAACTCTTTGTTAAGGAACGCTTCCTTGATGACCCAGTTAACCTTCTCGTAACTTACGCCATCGCTGTCAATCAGCCACGCGCCAAAATCATACAAGATAGGCTCGTCTAACGTGTTTGCGGTTTCGCAATCGCACATGAGTAACATTTCAGTCAAGTTAAATCAGCTCCTTTCCTCTTGACAGTTTCTATTATAGCAGAGTGGGGCGCGAAAGTCAAGTTAAGATTGTGTGAATCGCGCGCCGGGGCGAATTGTTAAGGACTGGTTAAGCAACCAGTCCCTTGAGAATGTTAAGAATTTCAGCGGGTTCGTGCGCACCCTCGCCCCAGATAACGCGATTGTTAAGTTCATCGTCGAACAGGATGCCCTCGCCGCAAGTGTTAAGTTTGTTCGTGCCATAGGCTACGATGTGAATGGTGGTGAAGGTCACAGACTTTAAGTGCTTGTTAAGCCATGCCAGCTTCGCGGCCTTAACCTTTTCGTCATATTCCGCGTTGCTGTTCTTCGCCAGCCACGAAATGACGCCCACCTCATGCCCCTGCGCCAGCAGTTTGTTAAGATAACGCGCCAACAGGTTCATGTTAAGCATGGGTTTCGCTTCGATGTAGGGGGTGGCGTCGCCTGCAATCAGGTAATCCAGCCAGCCATCCACGCCATACAGATTGGCAATCGTGCCATCCATGTCAAACCAAATCTTCATTCTTATCAGTTCCTTTCCTCTTTCTGATACTATTATACAGTATGGGCGCGGCGTTGTCAAGGGGTTTTGCAAATCTTAACATTCGCCGCCGGGCTAGATTGTTAAGCGGTCATTAAGACCGCTCAACAATCATCAGGACTTCGCCAGTCTCAGCGCTGCACACATCCGCGCTGGTGAAGTGGTGGTGAACCAGCACATCACAGACGTGTTCCAGAATGTCGTCCATGCTGCCGCAGGTGGCTTCGTGCAGGCCAGCGCCATCCTGTGCGCGGTAGATAATCTCAACGTGGGTGGTGTAGGTGTGCTGTACGTGAATCGCCATTAGAATCACTTTCCTTTCCTCTGTTGTACCTTTATTATACACAAAACAAAGTCAAATGTCAAGTTAAGATTTTTTAACCTGCCGCCCCGGGCCGAAATGTTAAGGGTTTGGAAGGTCACACCTTCCAAACCCAATACTTGCGCTTGACCTGCACAGTCTGCTTGCCAGTGATGTGGAAGTCCACCATCTTGGCGCCATTGTAGTAAGTGCGCTCACACTTCTCAATGTTGTAGTCGTGGATAGTCGCGGGGGAGTAGCTGGACGCACGCTGGACAGTCAGGGTCTGGTCAGGGTTCATGATCAGGCGCGCGGGGCCATTGAAGAAGTATTCATCATACTTGATGTCGATGATCTCTTCCTCGCGGACTTCGCTCTTGACCACGCCAAAGCGTTCCAGCAGGTCGAGGTAGTAGTTGGGGTTAGGCATCTGCGCCAGCAGGTCGCGGCGGCTGACCTCACCCTTGGAGCGCACAGCTTCGACGCAAGCGTTCATGCGGTTGGCGAACATTTCAGCCTTGGTGACAGAACCCAGCAGAGCCTCGTATTTGTTGTAAGTCATGGTATCAATTCCTTTCTGGTTTTTTAGTGTGTCCCTCACTTGATGTAATAAGTATACATCATTCAGCACTAAAAGTCAATAGGTTTAGACACAGTTTAACATACAGTTTACAATGCGCGCCGGCCGCAAATGTTAAGGGCGGGTTAAAACCCGCCCTCGTAGGTCACTGGACGCTGAACATGGTCACGCCCTTGACGCTCTCCTTGCTGATGCTGGGAATCAGCTTGAGAATGGCGCTCATCTTCTGGGGCGTCACGCCAAACTCGTCAGCGATAGCCTTGCAGGCCATGGCCTCGCCCTTCTCATACAGGAAGTCCTTGACCTTGACAGCCAGCGCGGCGTTCTCCTGCTGGGTCTTGGTGGGCTTCTTGGGAGCGTCAGCCTTCTTGCTGTTGCGCTTCTCGATGCTCGCCTTCAACTCCGCAACGCGGTTGATGGCGTCCGCCAGCTTGGGCGGGAACTCGCTGATGTCAGCGGTCTGGAAGTACTGCTCGATGGTGGTCAGAGCGTCAACGTAGGTCATCTTCTTGGTGGTGTTAGTCATGGTATCTACCTCTCTTTCTGGTTTGGTGGGTTTTCCTTCCCTCTCTGTGATTCCATTATAGCAGATTCAGCGGCGTTTGTCAAGTTAAGTTCTCATTAACTTTGTCGCTGTCCCCAGCGGCCAACTCGCGTCGTCCTTGCCTCTGCCCTTGGAACACTTATAGTATACACCCGCCAGCCGCAAAAGTCAATAGGTTTGGATGATGTTTAACCATCTCTTAACATCGGCCGCCGGAGCGTTAGGTTAAGGTTGTGTAAACCTTAACCCCTGATGATGAACATGACCAGCGCGGCGATGCTGAACAACAGACGAATGTCAACGTTGTGCTTGACGCCATAGCTGTCAGTCCAGTTGAAGGTCAGCATGGAAAAAATCAGGCAGACAATGATTGCGGCTTTCATGTTAAATCCCCTCCTTCTCAGCCCAGCGATTGATGCGCTTGCGCGCGTGCTTGCGCATCTCCGCACGCAGCTTACGGGTGCGCTTACTGTTGGAAACGTAGCGGCGGCAACCAGCGTCCAAATCCCAGCAGGTGGTCTCGCGATCGATGCGCTTGAACAGGCTCTTCTTCATTTCGTTTCCCTCACTTTCTGAATCTATTATACACGATAGCAGAGTGATTGTCAAGTTAAGATTTGGTGATTAACATGAATCCTATCACCAAACCAGCCCATAACAGCCAGCCAGACCACAGACCAAACGCAACAAACACAAATGCTAAGAACATGTAAACTATCCAGCATCCAGCCACAAAATCTTTCATGGTGTTCCCCTCACTTTCTGATACCATTATACACCATGCGCGGGGGCTGAATCTACATACAATACAGCACAAAAAGTCAGCGATAATATGGTTCACAACTGCAACACACCTGTAACATGTGCCGCCGGGGCAAAATGTTAAGGGCTGGTTACAGTTCCAGCCCTGAGATGTAGCGCGTGTAAGCGTCATGCAACGCCGCGGGAGTGGATGCCATTTCGTGGCAGTTGGGGCACTCACAGCGGAAAGTCTTGCCAGTCTTGGAGCGGCTGTAGAACACAGCGTCCTTGGGCTGCTTGTCCTTCCAGTTGAAATAGCTTTCATTGCTCGTCTTGGGGTTCCAGGTGTCAGTAGCAGACCACGCCGCGCCGCAGTTGTTGCACGCGAACATCACAGCCTTGATAGAGATACCAGCGTTGAAAATCTTCATTCAAATCACCTCGTTCATTTGATGTATTTATTATAGCAGATTGCGAGGCGTTTGTCAATAGGTTATTCAAATCTTAACATTGCCGCCCGGCGGGAGTTAGCGTGCGCTAACTCCAATGTTAAGAAGAAGGGGGATTACTCCCCCTCGCCCTCGCTGTCCGCGCCAGCGTTAGCCAGCGCGAACAGGGCGACCTTCTTCTTGCCCTCAGTGCGGACGACCTCGCCCGCGTCCTTCATCTGCTTGAGCAGGGCGTTCACCTTCTGCACAGACAGGGACAGGGCTTCGCTGATAGCCTTGCAGGTCTGCGGCTCAGCAGCGTTGCGCAGGGTCTCCACGATGCGACCCTTGACGCCCTCGTTCTCCACCTGCTTCTTGGTGGGCTTGTCGCTGGTGGACTTGCGCGCGTTGCGCTTGTTGATGCTGTCCAACAGCTTGGTCAGGGTTTCCTTGGTCTCACCATCAGTCAGGGCGATGGCGTTGGACAGAGCGACAGCGTAAGTCATCTTGTTAGTCATGGTATCAATCTCCTTCTCTGTTTGGTGGGTTTAGCAGCTCCCTTTGATGTATTCATTATAGCACTTTCGCGCTGTAATGTCAAGTTAAGAGTTTGTGAAGGGCGAGAGGGTTGAGGTTGGTTGAGAGAGTTGAGAGGAGGGTTTCTCTCGCCCTTCGATGTATCTATTATACATCATGTCGTGGAGTTTGTCAAGTTAAGAATTTGGGAAGTGTTGGTGAGGTGGCCAATCGCACGACGCGCCCAGAGGGTTCGACGTTTGGGGGGCCTCGCTTGCCCTCACCAACAATAATAGTATACACCCGCCAGCCGCAAAAGTCAATACCTTTTTTGCACGTTTAACTGTATCTTAACGCGGGCCGCCGGGCCAGAAAGTTAAGCTGGGGTTAAACGCCCCAGCTGATTCTGACTTCGCAATCTTTCCAGTAGCCAGCACTGTAATCTGTCCACAGTTCGCCCTTAAAGCCAGCGGCTTGCAGGATGTCACGAATGGTAGTCCAGTAGAAACGCGCTTCATAGTCTGCTACACCATTGACACGCGAGGGACAGTAGAGCGTCAAACCCTCAGCAGTCCAGCAGTCAGCCTTGCCCTGTTTACGTTTGGCAAAGGTCAAAGTCAGGTAGCCAACTTGTGCCCAATAGGATTCGCCATCCTTGGCAATCTCACGCAGCGTGTTAAAAAGCCAGGTGGCCATCTCGCCAGCGTACACCTTGGCCTTGATCGAAGCCACTTCTTTACGCTGTCTTTCCTGTTCCATTGACTGGGCGCAGGCTTCACGCATCATGTCAGCAGTAATCACATTGTCAATCATCATCATCATGGGGTATTACCTCTCTTTCATTTGATGTATTTATTATAGCAGACGCATACCCAAATGTCAAGTTAAGATTTCTTAACACAACGCACCGGGGCGACGTGTTAAGCGAGGGTTAATACCACTCGCTTATCACGTACTGCCAGCCGCAGGGCGGGTTGTCCCACGACCAGCCGCGGAGCCACGCGAAGTCCGCCAGCTTGGCGTCCACCGCAGCGCGGTCAGCGCACTTGACGACCTCACGTTCACCAGAGAACTTGTTACGAATGACCAGCTTCATCATTAGAATCACTTTCCTTTCCTTTCGATGGTTCTATTATAGCAGATTGGGTGTCGTTTGTCAAGTTAAGATTGTGGTTTCAGTCCACCAGATGGGTTTTTGATTTCAGCCAAGTAACCCAGTTGCCATTCAAGGGACTTGTGCGGGTCAAATGGCTCTGCCAGCTGGGCGGCGATGTGCCCTTTTTGAAAGTCTGTCATTCCTATCTCTCTCCTTTCATGGCGTTGCGGCAAATCTGCTTGCCCTCTTTGCGCGTGCGCTTCTTGTTACCCTTCTTCGCAGGCATGACGCTGGGACGATAGCCCACCCAAGTTTCACGATTCTTCATTTTGTTTCCCTCACTTTCTGATACTATTATACACAATTCAAATCAAAATGTCAAGTTAAGATTTCTTAACTTGGGCGCCCGGCGCGCTGAGCGCGTGGTTACATCACCACGCGCTGCATGCTTGCGAGGGTTTCAACCCAGTCCAGCACATCCTGCGCTTTCCAAGTCAGCTTGTAAATGTAGCGCTTGCCAGTGATTTCCTGATCGCGGTAGATGATGGTATAGTCATGGTTGCGCGGATCAGCGTAGTGATCGAACACCTTGACAGTCAGCGTGTAGGTTTCCTCACCTACCACCCTGATGGGGCTGTTCTTGCCCAAAGAGCGGCGCATGTCAGCGATAGCAGCCGCAGCCTTGCTCTTGTTAACAGCGCGCAGGGTAACTTCTGCGCCATCACCCAGCAGCGCGATAGCCTTGAGGGTGTCCAGCTTATTAAGCAGGCTGTAATGCTTGTCAGTCCAGAGGATGTGGCACGCAGCACGCTCGAAGGGGGTCATGTCAGCGAAGTACTTGTTCATGTCAATGTTCAGATTCATCATGGTATCAATTCCTTTCTTCTCTCTTTGATGTATTTATTATAGCAGGTTCAGGGTCATTTGTCAAGTTAAGATTTGAGGTTTTTGTTGATGTTCCAGCAATCCCAAATCAGTAACGCCAGCGCAACAGGTACCATTATCGACCAGAAAATTCTCATTTCGTGTCCCTCACTTTCTGATACTATTATACACCATTAAGAGGGCGTTGTCAATACCAAATCAAAATCTTAACATTGCGCCCCGGGCTGGTCTGTTAAGAAACTGGACCTGAATCGTTAAGGATTCAGGTCCATTTGCGTGGGGATGTGGCGCCATTCATCTGTGATGGGGTTGTGTTCAACCTGTTCCATCAGATTGCAGGCGGCGGCGATCAAACCATTATTTCGTTTGGAAGTCTCCAGGTCGTCGAGGGTCAAACGAGTATCGAAGGCAAAACCTTCCTCGCCTTCCTCCACGTCTGCCTCGTAGATGTCAGCCGCATGGGTCAAGAGGGCAACCCAGAACTCACCCCAAAACGCGGGGACGTCCAGTTCCTCCATCTCCTCAGGCTCAAGCCCAATGAGGTCAGGATACTTGCGAATCTCATCTTCGAGGGCGTCGAGGGCGTCAGGGATATTGATTTCAAAACTCTTGGTGTGCTCAATTCTCATTTGGGATTCCTCCTTGCTCTTGATGTATCTATTATAGCACAGCGTCAGGGCATTGTCAATATTCAATCGAAAACTTAACATTTCGCACCGGCGGCGGTTAGGGGTGTCTAACTAAAGCGGAAACAGAAAGGGGCTTGCGCCCCTTCTGTTAAATCAGGAAAAACAGCGTCTTTCCCTTGACAGTCTCCTTGTCCACCTTGCCCTCCAGCTTGAGCAGGCGCATGAGTGCGCTCACCTTCTGCGTAGTCTCCCCATTCAGGGATGCCACGCCCTTGATGATCTCGCTCACAGTGGCGTGCTTGCCATCAGACAGGAACACGAGGATCTCACCCTTGAAGCCCTCATTGGCAACCTGCACCTTCGTGGGCGTCTTGTGCTCAGGCTTGTAGGCGTTCTGCTTGGCGATGCTGTCGCGGATGCTGGTCAGCACAGCGATGACAGGCGCGTTATCCTCATTGCCATTGATGCCATCCATGTCAGACAGAATCGTGATAGCGGAGTTCAGAGCGTCAACGCGGGTAATGGAGTTCTTCATAGTATCTACCACCTTTCTGCGTTTGTGGTGTTCGCCTCACCTTGTATATTCATTATAGCACCTTTGGGCTACAATGTCAAGTTAAGATTTGCGGCACTCTCTGCTGGGGTCTGCACATAAGCCGCGCGTGTACTAAGTAGATTGGTCACCCTTTCGTGTCGCCCCTGTTCCCTTTCGACATACTTATTATAGCACACTCGACTGTTAAGAAACAAGTACACTGGCTGTTAAATCGACTTAACATTGCGCGCCGGCGCCGAATGTTAAGGGCGCATTAAATGCACCCTTCGTCGTTCAGTTCCATGCTCTCGACCACATAGGTGCCCTTGTTGGTGAAGAAACGCCACAGGGTCAGGTCGCAGTCAAAGTCATACACGACCTCGTTGTGAGCGTCACAGTGGTGGCCCACAGCAGTAAACGCGCGCTCCATGGAATCGAACACGCCATACACGCCATCAATGCAGTTAGGGAGTTCGCCATTGCCAAAGAAAGAAAGAACATACATCGTCATAGTTGAAATCTCCTCTCGTTTCGTTCTGATACTATTATACACGCTCAGCCAGTCAATGTCAATAGGTTTACAGAAACTTTACACGCGCGCCCGGGCGCAGGTTAAGGAAGGGTTAAGACCCTTCCTTGGGCTTCCTGTGTTCAGTCAGCGTTAAGGTGAACGCCCTGCCATCAATGTTAAAATCAATGGAGCGCTCGATGTTCGTTACCTCGACGTTAAGCGCGTCGCCATTCAGTTCCCAGCCCTCGCACAGAATCTTAACGCGCTCGATGATCCAGCGCTTGACCTCGTTGGGCTTGCGCTCGCGCTTCTCAAACTTGTACGCGGTGGGGCGCTTCTTCGTGCCAGTGCTACGCGCCTTTTTGCTGGCCTTCTTCTGCTCGTCAGTCAGCTCGAACAGCTTTTCGCCCCTGTCCACAGCAGCGTCATCCTTAACAATCTGCTCTGCTTCCTCACGTGAACAGCCCAGCACCTTCATCATCTTCTCAATGGCTTCGTTCATGCTATCCTCTCCTTTCACTACCATTATACACCTGTCGCCCTCGTTTGTCAAGTTAAGACTTCGTTAAGCGGATTTTTTCCTGATTTTTTCTTTTTTCTATATATATTATATCAAATTTATGTTAAGTTTTCAATCTTATAATCGTTAAATTTTCTTAACATTCGCCGCCGGAGCCTTAGGTTAAGACCATATGAAGGCTGGCCCTTAGCGGGCCAGCTTCCACTCCAGCGCCTTCTCCATGACGCTCACATTGGTCAGGCTGGCGTTCTCAAACTTGACCTGAATCTCTTCGCCATTGACCTGAATGTCGCCCTGCACATAGTAGGGGATGCTGTCCTTGACCCACTCGATGCCCATATAGCGGCGGGTGGCCCAGCACTCGACGGCGTTGCCCTTGTTCTTCTGAAGGGCCAGAATGTCCGCCGTGCGGCCGACGCACTCGGCGCCCGCTTCGATCAGGGCGACCTTCTGCTTGTTGGTCAGGTGGAACTTGAGCTTGGTCCAGCCGCCATTGGCGCTGGACTCGCGGTCCAGGCGGACCATATCAGCGTCAATGCCCGTCAGCCAGGTGGCATATGCGTCGCCGCACAGGTCGAACACCAGCAGGGTCCGAGACGCCGCCGTGGTGGCTTCATATACATTTAACAGTTCCCGAAGCAGCGCCGCGCGCTCGACCATGTTAAGAACACGATAATCGACATACTTGTTAAACATTTGTTAAATCTCCTCTCTTCGGGCCGCTTGCCCGGCCCCTTCAACTGTACCCATTATAACCCCCTAATGTTAAATCCACATGCACGTTTCTGTTAAATCGAATATTAACTTGAGGTTAAGCGCGCATGATAGTTGTGTTAAGCGTCTTAACGTGTTGTACACACGCGCTTAACACAACCGTAATATTGGGCCTTTACCTGTTCTTAACCTTGCCCTAACTTTCGCTTAACGAAATCTCTACGAAAACTTAACGCGGCAAAACCGGCCGCCCCGAGCGCCCGCGGCCGGCCGAACCTTGTTAAGGTTCGGTTAATAGGAAGAATGAATTTTTATTTACGAATAATGAATAAAAATTCATTCATAATTATGCGGCATACGTGAATAAAAATGCAGGAAGGCTTTGTTAAGCCTTCCCGAATTTCCATTCCATGGCGGCGGCGATTACCTTTTCGTTGGTGAAGCTGGCGCCCTCAAATTTGATTTGGTACTTCACGCCGTCCACCGTCAAATCCCCATCAATGTAGTAGGGAATCCGGTCTTTCTCCCAAACTTGTCCAGCGCGTTCGGTTTCGTACTTCTCAAAGGCTTCGCCTTTGTTCTTCCTGCCGTTGTCCAGCACGTCCAGCCCGCCGATTTCCTCCGCGCCCATCTCAATCAGCTTGACGCGGATCGCGTTGGTCATGTGCAGCTTGATCTTGGCGTGGCCGCCGTGGGAAGTGCTTTCGCGGGACAGCTCAAACATTTCGTTAAGCAGCTTGTCCATCACGATGCGGTAGACGCGCTTGTTAAGCGTGAAGCCGATGATGTAGGCCATGGCCGCCTGCGTGGCCTCGTAGTTGCGGATCATCTCATTCAGTGTCATTGTTTTGTCCTCCCGTCTCTTGATGTATCTATTATAGCACAGCCCCGCCGGCTTGTCAACCCTTTTCCGGGCGAGGAGATTGTTAAATCTCCTCGAAACCCCAATCCTCTGCCATGCTGGCGTTAACCAGCTTGTAAAACTCCATCATGGTTTTGTAGCTTTCGCCGCGCTCATTCATGCGGTACAGCTCAATCGTGCTGTCGTCCTCAAGGCCCCATTCCCTGCCAGCCTTTTCCAGCAGTTCGGCTTTGTTAAGCATCTCGTCGATGGCCAGTTCCCGAGCGTATCCGTGCAGATTCTTCATTTTGATGACCTCCTGTGTCCTCTTGATGTATCTATTATACCATGCCCGACCCCGTTTGTCAAGGGGTTTTGATTGTTAAATCTGTGGGAGCGGTTTTTTGGTAGGCGACCCGCGGCGGTGACCCGCGCCTGTTTGGGTGTGCTCCCCTCACCTCGCAAGACTATTATAGCACAGCCCAGCGCCACTGTCAAGGGGTTTCGGGAAACTTAACACAACGAATTTTGCAGCTTTTCCTGCACAAAAATTTACCTAAACTTAACACTGGCGCGAAAACCGCGCGCGACGGCCGGGAGCGCGCGGCCAAATCGAACGCCCAGCTTTTTAGGCTGGGCTTTAGGGTGCGACCGCCGCATGACCCTCGCGCTTTCAGTCGCTGCGCGCTGCTGGTTCACATTTATTACACGCGCCATGCGGCTCCGCGCGTGGTCGATATCTTTGGCGGGGAGGGCTTACGCGCCTCTCGTGGGGCAACCCCATTCCATCAGGGTGGCCTCCCCTCATCGACAAGACTATTATAGCACCTTTGGGCTACAATGTCAAGTTAAGAGTTCGTTGCGGTGGTGGGTCACTCGCAGGTGACCCAGACCACCAGCGCGGGATTCTTCCCGCTGCGGATGCTTTTCAGCACCCGATGGGCCGCCTTGGCCCCGAGCACCTGCTCGGTGTGGCGGGCGAAGCCCTGTCCGAAGAACCGCTGGGAGACGTAGGTGATGGTGAACTGCTTCATGGTGTATCTCCTCTCTGACCCCGTGGGGTCGGTCCCTTGCCCTTTCGACACTCTTATTATACCACCCGCGGCCCCGTTTGTCAAGTGGTGGAGATTGTTAAATCTCCATCCACTCGGCGGCCTCGTCCGCGTAGCAGTCGGCCATGATGTCGGCCAGCTCCTCGGCGGTCAGGGTTTCGACGTACTCTTCGATGCTCATGTAGTACATTGTGCGCTCCTCTCTGACCCCCGCGGGGTCGGTCCGGTTGGTTCCCTTGCCCTTTCGACATACTTATTATAGCACCTATCCGGCCAGTTGTCAAGCATTTTGGGACATGTTTAACAAACTTAACACAGCGATTTTCACAACAATTTTTTCTTAACCCAGACTTAACACGCGCCACGGGCTGGGTCGGCGGCTGACGGCCGCCGGCGGCAAAGGTAAAGGCGAGGTTAAGACCTCGCCTTGGCTCCCTTCATCAGTTCCATCATCACTTCAGGCCTGAACAATCCCAGATACCAGTTGAGCAGCCAGAAACTTGCAGGCTTGCCCCATGCGAACCCGAACCGCAGAACCGCGCGCAGTTTGCGCCAATGCCATGGGGTTTTGCGACCATTCAGAGTATCAGCACACCGCACGAAGTTGATGCAGTTGAAAATGCTAATCGCCAGATACACAGCCAGCACGCGCAGATAGATTTGAAGCAACATTGTAAATTCCCCTCTCTCTTTGATACATCTATTATAGCATCTTGCCGGCCATTTGTCAAGAGGTTCCGGCGAATTTCCTTTGTTAAGATTCTGGGGCGATTACTCGCCCCAGTGGGCCAGGTCCAGGTCCTCGGGCTCCAGCCCGAGCAGGCGCTGGACCCTCAGGCTCAGCTCATTGATGCGAGCCTGCTGGTTGAGGACCATGGCCTCAACGCGGTCGATCTCCGCGTCCATCGCGGGGGTGTAGCTGGTGCCGATGTGCGCGTAGCGCGTGCCCTTCATCTTCTTCATTGTGTTGTCCTCCCGTCTCTTGATGTATCTATTATAGCATCCTGTCGGCCATTTGTCAAGCCCTTTGAGGGTTAAGAATGGATTATTTCATCCACTCTTTGTAGCCCTCCATCGCGCGGGTCGCGACCCGCTTCGTGGTGAACGCGGAGACCGCTTCGATGTGGTCATCCTCAAAGACCTTGACCACGTACCACCAGCGATTGAACTTCCGAACCTCCAGAGTGTACTTCATTGTTTTGCCCTCCCTCATTTGATGTACTAATTATAGCACAGCCGGCCCAGAATGTCAAGACTTTTAGGACACGTTTAATCTATTCTTAACACGGCCATCCGGAACAAAAACTTCTTAACCCTATCTTAACGTGCGACATGGGCTGCTGCAGCCGGTTTCGGGACCGGCGGCAAAAGTTAAGAGGGCGTTTAGCCCTCTACCTTGTTGGCGTTCTTGGCGCGCTTGTCAGTTGACGGAACCCACAGCTCATTGTGACCTGTGCGCACATCCAACACAGAGCGGCCCATGGTTTCAGTCCACAGCTTAATGCTTCCTGCACCAGTGTAGCCAGACCAGTCAGTGATGATCCTGTTGCCCATCCTGTCAGTCACCACACAGATACAAGAGATGTGACCAGTGTGCTTTACCCAATATTCTGCATCTTGCAAACTGTTAAACTTCATGTGTTGTGGATGAACACCGATCTCCTCATAGTACTCAACATCGAAGTACCAAACGCTCTCACATTCATTGTACTCTCTCTGCTGACGTTCCAGCGCGCGCCTTTTCTTACCGAACATTGTTTTGTCCTCCCTCTCTTTGATGATACTATTATAGCACAAGCCTGTCAGTTTGTCAAGTACCGGAAATGTAAAGAGTGTGTTAATCACACACTCTTTCCATCCATCCCTCAATCCATCCATCATAACGTGCTGTGATGATTGCATCATCAAAGATTATGTCTGTGTCATGGTCGTCCATGGTCATGCTGCACACATCGCCCTCACACCAGTCCTCACAGCCCTCAAAGACCCATTCATGGCCATTGAAGTCCATGCAGACCACCACATCCTCGTTGTGGTTGACCTCAACCACGACAGTGGTCAGCGGATAGCTTTCAGCCATTGCATTGGTCAGCAGGCCGCAGATGCCAACAGTCAGCACCACATAGAGCAGAGCGCAAATCAGGGCCACCTTGACGCAGTTCGCTTCGACGTTGAAATTCTTCTTCATTTTGAGTTCCTCCCTCTCTTTGATGTCTCAATTATAGCACAGTCAGGTCAGATTGTCAAGTTAAGAGTTTGTTTCGGGCCGGGAATCTGTGCGGCTTATTCGTCGCACATATCCCAGCACCACAGCGTGATGGAGTATTCCTGAGAACCATCCATCATGTTCTCCACGTCGTCCACGTCGATGTGATTCTGTTCCACGAATTCATCCCAGCGGGAATCCTCGTTGCAGTACCACTCATAAACCTCGTTCTCCATGTCCACTACCTTGTTAAACTCTTCGTCGTTGCGGGAATCCTCGTACAGCTTGGAGAAAAATTCGCGGATGTTCATCATGGTTTTTACTTCCTTTCTTGTCCCTTTCGTTGTACTAATTATACCACTCCGGCGCCTGTTTGTCAATAGGTTTTTTCACGTTTAACCATCACTTAACTTTTGGGACCGGTGGCCTCTGCTCCCACGCCCAGCATTCGAAACGTAAATTTCTTAACCCTATCTTAACGCGGCACTAGGGCTGCTGCGAGGGCAGCGAGGCCAGCGGTACAGCAGGAGCCAGCCAGCACAGCCACAAGAAAAGGCGGGCTGTCAGCACAGCCCGCACACATGCGCCACCAGCGGAATGAAGGGGACTACCAGCATGAAGGCCACCATCCACCAGTTGACACCACCAACATCCTTGCAATGCATGATGCCCATGAAACCTAAGAAGCACCAGCACAACGTGAACACTACAAACCACATTTGCATCATTTGTTTGTCCTCCTTCTCTCTCTGTCTCTCTCTCTCTGTGTGTGTTGTCTCTCTGTCTCTCTCTCTGTGTGTGTGTTGTCTCTCTGTGTGTGTGGTGTGTGCTACTCGCACACATACCACACACCGCCAGTCCGCTTGGCGAACCACTTGGCCAGCTTAACCGCCTTGTAACGTCCGCGGAAGGTGCTGCACATCCGATGCGCCCAACCAGATTCGTAAACCTCACGCACAAACCAGCGACCATCCTGCTCATACACTTCATACTTCATAGCTTGTTTCCTCTCTTTCTCTTGCCCTTTCGTTGTACTAATTATACCACACAACCGCCGGCCTGTCAACCCCTCTGTGTGTTAAGTGTTTGTTATCTGTGTGAGCAGAGGCTGTGTTATCACTGTGTTGCCTGTGTGTAAAGAACATGTGTGTTACCTCTGTGTTACATGCGTATGAAGAACGTGTGTGTTACGGATGTGTTACATGTGTGTGAAGAATGTGTGTGTTACTTTTGGGTAATGTCTGTGTTACGTAGCTGTCATGCTTTTGCCACAAAGATTTTACAAAGGTTTAACACGCGCCGAACAACGCGCGCCTCAGCCGTCGCCGCGCGTGCGGGGCTACTTTTCGGACCCCATACCCCAAGTGAATTCTGGGGACAGACTACAGACTATTTATTTTTTGCCAGACGAAAAATCGAAAGGAAAAGGCCACGATGTGAGCGCAAATACATCATGACCTCAAAGCTCCGGGGGTGTGTTTCGGGCAGAAAAAAATTTAATTTAAATTTAACATTTGGTCTGATTTCAAAAAATCCCAAAGTGAATTTCAGTTTTCCAATAACGGACGTATTAATAACTATACTTATTAATCAGGTCCGCCCATACAGAGTCATCCTCAATTGGCATAGTACCAATCGTTGTAAAGCCCGTCTCTTCCAGTTCCTGTTTGTCCTCGGTCGGCAAAGTGCCAAGCAGTTCGGCAAACTCTGCCGTCTCTTTATGCTATTCCAATACACCAATAATCGTCGCCAAATCTATAGGCTTCTCTTCCTACTGCAATTCGCCAAGTAACTACTTTAACTGAATGACAGGTTCCGCCTCCTGCAACTGATTCATAATAAACTTCAATCGTATCTCTGGCTCCACCTACTGCAACTGGTTCATAATAACCTTCAAGCGCACTTCAGGTTCTTCATTCTTCAATTCATTTAAAATAGTCTTCAACTTTACAACAGGCTCTGGCAACTGCATAATATCCTTTTGCTCAATTACAGGATATGAGTAGAATTTCTATTCCGGCAATCCTTCACTGATGACTTCTATCCTATCTGGCTCTATGCGCTCCGTGATAGTTAAAAGTACACCATTCAAATCTGCAAATTGCCCCTCATCATTTAAATACCCCTCAATCTCACACTGGGGGTAATGTAGCACTATCTTCTTCATATAGATCCTCTTTCCGTATGCTGCACATGCCCCAATTGGTAATAAAGTGCAGCCCATCCTCATCATATTCAACTTTTACCGACTATGGCGGCAATTCCTACGTTTCTCTTGCCACCACTATTTCAAAGGGAGCTATAAGAACAGGAGGTACCACCCTAAGCCCATCTTTAAACATGCGCACTGTCATCTCCTTCTCCGCCGCCATCATCTATTAAAGCGTCCATAATTTCTCCAGCCACTCCGCCCAAACCAATAAATGGCGCCAATATAATCAAAAGGGGAAAAGCCACGACGGCACGCCACTTATCTCCCTTATCTCTCAATCGTTCCATATAATCTATGCTGACTAAACCAGCTAATCCAAACCAACACAAGGCTAGTATAATTCTAATAATCATATACTCCCTCCTTACCATTAAATTGTCCCATTTTTTCTTTGTCAATTTTGTTAAATTTTATGGAATAATGTTTGTGTAGAAAGGTGGTGAACCCTATCGCAAAATTAGACTATACTTTAAAAACAGTCGAAGAGCGAAAGGCGTGTGTGGAAGCCCTGTTAGCGGAACTACCAGAGCCACCCAATGAGCGATACTTAGAAATAATTGCCGATTACCTTGTCGTGCCGGTCGAGCGTGAAGAACGTAAGAAGCGTGAAATAATGACAGATAATCGAATGGCGACCATAACCAAACGAGAGACTTCATTAGAAGGACTCGTGTCCCAATTAGAAAATGGAGAAGATGGCATTTACAATTTAATTAACGAGAGTAAAACAACGATATTTCAACCAAAAGTAACAATTACAAAGAAAGATATTGAAGAGATACCAGACTTGCGGCAGTTGCGGGACAGCATAGAAAGATGGGAAGCTATGTAGAAAACGGCAACGGGCCGCGATGCTTTTATTATAAAGAAAGCAATTATTGAGATGCGGAAAGACCAATACATTATTAAAAACAGTTTCCGCAATCCAATTATCCCGAATAAACTAACTCGCTCTCACGCACCCCTTAGACTAGATGAATCATATACCATCGATGCTAACCACAATATTCAACCTGAAGGTTTTTCATTATGTAACCCAACCGTTGTATCTACTTTATTATGCTCCTACTCAAAACTAAAGCAAGATGCCTGGGATGATTTTGAAGGAGACCTTTGGTATATGATGCAAGATTTAGATAGAGTTGCCGCCTAGGCTTTGGCGAATTACCCTATCTTAGATCGTATAGCTACGCTCAAGATTGATGGCCGCACCAATTTAGAAATCCAACAAGACTTGGTAGACACCTATGATAAGAAGTATTCCCTGGAATATATTTCTTCTTTATGGCGTAAAAAGATACCTAACTTAATTGCCGACCAGGCTACTGAAAACCTCTTACAGTGGCACTATACTGAAGTCGAAAAAGGAAAGTATAAAAAATGTTCTCGATGCGGTCAGATTAAACTTGCCCATAACCGATATTTCTCAAAGAATATGACGAGCAAGGATGGCTGGTATTCCATCTGTAAATGCTGTCGTAATAAAAAGAAAGAAGGTTCATAATTATGCCGACTGTTGATTCGCCATATGCGGGCCTTTTCTATTGTGAGAAATGTCATAAAACAAAGTAGGAAAAAGATTTTTATGGTTCTAACAATTTAGAGAAATATCCCACAGGCAAATTAAATATTTGTAAGAGTTGTATTAGTTTACATGTAGACAATTGGAATCCCGATACTTATCTTTGGATATTAGAAGAGTGCGACGTGCCATACATCCCTTCGGAATGGACTGGTCTTATGCAAAAATATGCCAAAGATCCTAAGAAACTAACTGGCGCCACTATTCTTGGACGTTACTTAGCCAAGATGCACTTAAAGCAACACCGTGATTACCGCTGGGCTGATAGTGAGTTTCTTCAAGAAGTTGATAAATCAAAGATAGAAACTTCTATGAAACAAGCTGGTAAGTCGATGTCTGAAATTTCTCAGGCGATTGCCGACTCCCAGGTTCAG